>OCTW011602685.1_pt1 | contig 12071 bp, 9 predicted proteins | sample 1539671 | NCBI WGS metagenome assembly OCTW01 (sample SAMN02144230, study PRJEB22623) | gut metagenome | biome: sheep rumen | host: Ovis aries | place: New Zealand | reverse complement strand
CGGCGTGCTGTGCGACGATACCCAGTCCACCCGGGACGCGGTGACCTGGCTGATCCAGGCCGGCCGCCGGCGCATTCTCTACGTCTACCACTCGATGAACGACTCCGGCAAACGCAAGCTGGCCGGCTATCAGGAGGCCCTGCGCCGCGCCGGTCTGCCGCTGGAGGAGGAGCTGCTCTGCTTTGTGCCCCGCGAGGAGGCCGACGTGCCCCACGTGCGCGGCCGGCTGCTGGCCCTTAGGGAGAAGGGCCTGCGCTTCGACGCGGTGATGGCCAGCAACGACGTGGTCGCCGTCGGCGCGCTGAAGTACGCCCACGCCGCGGGCATCTCCGTGCCGGAGGAGCTGGCGGTCATCGGCTACAACGACTCCGACCTGTGCGTCTGCTGCGAGCCGGAGCTGAGCAGCGTGGACGGCCGCCTCAGCCCGATCTGCACGCAGATCGTGGAGACCATGCTTGGCGTGCTGCAGGGCCGCGAAATGCCCCAGCGCATCGTCTTCAGCGGCAACCTCGTCCTGCGCGGCACGACGCCGGCGCGGTGAGCCGCCCCATGTGTTTTCCCCGCGCCTGGCGCGTTGGAAATAGCCCTGCCCCGAGAGGGGCCGTACCTGAAAGGAGAGGATCCCCGTGAAACCGTTTATGGACAAGGACTTCCTGCTCAGCACCGAGACTGCGCAGCGCCTCTTCCACGAGGTGGCCGAGAAGTGCCCCATCATCGACTACCACTGTCATCTCAGCCCGAAGGAAATCTGGGAGGACCGCCGCTATGACAACATCACCCAGGTGTGGCTGGGCGGCGACCATTACAAGTGGCGGCTGATGCGCTGCGCCGGCGTGGATGAGAAGTACATCACCGGCGACGCCAGCGATTATGAAAAATTCTGCAAGTGGGCCGAGGTGCTGGGCAAGGCGATCGGCAACCCGCTGTACCACTGGAGCCACCTGGAGCTGCAGCGCTTCTTCGGCTGGCATGGCGTGCTCAGCGCGAAGACCGCCGACGAGGTGTGGCAGGTGACCGGCGAAAAGTTCAAGGATCCCTCCTTCTCCGCCCGCGGCCTCATCCGCCAGAGCAATGTGGACATCATCTGCACCACCGACGACCCCGTCGACAGCCTGGAATACCACGAGAAGCTGGCGGCCGACAAGACCTTCGCCACCACCGTGCTGCCCGCCTGGCGGCCCGACAAGGCGATGAACATCGAGAAGCCCGAGTGGACGGACTATCTGGCGAAGCTGGCGGAGGTCTCCGGCGTCGCGATCGACTCCTTCGCGGCGATGAAGCGGGCGCTGGCCAGTCGCATGGACTTCTTCGCGGCCCACGGCTGCGTGCTGTCCGACCACGCGCTGAACTATGTGATGTACGCCCCCGCCGACGAGGAGGCCGTGGAGGCCATCTTCGCCCGCCGCCTGGCCGGGGAGCTGCCCTCCGCCGCGGAGGAGAACATGTTCAAGTTCGCCTTCGTCGCGTACTGCGCCTCCGAATACACGAAGCGCGGCTGGGCGATGCAGCTGCACTACGGCTGCCGCCGCGACAACAACCGCACGATGTACGCCCGCCTCGGCCCGGACACCGGCTACGACTGCATCAGCAACTTCGCGCCTTCCGCCGAGACCGCGGCCTTCCTGGGCCACCTGGAGGCCGCCGGCTCCCTGCCCCGGACGATCCTGTACAGCCTGAACCCCGGCGACAACCAGGCCATCGACACGATCTGCGGCTGCTTCCAGTCCAGCGAGGCCGTCAGCAAGATCCAGCACGGCTCGGCCTGGTGGTTCAACGACCACTTCGTGGGCATGACCGACCAGCTGACCAGCCTGGCCAACCTCGGCTACCTGGCCGGCTTCGTGGGCATGCTGACCGACAGCCGCTCCTTCCTCAGCTATCCGCGGCATGAGTACTTCCGCCGCATCCTGTGCCGCCTGCTGGGCGAATGGGTCGAGGACGGCCGCTTCCCCGCAGACTTCGACATCCTCGCCGACATCGTCCGCGGCGTCAGCGTGGAGAACGCCCGCCGCTACTTCCACTTCGCGGAAAAGCAGATCTGATTTCCCAGCCTCCCGATCCGGAGAAGAGATTCTCCGGATTTTTCATTGCAAATTCTGCGCGGCAAAAAGGAGCGGCCCCTCACAGGCCGCCCCAAAGCTCCGCGCAGCAGAATGATCTGGAAAACCATTTCAACAGAATCTCCTTGATTCCCGGACGAGGCGCCTTACCAGTGCACCTGGCCGCCGGGGATCTCCACCCATGACCGCTTCGGCCGTTCCGGATCATAGTGAACCGTGACCTTCATGTTGAGAAACCGATCCATGTCCTTCTGGTGCTCCAGGCCGGAGGTGACCTTGCGCTGGTATTGCACGCCATCCACGCGGTAGCGGACCCAGAACCTGCTCGGCAGATCCGCTCCGTCGCCCCCGCTGGCACTCTCCCGGGCCCTGCAGACCACGCCCGTCGTCAGGCCGATGGCCTTCTCTCTGACACCGTCCCGGTACAGGGTGATTGCGACGCCAACGCTCACGGCGGCCAGCACCGCGGCGAGAAAGGCTGCAAACGCCTGGAATCCGTCCGAAAATTCAGCATTGAAGATGACGCCGGCGATCAGGGCGGCGGCCAGGGCCAGCAGGCCTGCGATGAGCAGGATCTTCTTCCAGTGTTTCACGCTCGCAGCCCCCTCTCCGGCAGGTTTTCAAAGGCCTTCATGCCCGGCTCCGCCGCAGGGGAAGCCATGGCAGGAAAACGACGGGGATGTGGCGCCCTCTTTCACAGCCCTTCCGGCGCCAGCACGATGGCAGTCCGCGCGGGCAGATAGAGGCGGACGAAATTGCCCTCGCGGCCGGGGATGCAGGCGCTGACCGGGTCATGCGCCACGCGGCCGTAGCCGTTGTAGCAGCTGTCGTCGCTGCTGAAGAGCGGATGCCAGTCCACGCCGCGGCTGACGGGGATGACGTAATCCGTGTAGCTGTGATCGGGGGAGAAGTTGAACACGAACAGCAGCCCGCCGCGCTCGAAGGCCAGCACGTGGTCATCCTCGTGCACCCAGCGCAGCTCGGGGTATTCCTGCTCCAGCACGTGGTACTTCGTCACCGTGTGCACCATGTCGCGGTCGAAGGCGTACAGGGCGCCGTATTTCAGCTCGGGGTTGGTCATCAGGCTCCACTGGCGGCGGCAGTAGGTGAAGCTGTTGCCGTTGCCGGGCCGCGGGAAGTCGATCCACTCCGGGTGGCCGAACTCATTGCCCATGAAGCACAGGTAGCCGGTGCCGCCGGCCGCGATGGTCAGCAGGCGGATCATCTTGTGCAGGGCGACGGCGCGGTCGATCACCTGGGTGTGGCAGTCCATGCTCATCTGGTCGTACATGGCGGCGCCGGCCAGGCGGAAGATCATCGTCTGGTCGCCCACCAGGGCCTGGTCGTGGCTCTCCACATAGGCGATGGTCGGGGCGTTGCGGAAGGTCAGCTCCTTCCACAGCGTGCCCAGGTGCCAGTCCTCGTCGCGGCGCTCCTTCACCCACTTGATCCACAGGTCCGGAATGCCCATGGCCAGCCGGTAGTTGAAGCCGATGCCGCCGTCCTCGATGGGCTCGCACATGCCCGGCATGCCGCTCATGTCCTCGGCGATGGTCAGGGCGTGGGGATTGACCTGGCGGATCAGCTCATTGGCCAGCTGCAGGTAGGTGACGGACTCGGTGTCCGTGTTCATCGTGAAGTAGTGGGACAGGTCGCTGAAGGCCACGCCGAGGCCGTGGTCGTGGTAGAGCATGGAGGTCACGCCGTCGAAGCGGAAGCCGTCGAAGTGGAACTCCTCCATCCAGAACTTCAGGTTGCTCAGCAGGAAGTGCAGCACCTGTGGCTTGTCGTAGTCGAACAGCTTGGTGCCCCAGGCCGGATGGTTGCCCTCGGCGCCGTCGTGGAAGAACTGGTAGGAAGTGCCGTCAAACATGTTGATGCCTTCCAGCGTGTTGCCCACGGCGTGGGAGTGCACCACGTCCAGCAGCACGCGGATGTGCATGCTGTGCGCCTTGTTGATCAGGTACTTCAGGTCGTCCGGGTAGCCGTAGCGGCTGGAGGCGGCGAAGAAGCTGCTGACCTGGTAGCCGAAGGAGCCGTAGTACGGATGCTCCATGATGGCCATCAGCTGCACGGTGTTGTAGCCGGCGTCCAGCACATGGGGCAGCACGTTGTCGGCGAACTCGCGGTAGGTGGCGATGCGGTTGTCCTCGCTGGCCATGCCGACGTGGGCCTCATAGATCAGCGGGGGCTCCTCGCTGTGGAAGCCCGCGTCCATCCACGGGTAGGGGGTCAGCTCGTCCCACACCTCGCAGCACCAGCTCTGGGTGACCCAGTCCTGGGTGACCCGCCGCGCGTACAGCGGCACATGCTGGGTCAGTCGGTCGCCGTTGCGCACGATGGTCAGCACCCGGCTGCCCTTGTGCAGGGTGTCGCCGGGCAGGAAGATCTCCCAGCTTCCGCCCTCCAGCCGCCGGAGCGGGGTGTCCGTCCAGTGCCAGTCGTTGAAATCGCCGGTCAGGTACAGCTGATCGGCCGCGGGCGCCCATTCCCGATAGACCCAGCCGTCCTTCTCCTGATGGAAGCCGTACCAGTTGTGCGCGTTGGCGAAGTCCAGCAGCCTGCCGCCCCCCGGCAGGAGCTGCCGGTGCTTGCGCTGATATAGGTCCATCCGCAGCTTGAGGTCCGCCTCAAAGGGCCGCAGCTCCGGGTGCGTTTTGATGATCCGCAGCATCTGCATCTACCTTTCTGTGCAGTCGTATTCAGCTGAACGGGCCTTCCGCCCTGTTCTCCGGCTCAATTTTACCACAGGCGGCGGAGAGAATCAAGCGCCAGTTCCGCCGCTTGCAAGTCCCGGCCCTTTGCGGTACAATAGAGGCAGTGAGAAAGGCAGCGGGGAGGCAGAGCGGATGATGGAGCTGGAGGCATTGGTGCGGCAGCTGCGGGAGGCGGGCGTGCCGGCACAGACCGGAGAGCCGATGGCGCGGCACACGACCCTGCGGCTGGGCGGCCCGGCGGAGGTCTTCTGCGAGCCGGCCAGCGAGGCGGAGATCGCGGCGGCGCTGCGCGTCTGCCGGGCGGCGGGCGTGCTGCTGTGCGTCATCGGCAACGGCAGCAACCTGCTCGTGCGGGACGGCGGCGTGCGCGGCGTGGTGATGCGCATCGGCGGGGCCTTTGCGGGCGCGCGGTGGCCGGAGGAAAATGTGCTGGACGCGGACGCCGGCCTCTCCCTGGCACAGGCGGCGCGCATGGCGGCGGAGCGCGGGCTGGGCGGCCTGGCCTTCGCCTCCGGCATCCCCGGCACGGTGGCCGGCGGCGTGATGATGAACGCCGGGGCCTATGGCGGGGAGATGGCCGATGTGGTGGAGGAGGTGCGCGGGCTGACGCCCTCCGGCGAGGCCTTCACGCTGCGGCGGGAGGCCCTGGGCTTCGGCTACCGCACCTCGGCCCTGCAAGCCGGCGGCCGGGTCATCACCGGCGTGCGCTTCCGCCTGACGCCCTCCGACGCGGAGGAGGAGCGGCGGAAGATTGCGGAGCTGAGCGAGAAGCGCCGCGAGAAGCAGCCGGTGGACAAGCCCAGCGCGGGCAGCACCTTCAAGCGCCCGGCGGGGGCCTTCGCGGCGGCGCTGATCGATCAGTGCGGGCTGAAGGGCGCACGGGTCGGCGGGGCATCCGTCAGCGAGAAGCACGCCGGCTTCCTCATCAATGAGGGCGCGTCGGCGGCGGATTTCCTCGCGCTGATGCAGCTGGTGCGGGACCGCGTGCTGCGGGAGACCGGCTTCGGGCTGGAGCCGGAGGTGCGGATCCTCGGAGAGGACGGAGACCGGGAAGGCGAAGGGTGAGGTGCGGATGAAATTCTTTTTGCTGACGGGCATGAGCGGGGCCGGCAAGACGGCGGCCCTGCGCTTTCTGGAGGACTCCGGCGGCTTCTGCGTGGACAATCTGCCGCCGGCCATGATGCTGCAGATGATCACCCTGTGCGAGCAGAACAAGACCGGTGCCTTCGCGGCCTTCTCGGTGGATGTGCGCAGCGGGGCCTTCTTCGACGCGAAGGCGGTCAGCGACACCATCGCGGAGGTGCGCCGCCTGGGGCATTCGGCGGAGACGGTCTTTCTGGAGGCCGGCGACGACGTGTTGCTCAGCCGCTACAAGGAATCCCGCCGGGAGCATCCGCTCTCCGGGAAGAACACCTCCCTCCCCGAGGCGATCGCCATGGAGCGCGGCCTGCTCTCGCCTCTGCGGGAGACCGCCGACTGGGTCATCGACACCAGCCAGATGAAGCTCCGCGATCTGCAGAAGCGGCTGCGGACGCTGGCCCTGGGCGGGGAGAGCGCCGCGGACGCTCTGCGCGTGGAGGTGATGTCCTTCGGCTACAAGCGCGGCCTGCCCCGGGAGGCGGATCTGGTGTGGGACGTGCGCTTCCTGCCGAACCCGTTCTACATCCCCGAACTGAAAAAGCTGACCGGCCTGGACGCCCCCGTGCGCGAATACGTGCTGGGCAGCGAGGTGACGCAGGCCTTCCTGCGCCATGCCGGGGACATGCTGACCTTCCTGCTGCCGCACTACCGCGAGGAGGGCAAGCACCGCCTGGTGATCGCCGTGGGCTGCACCGGCGGCGCGCACCGCTCCGTGGCCATCGCGGAGGCGATCGGCGCGGCCCTCCGGGCGCAGGGCTGGCCGGTCACCCTTGGCCACAGGGACATCGCGCTGGAGCAGGCCCGCTGGCAGACCGGCGGCGCGGAAGAGGAATGAGATGTCGTTTTCAAGCGAACTGAAGGAAGACCTGCTGCACATGCCGCCGGAGAAGGCCTGCGACCTGCGCGCCGAGCTGGCCGCCCTGACGCAGACCAGCGCCAGCCTGGGCTTTCGGGGCGGCGGCCGGATCACCGTCACCTACCGCACGGAGAACGCCGCGCTGGCCCGGCGGATCTTCCGCATGCTGCGCGGCCTGCGCCTGGCGCCGCAGCTGCACTTCGTGGAGCACGCGCGGCTGGGCGGCCGCAAGACCTGCGTGCTGACCGTGGAGGGCGACGACGCCTCGGCGCTGCTGCGGGAGATGGGCATGATGGAGGACACGGCGGAGGGACCGGCGCTGCGCCGCACCACGCCGCATGTGCCGGTGTCGCGGCAGTGCTGCCGCCAGGCCTATCTGCGGGGCGCCTTCCTGGGCGCCGGCGCGATCACCGGACCGGACCGGGGCTATCACATGGAGTGGGTCTGCCAGGACGAGGCGATGGCGCAGACGCTGCGCCGGACGCTGGAGCACAGCGGCATCCCCGGCATTGTGTACCAGCGGCGGGGCCGCACCGTGGTCTGCCTGAAAAACGCGCAGCACATCGCGGACGCCCTCGCCCTGATGGGCGCGGCGCGGGCGCGCATGGCCCTGGAGGACATCCGCATCCGCCGGCAGACCCGCGGCAACATCAACCGCGCCAACAACTGCGACGAGCACAATGACCAGCGCATGATCGACGCCAGCGAGCGGCAGGTGCGGGACATCGTGCTGATCTCGGTGGAGCGCGGCCTGTTCACCCTGCCGCCGGAGCTGCAGCAGCTGGCGCAGGCCCGCCTGGAGCACCCGGAGATGGGCCTGCAGCAGCTGGGACAGCAGCTGACACCGCCGCTGAGCAAGAGCGGCGTCAACAGCCGGATGCGCCGCCTCACCCGCGTGGCGGAGGAGGTGCGGCAGCGGCTGGAGAAAGGAGGAAATGCCCGTGGTACGGCTGAGCATTCGGGAGGAAGCGCTGAAGGGCTGGCAGATGCGGGACGCGCAGGAGATCGTCTCCCTGGCGGAGAAGTTCCGCTCCCGGCTGATGATCGCCCGGGGCGCGTCGCTGGTGAACGCCCGCTCCCTGCTGGGGCTGGTGTCCCTGGCGAAGATGGAGGGCGAGCCGGTGATTGAGGCCGAGGGCGAGGACGAGGAGGAGGCCGCCTGGGCCCTGTGGCGGCTGATCGAGGAGCCGCAGGAGTCCGCCTGAGCCCGCGCCGCCGGTGATTGACGGAATCCCATGAAAGCAAAAGCAATCAAAATACAGGAAAGGAAGATGCCCCATGACCCCCATCACCCCACAGGATCTCGCCCGGTGGTCCGCCGCCTACCGCTCCAGCCCGGAGCGCCGCCTGGCCACCCTGGCCCTGTCCCAGAGCGACCTGAAGGCCGTCGCCTTCGCGCCTGACGCGGCCAATGCGATGCATCAGGTCTTCTCCCTGGAGGTGCCCACCCTGCCCGTCACCAACCAGAAGCATTCCGGCCGCTGCTGGCTCTTCGCCGCGGCGAACGTGCTGCGGGAGAAGATCGCGAAGGAGCTGAACCTGGAGCAGTTCGAGCTGTCCCAGTCCTACCTGGCCTTCTGGGACAAGTTTGAGCGGGCGAATTACTTCCTTGACGCAATGATTTCCCTGGCGGAGCGGCCCACCGACGACCGCACCGTCGCCTTTGTGCTGCAGACCGGCGTGCACGACGGCGGCCAGTGGGATATGTTCGCCAATATTGTCGAGAAATATGGCGTGGTGCCCAAGGACGCCTTCGACGAGACCTGGCAGTCCTCCAATTCCCGCGCGATGAACTACGTGCTGAACCGCGCGCTGAAGGCCGCCGCCGTGAAGCTGCGCGCCCTGTGCCGCGAGGGCGCCCCCGCGGAGCAGATCGATGCGGAGAAGAAGGCGGTGCTGGGCCGGGTGTACGGCTTCCTGTGCTCCTGCTACGGCGAGCCGCCGCGCACGTTCGACTTCGCCTGCACCGATAAGGACAGGGTCTTCCACGCCGAGCGCGGCCTGACCCCGCAGGCCTTCGCGGAGAAGTATGTGATGGACCTCGTCCGCGGCGCGGTCAGCTGCATCCACGCGCCGACCGCCGACAAGCCCTACCACCGCACCTTCACCATCGCCCAGCTGGGCAATGTGGCCGGCGGCCGCGCGGTGAAGCACCTGAACCTGCCCATGGAGGAGCTGAAGGCCGCCATCATCCGGCAGCTGCAGGACGGCCGCATCGTGTGGTTCGGCAGCGACGTGGGCCACGACGGCGAGCGGCAGGCGGGCATCTGGGACGACAAGTGCTTCGAGCTGGAGCTGCTCAGCGGGCTCGACCTGGGCATCAGCAAGGCGGACGCGCTGGACTACGGCTTCGCGGCGATGAACCACGCCATGTGCCTGACCGGCGTGGATCTGGTCGACGGCAGGCCGGTGAAGTGGAAGATCGAGAACAGCTGGGGCGACGAGAACGGCCGCAAGGGCTACTACGTCTGCTCCGACAGCTGGTTCGATCAGTACGTCTTCCAGGCCGCGATCGACCGCGCCTATCTGGGCGAGCTGGCCGCGCTGGCGGATCAGGCGCCCATCGAGCTGGCCCCGTGGGATCCCATGGGCACGCTGGCCGACTGACAGGCCAAAGCGCCCGCCGCTCCGGGCCAGACCGGGACGGCGGGCTTTCACGTTGGAAAAGGGAGGCGGGGCCGGTGAAGGATCTGCTGATCCGTTCGCTGACGGTGGACTGGACGGAGGTGGCCGAGGACTCCTACCTGCGGGAGATCCCGGCGCTGCGGGGGCTGGAGCACCTGGCCTTCCGCCGGCCGGTCACCTTTTTCGCCGGGGAGAACGGCTCCGGCAAGTCCACCCTGCTGGAGGCCATCGCGGTGGCGTACGGCTTCAACGCGGAGGGCGGCAGCAGGAATTTCCACTTCAGCACCTACGAGGACGTGTCCGAGCTGGGCGAGGCGGTGCACTTCGTCCGCGGAACCGTGAAGCCGGGGGCGGGGTACTTTTTCCGCGCGGAGAGCTTCTTCAACGTGGCCACGGCCATTGTGGAGCGCTACAACGACGGCGCCCAGCCGGATTATCATCAGCGATCCCACGGGGAGAGCTTTCTGGAATACATGAGCCGCTCCGGCCGCCCGGGCCTGTATCTGATGGACGAGCCGGAGGCCGCCCTGTCCGCGCAGCGGCAGCTGACCCTGCTCTGCCACATCGCCCAGCGGGCCGCGGCCGGCTCCCAGTTCATCATCGCGACCCACTCGCCGATCCTGCTGGCCGTGCCGGACGCGGAGATCCTCGAATTCTCCGAAAGCGGCATCCATCCCTGCGCCTGGCGCGACACGGAGAGCTACCGGGTGACGAAGCTCTTCCTCGACAACCCGGAGCGCATGCTGCAGCGGCTGCTGGAGGAGTGAGGGATCAGCGGACAGCCGAATTGCATCTGTGCAGACAGTTACCGGGTTCACAGATTTGCCAATCCACGGGAGGCAATGCATATGGAACGGAAAGAATTATTCAGGCGTATGGATTATTATCGCGATCATCCTGCAGAACTGGCAGAAAACAAGAAATACATCCGCAAGCAGGTGAGCCGCTGTCTGACTGAGCATGGCTTCAAAAAGAGAAGAGCGACGCTGTTTTATCAGATCAGAGGTGATCTCGCTGCTTTCTTTTGCCTTAAGCATCCTCCGGGAGGCCTGTATGTGAACTGCTGCATCTATCCTCTTTACCTGCCGCCGCTGGAGTATCTGAATCTGAACCTGGGCAACCGGATGGAACAGATCCTGCTTGGGCTTCATATGAGGTTTAGCGACTGCGAGACGCCCGAAGAAGTCGAGCTCTGGTGCAGGAGAATGGATACGTATATCACAAACCGCCTTGAACCATTTCTTTCGCAGGTTGATACCGCAGATCATATGGTTCAGTACATCCAGCGCCGCGACAGATGGAAGACCGTGGGCTTTCATATTGGACCGGACGATGAATACGAGATGCTGATGTATGCCCATCTCATGCTGCATCGGTATCCCGAAGCGATCGCAGCCGCAAAAGCACATCTTGGCCAGTTTACTCCATCCAGATACACAGAAGCAGTGATTGATGCTGCCCGCGGACGCTTCCGGGAAGTCACGGAAATGGCAGATTCGCGCGATGATGAAGCCACAGATGCGTTCTTCCGTCTGAGGCGGCAGGAGAACATTGCGTTCTTTGCCGGGCCGAAAAAGCCATCTGCCTGATCCTGCCGGCTGACGGTTCAAAAGCGCCGCCGGGTTCAGCCCGCCCGCGGCAAAGAAACCTCCCCTGCATGACCCGGCAGCGGCGAAGTGGATGCTCTCCAATTTCCCCCTTGCAATTTCGCCGCCGCCCTGCTACAATATGGCTGCAAGCGTTGATGGGGACAAGTAGCGCGGCGAGACCCTGACAGAGAGCGCCCGGGTGGTGGAAGGGCGCAGGGACGCGGCGTGAATACACCCCGGAGCTGTCCTCCGAACCGGCATGGCCGCAGTAGGCGGGACCGGGCGCGCCCGATACAGCGCAGGCGAGGGATGCTGCGGCATCCGAAGCAGAGGTGGTACCACGATTCGCTCCATCGTCCTCTGTTCCCCATGCGGGAACGGGGGCGATTTTCATTGTCAGCCCTGCGCTGACAGCATACGGCTCTCCCCCGGGGAGAGAAAGGAGGCATTCCATGGGAATCTATGAGGAACTGCAGGCCCGCGGGCTGATTGCCCAGGTGACCGACGAGAAGGAGATCCGCGAGCTGATCAATGGCGGCGGCGCGCGCTTCTACATCGGCTTCGACCCCACGGCGGACTCCCTGCACGTGGGCCACTTCATGGCGCTGTGCCTGATGAAGCGGCTGCAGATGGCGGGCAACAAGCCCGTGGTGCTGCTGGGCGGCGGCACCGGCTACATCGGCGACCCCACCGGCCGCACCGATATGCGCGCGATGATGACCCCCGAGACCATCGAGCACAACTGCGAGTGCTTCAAGAAGCAGATCAGCCGCTTCATCGAGTTCGGCGAGGACAAGGCCATCGCGGTCAACAACGCGGACTGGCTGCTGAAGCTGAACTACGTGGAGCTGCTGCGCGAGGTCGGCCCGCACTTCTCCGTCAACAACATGCTGCGCGCCGAGTGCTACAAGCAGCGGATGGAGCGCGGCCTGTCCTTCCTGGAATTCAACTACATGATCATGCAGAGCTACGACTTCCTCTACCTGCATGAGCACTACGGCGTCAACATGCAGTTCGGCGGCGACGACCAGTGGAGCAACATGCTGGGCGGCACCGAGCTGATCCGCCGCAAGCTGGGCCACGA
>OCTW011601192.1_pt1 | contig 12071 bp, 12 predicted proteins | sample 1539671 | NCBI WGS metagenome assembly OCTW01 (sample SAMN02144230, study PRJEB22623) | gut metagenome | biome: sheep rumen | host: Ovis aries | place: New Zealand | reverse complement strand
ATGTCTATTCTAATCAACGCTGCTATGCAATAAACATACAACTAACGCAGTCAGAATTGGTTGCATTATGAGTAATCTGTGCCAACATCTTTATTACCAAAATTATTTTCCTTGCGATTATTTTTCTTTGCCACACGTTTATTTTCCGGCTCCTCGTAAGTTTCTTCTCTTCTCCTCGTTACTCAGTTTTCCAGCTCGCGAAAGGATGATTTTTATGCGCTTTTTATGCAAAAATCTGCTTGTCTCGGTAAATTTTTGCCGCTTTTTTACCCCTTTTGTACGTGTCGAATGTTTTTCCTTGTCTTTTTTCGTTTGGGCAGGTTTCGCTCCTCTGTCTGGCGCTTGCACCCAGAACGGTCGAAAACGACTAAAATCGCAGCCAAATCATAAAAAACGCGCTCTTTTGTGTTCTTCCCTGCAAAAAATATCGTAAAAATATTTCGCAGAAACAAGAGGAATATTTCATTCTCTTATTTCTGCGAATTCTGCGCGACAGTTCAATCGCGAGGGAGGATTTGTGCAATCAATTTCGCTGACGGATAAATCTGTCAGATGCTGCAAATGGCAAATCTTTGTATGTTACAAACATTCTTCGACAGTGATGAACTTATCGAACCCCATATCCTCCACGTGTTTGATGAGGCGTTCAAAGTCATCTTTGCGCCACCACTTTACGCACATAGCTGTCTTTTTCCCATTTTCTATGGGCAGGAGGAGCTCTTCCTTCAGATAGAAGTCCCACTTTGCCAAGGAATCAACGCCTTTGCGCTTGTCGGATGTAAAGTATAATGCTATATCTCCGTGCTCGTCAACGCAGTTCTCGTCATACGGATAGAACAAATCTTTATAGTAGTTTTCGTAGTAATAACTGTTAATTTTCGAGCCAGGGAAAGCTGCCTGCAACTCCTCTATTGTCGTAGCAGGACAATGTGCGAGGTATGCCTTGAAGATGGCGCAGGCTGTCATCGCCTTAGAGAGTCGCTTGCCTGGGAAAATCTCATTATTTGAGGCGTCAAAAACCCTGTATTTTGATGAGTCTCGGTTATTGCCCTTGAAGAGTTTGCTCAATTTCTGCTTCTTATCGGCAAAATGCTGATAGATTACAGCCTTGAAGATTTCTTCATTGCCATTCCAGACTTCCCTCAGTAATGACTTGCAGTTTTCTGCATCAATGCTTTCTTCTATTCGCGCGTATTCATCTTTGCCAAGGATTTCACTTACTGTGATTCCAGGAAAGCTGGCAATAAGTGCTTGGTGAATTAATTGTTGATAATTGCTGTAGAGGCAGTCCGTAAGGTCACGTTCTTGTTTGCTAATTGCCAAGACGGTGAAATCACGATTGGAATTGTCTGAAGGCCTTCCAAGATTGCGGATGAAGGCTGTGAGGTGTGCTTTGTCTGTGGGAGGCATTGAAATGGCTGACGCAGGCTCCAAGACATAGGTCAGCAATTGCTGGTATGTGATGTTGGTAAACTGGCCGCAGGTAGCCTCGGTCGTTGTGGAAGGCGAAAGAAGGACTCCAATGGGGGAATATTCTGCACCGTTATTGGAGCAGTAGTCGATTAAGGCGGCATAGTAGCGCTTTGTCTGATCGGCACTCTCCTTAGAGTAAATCTTGTTTTCGATTACGATGGGAAATACATGATTTTTCTGCTCACCGTCAACTTCATAGGTAAGACCGACCACCATCCATAGATCGATGCGATTCTTGTTGCTCGTTGGGTTGGCTTTAAGTTTGCCAACATATTTTTCTGTTTCTATAGGTTCAAGCAGTCTCAATTCATAAGAGCCTGCCATCACCTTGTCATAAAGTTCAGCTCTGAATGTCTGTGGCCCCCACTTCTGTGTGGCAAGCAGGCGTAAGAAAAGGCGGAGGGGGGTGTCTCCCAATCCGTGGCTTGAATCAGGCGAGAAGAACCAGCGCAGGAAAGCACTGTGACGGTTTTCGCTGCGTTCTGCCCCTATTACATTGAAAAGGGTTGTTTCGTCATAATAAGACTTCAGTGCCTGAAAAGTCTCACTGTTTAGCATTTCAAGAATACTTTTGGCAGTTGTTTCCATAATTATGGTAAGTTAATATGATCGAGTAATTATCTCTATTTTTTCTGATGTTGTGTTTAGACGCCTGGTCGTTGTGGCATCGTGACATGCAAATGTTGAGATATCCAAATGGCGTGTGATTACTAATACATTGTGAGGATTTTATTCGGTTTTATTATCCATCAGGTTTTCTGAATTGCAAATATAGGAATTTTATACGGGTAATTCAAAATTGTCTGTAAAAAAACACCAATTTAATCGTGCTAAATTCTTTTTTGTAGCCGTTGCTCGTAAGATAGTAAAGCTTCCGCTTTTCAATCTCTCACCCCTGAAAGTTCAAACTCTACGACGATAGGCAGGTGGTCGCTGAATCCGCCGTGGTACATCGGCCCCAGAAATGTGCGCCAGGGCTTCTGGCCGCCATACTGGCGGTCGTCCTCCATCAGAAAGGCGTGGCTGACGATGCTCACAGGTGTAGGGCCTGCCACGTGGAGGCTGTTAGCCTGATTGAGCATGTCGCTGCTGACCACGCACTGGTCCAGCATGTCCCAGTGGCCGCGGTAGCGGTAGGTGCCGCGCGGCGAGGTGGGGTCGGCGCGAAGGTTGGAGATGTTGCAGAGGGAGGGAGTCCCCTCTATGTCCTCCTCAAGGGGGATGGCCAGCCCCTTCCCGCCTACGGGACTAAGCATCCTTGCGCCCAGGTCGCGCTGCATGGTGCGGCTGCCGGGCGTGGTGTTCATGTCGCCGATTATCACTATGCCGGGCCGGGTGCTGGCGGCGCTGATGGAGTCGGTGTAGGAGCGCAGGGCAGCGGCAATGGTGCTGCGCAGCCGGCGTGACTTCTTCTTGCCGTACTGGCTGGGCAAGTGGCAGACTATTATGTTGACGGTGTCGCCGCTGCGCACCAGCCCGCTCACGTGCAGGGCGTCGCGGGTGGGGTAGGCTATGCCGGCGCGCTGCTGCCAGCTGAGGCTGCGTGTGCTGAGCGGACGCAGCGAGCCTTCGCGATAGAGCAGTGCCACATTGATGCCGCGGCGGTCGGAGCCGTGGGTCATTATATATTTGTAGTTGAGCGCGCTCAGGCGTGTGCGCTGCGTCAGGTCGCGCAGCGCCGTGTCGCTCTCCACCTCCGTCAGGGCCAGTATGTCCACCGGCTCGGTGGAACAGAGCGAGACAATCTCGCGAGCCAGCATGCTGAGCTTGCGCCGGTAGCGGCGCGTGTCCCATTGGCGCTCCGACTGCGGCAGAAACTCATGGTCCTCGTGCCCCTCGGTGTGCAGGGTGTCGAAGAGGTTCTCGCAGTTCAGCTCGGCTATGCGCAGGCGGTGGGGCCTCGCCTTTGCTGACGGGGACGTCTGTGCCATGAGGCGGCCGGGGGCTGCGGCCGTCAGCAGGGCTGCCAGGAGTACTGTTAATAGGGCTGAGCGTGGCATAAAGGGTATTTTGTGGTGCAAAATTATGATTTTTGTACTCAAAGTGGGCGAGATATTACGGATTTTGCGTATTTTTGTCCCAAATAACCCGAAAAACTTTTTAGCTATGATTGACGTAAAGCAATGTCTTGCTGAGCAAGAGAAGAAGATGGAGCAGGCTGCTGCCTTTCTGGAGGAGACCCTGTCGCACATGCGTGCCGGCAAGGCCAATGTTCATATCCTTGACGGCATCAAGGTCAACTCCTACGGTGCCAGTCTGCCGTTGAGCAACGTGTCGGCCATCACTACCCCCGACCAGCGCACCATCGCCATCAAGCCGTGGGACAAGTCGATGTTTCCCCACATCGAGAAGGCCATCATCGACTCTGAGGTAGGCATTATGCCCGAGAACAACGGCGAGATTATCCGCCTCAACATTCCGCCACTCACCGAGGAGCGTCGTAAGGACCTCGCCAAGAAGTGCGGCAAGGAGGGCGAGACAGCCCGCATCGGCGTACGCAATGCCCGCCGCGACGGCATCGACAAGCTCAAGAAGGCCATCAAGGACGGACTGAGCGAGGACCTTGAGAAGGATGCCGAGGCTGACCTGCAGAAGATCCATGACAAGTATATGAAGAAGATCGACGCCATCCTTGCCGAGAAGGAGAAGGAGATAATGACCGTGTAGATTTTTGAGATTTCAGGTTTCAGGTTTGAGATTTTCCGTTTGCTACTGGGACTTAGCCAAACCTCAAATTTCAAACCTCAAATCTCAAATAAAACGTATGACAGGTCTCGTCATTAAGAACACCGGCAGCTGGTTTGACGTGCGCACCGCTGAGGGTGAGGTAGTGCCGTGCAAGGTGAAGGGCAACTTCCGCCTCAAAGGCATACGCAGCACCTCGCCAGTGGTGGTGGGCGACTATGTCACCTTCGAGAAAAACCGCGAGGGCACTGCCTTCATCACCCAGATCAGCGACCGCCGCAACTATATCATCCGCAAGGCCAGCAACCTCTCCAAGCAGAGCCACATACTGGCAGCCAACATAGACCTCTGCCTGCTGGTGGTAACCCTCAAGCAGCCCGTCACCTCGGTGGTCTTCATCGACCGCTTCCTGGCCACCGCCGAGGCGTACTCCATACCGGTATGTATTATTATAAATAAGGTGGACCTGCTGGACTCCGCCGAACTTGCTGAGGCCGAGCGTCTGGCCGAGTTGTATCGCGGCATAGGCTACGAGACCCTGCTGGCCTCCGTTACCGAGCGCCGCGGCCTGGAGTCGCTGCCCACGCTGCTTGGCAACAAGACGGCCCTGCTGGCCGGCAACTCGGGAGTGGGCAAATCGGAGTTGCTCAATATGCTGGTGCCGGGGGCCGGGGCCAGGACTCAGGCCATCTCGGAGGCACACCTCAGCGGTATGCACACCACGACGTTCTCGGAGATGTATGACCTGCCCTTCGGCGGCAGGCTTATCGACATACCCGGCGTCAAGGGCTTCGGCACCTTCAACTTCGAGCGCGAGGAAGTCAGCCACTTCTTCCGTGAGATATTCATCGTGGGACGCGACTGCCGCTACGGCAACTGCCTGCACATCAACGAGCCCGGCTGCGCCGTGCGCGAGGCCCTGGAGCGTGGCGAGATTGCACAGTCGCGCTACAACTCCTACCTCAACATGCTGGACGATGAGGACGAGGGCAAGTACCGCGCCGCGTACTAACCAATAAACCTCAAATCTCAAACCTCAAACCTCAAAAAACAGATGACTCTCACAATCTTAATAATCATTTTTGCCCTCGCGCTGGTGCTGTGTCTGGTTGAGACTTTCCTCATTCCGGGCTTTGGCGTGTGCGGCGTGCTCAGCGCCGTGTGTGCGCTGATTGGCTTGGGCGCTACCTTCGGTATGTACGGTGTCTTGGTCGGCACCGTTGCCACTGCTGTGGTGTTGCTGCTGGGCGGTCTGCTGCTCTACTGGGTTATGCACTCCAAGCGCATCAGGCGCCTGTCGCTCAATGCCACCATTGACTCCTCAGTGGCCACCATTGAGCAGGCGCAGGTCAAGGTCGGCGACAAGGGCACAGCCCTCACCCGCCTGGCACTCGTGGGCACTGCTCGCCTCGGCACTGTTGAGGTGGAGGTGCGCTCCGCCAGCGGCTTCCTCGATGAAGGCACCCCCGTCGTCGTCACCAAGGTCAGCGGCGGCGAGATCTATGTCTCCAAAGACTGACAGAGTGCGTCGCGCCGTTCGGCTCACTCTTAACTCCTAACTCCTAACTCTTAACTCCTAACTCTTAACTCCTAACTCCTAACTCTTAACTCCTAACTCTTAACTCCTAACTCTTAACTCCTAACTCTTTTATGGACACAACAATCCTTTTCCCCGCAATCATTGCAGTAGCAGCCATCATCGTGCTGTCTATATTCTTCCACTTCGTTCCGTTCTTCTTGTGGCTCAGCGCCCACGTCAGCGGTGTTCACATCTCGCTCATCCAGCTCTTCCTGATGCGCATCCGCAATGTGCCGCCCAACGTTATAGTGCCCTCGTTGATTGAGGCCCACAAGGCCGGCCTTGACAATGTCACCCGCGACAAGTTGGAGGCCCACTTCCTTACCGGCGGCCATGTGCAGCGCGTGGTTCATGCCCTCGTGTCCGCCAGCAAGGCCAATATAGAGCTCTCCTTTGAGAAGGCCGCTGCCATTGACCTGGCAGGCCGCGATGTGTTTGAGGCCGTCAAGACCAGCGTCAATCCCAAGGTTATCGACACTCCCCCCGTGGCTGCCGTGGCCAAGAACGGTATCCAGCTCATCGCCAAGGCCCGCGTGACCGTCAGGGCCAATATCCAGCAGTTGGTGGGCGGTGCCGGCGAGGACACTATCCTGGCCCGTGTGGGCGAAGGCATCGTCAGCTCCATCGGCTCGGCCGAGACCCACGAGATGGTGCTGGAGAACCCTGACTCCATCTCCAAGCTGGTGCTGCGCAAGGGACTGGATGCCGGCACAGCTTTTGAAATCCTCTCCATCGATATTGCCGACATCGACGTGGGCAAGAATATCGGTGCCACACTGCAGATAGACCAGGCCAACGCTGACAAGAATATCGCCCAGGCCAAGGCCGAGGAGCGCCGCGCCATGGCCGTGGCCCTTGAGCAGGAGAATGTGGCTAAGGCCCAGGATGCCCGCGCTCAGGTCATCATGGCCGAGGCCGAGGTGCCTAAGGCTCTCGCCCAGGCCCTTCGCGACGGCAACATGGGTTTTATGGATTACTATAAGCTGCAGCAGGTGAAGGCCGATGCCTCCATGCGCGAGAATATCGGCAAACTTGACCTCAGTGCAGCCAAGGACATCCTTAATCCCGGAGGAAAGAAATCATAAATTCTAATTGCCTACCTAATCCTTAATTTCTCATTCCTAATTGAACAGAATCTGTTGCATATATAATAGTGGGGCTCACTACCGCTGGCCGATATTCAAGGCGTTGGCCGACAATTTCGATATCGACTTCTGCTTCGGTCCCAACACGGTCTATACCAAGTCTATCAAGACTTTCGACTATCAGCAGCTGCCCGGCTTCACCCGCCTGCTTGTCAACCGCCGCCTGCCCGGCAAGTTCTATTGGCAGAGTGGGGCAGTGCGCCAGGCGTTCAGGCCCTACCGCCAGTATGTCATCCTGGGCGAGGCCTATTGCCTCTCGTCGTGGGTGGTGGCGCTGCTGGCCAAGCTCATGGGTAAGCACACCGTGTGCTGGACCCACGGATGGTATGGCCGCGAGAGCGGCATGAAGCGGCGCATCAGCAAGTGGTTCTACTCCCTCTTTAGCGACATACTGACATACAACGACTATGCCCGCCGTTTGCTTATAGACGGGGGCATACGCGCCGACAAGATACGCGTCGTTGGCAACTCGCTCGACTCCGCCAAGCACCGCGCCATGCGCAGTGAACTGAAAAAGACCGATATCTATACCTCCCACTTCGGCAACGACAACCCGGTGCTCATCTACTGTGGCCGCATACAGCAGTCCAAACGCCTCAACCTGATGATTGACGCTGCCGCTCAGCTGAAGGCCGATGGCCTTGACGTCAACCTGGTCTTCGTAGGGCGCGACGATGAGAATGTGGGTATCGACAGCATGGCTTCCAAGGCAGGCATTGCTGACCGCACGTGGCTCTATGGTCCCTGCTATGACGAGGAGCGCCTTGGCGAGCTGTTCTATAATGCCGCCGTGTGTGTCTCGCCCGGCAATGTCGGTCTCACCGCTGTCCACGCCCTGTCGTTTGGCTGCCCCGTGGTCACCCATAACAATTTGCCGTGGCAGGGTCCCGAGTTTGAGTGTGTCAAGCCGGGCGTGACGGGTGACTTTTTCCGTCAGTATGACGCTGACGATTTGGCCCGGGTCATACGTCCGTGGCTGCACTGCTCAACCGAGCAGCGCTCCGCCACAGCCCAGGCCGCCTTCGCCGAAATCGACAGCCGATGGAATGTGGACAGCCAGATAGCCGTCTTCCGCCAGGTGCTGGAGAGATAACCCATAAATACAGTTGCCTCGTACAGGATGCATTCCTCATTGCCGCTCCGCTCTCACTGCTCTTAATGCCAGCCCGCGCCGTTGGCACGACCACTGGCGAGCAGTTCGCGATGCCTGCGGCATTGCCGCTTCGCTCTCACCTCCGCTGTCCGCACCCCGCCCTTGGGCGACAGTGCTGCTTCGGTTCGCGATGCCTGCGGCATTCCTAAATCCTAATTTCTAGTTCCTAATTCCTAACTCCTCACTCCAACGTCCAACGGCATGCGGCTCCCCCTCTAAGATAGAGGGGGTGGCCCGTAGGGCCGGGGGCGTATGAAAAAAACTCCTCACTCCCAATGCTTCGCTTCGTCTTTCAACTGATAGGAAATCTCTTTAAGCGCAATATCTCGCTGACAGCCTGTGTCTATGCAGGCTCTAAGGTTGCCCCCACGGCCCATATCCACCGTGGTTGCAAGGTGCGCACCTCCACCATCGGCGCCCATTCCTATGTGGCTGCCCACTCATGGCTCACCAATGCCGATGTGGGGCGTTTCTGCTCCATCGGCAACAATGTCAATGTCGGTTTGGCTACTCACACCCTCGCCAATGCCTCCACCTCGCCCATCTTCACCCTGCGCCGCAATGCCACCCGCGTGGCATGGGTCACAAAGGATGTGGCCGACAATGTCGATGACTTGCCGCGCACCGCAATCTGCGATGACGCCTGGATAGGTAGTAATGCCATGATAATGAGCGGCGTGACCATTGGCATCGGTGCCGCTGTGGGAGCTGGAGCCGTTGTGACCAAGGATGTGCCGCCCTATGCCATAGTGGCCGGTGTGCCCGCCCGTGTAATCCGTTACCGTTTTGACGAGCCGGTGCGCCAAAAGCTCCTCGCCTCCCGTTGGTGGGAGCAGCCCGACAGTGTGCTCAAGGACCGTCTCGACCTGTTCCAGCAGCCCCTTACTCCCGACAACATTGACAATTTCCTGCGAAAAATCCAGTGAAAAGTTTGATGTTCAGCTACAGTAATTCTCAATTTCCAATTTATTTGTACCTTGGCTGCTTTTTTTGCATCAAGGAAGGCAGCGCTTCGAAAAAACTCAAAAAAATTTGGTCTTTTACTCGATTTGCACTACCTTTGCACCCGCTATCACGAGATGGTAGCATTTCAAACCTATAAACATTTATAATTTATGGCAACAAAAATCAGATTACAGCGTCGCGGCCGCAAGGGCTATGCTTTCTACAGCATCGTAATCGCCGACGCTAATGCACCACGCGATGGTAGATTTACTGAGAAGATTGGTACCTACAATCCTAACACCAATCCTGCCACAGTAGATTTGAATTTCGACCGCGCACTCTATTGGGTAGAGGTAGGCGCTCAGCCCACCGACACCGTGCGTAACATTCTCTCACGTGAGGGCGTCTATCTCATGAAGCACCTCCGTGGAGGCGTTAAGAAGGGCGCTTTTGACGAGGCCGCTGCCCAGAGCAAGTTCGACGCTTGGAAGAAGGACAAGCAGGCTAAGCTCAATAAGGTTTCTGTCGCTGAGGCAGAAGCTAAGAAGGCTGACGCCAAGGCCCGTCTCGATGCAGAGAAGAAGGTCAACGAGGCAATAGCCAAGAAGGTAGCAGAGAAGAAGGCCGCCGCTGAGGCTGCCAAGGCTGAGGCCGAGGCAGCAGCTCGCGCAGAGGCAGAAGCCGCTGCAGCTGCTCAGGATGCTCCTATCGAGGCTCCCGAGGCACCCGCTGCCGAAGAGGCTCCCGCTGAGGCATAATTCCCTCTCACAGAAAAAGAAACAGTGCGGACGATTCCTTTTTAATGGGATTCGTCCGCATTCTTAGTTAACCAACCTAATGAAGATGCGACATATTACCATATTGCTTGTCATGGTGCTTCTCCTTGGTAATACAGTAACCGTGCAGGGGCAGTCGCGTTGGCGGCGTGCATTATCCAGCGCCGTCAAGACATACCGGGCTTCCACCATAACCGACGAAGAGCTGGCCGAGTATGTCAGTAAGGGCGTAAAGGACATGGACCGCAAGAATACTATTTACGGTCCTGGCACCACCTACGGCAAGAGGCTTGCGCGCCTCACCAGGGGAATGAAAGACGCCAATGGCATCAAGCTCAATTTCAAGGTATATAAGACATCCGACATCAATGCCTTCGCATGCCCCGACGGCAGCGTGCGCGTCTTTTCAGGTCTGATGGATATCCTCAGCGACAATGAACTGCTGGGCGTTATCGGTCACGAGATAGGCCATGTGGCATTGCGCCACTCCAAGAAAGCCTGGCGTAGCGCCCTGCTGCGTAGCGCCGGCTCCGATGCCATGGGGGCCGTCAGCACTACATGGGCCAGGGTTTCAGACTCCTCCCTGGGCGAACTGACCAGTGCCGCACTGTCGGCCAAGCACTCGCGCTACCATGAGACTCAGGCCGACGACTATGGCTATGATTTTTTGAAAAAGCACGGGCGCAATCCTTGGGCTATGGGCCAAGCCTTCAAGAAACTCCAGAAACTCTCCAAGCAGAAGAGTTCCAGATATGACAAATTGCTCTCGGCCTTCTCCTCGCATCCCGATTTCGATGAGCGAATCGAGCACATGAAAGAGAAGGCCGAGGCCGACGGATACGTTACGTATTAAGGTAATAAGTATATATTCTAGTCAGATACGAGTTTTACCATAAACTCATATGTACGGTAGCGGCCCATCTTGCCTGTAGACTCCGTAAGTTCTAATGCATCCAAGCGGTATGTTGTTTTGCCGCCAACCGTCTTTGTCTTCTTAAAGCCCAAATCCAAAGCTTGCTGCCTGAAAGTTGCGGCATTTGTTTGTGAAAACAGAAACAGGATAACCTCTACATCATCTGGCATCATATGGGCGGCAACCATATTGCTTATTCCTTCTTTGTGTAGCCGCACGATGTTACCATAAATGTCGCAGACCAGATTTAGGGCATAGAGCGAGATGAAACTCTCATCGCTTGTGTTAGCATTATTTACCAGTGTGTATTTGCCTCCAGTGTCCAATATCTCGTCAATGTTTCGACCATCGTTTAACACTATCTGGCAAAGGTCTCTGCATGTTGCGGCATCCCATTCAGCAAGAGATTTTACATGTCCTGATGCAAATATGCATAATAGAAATAATAGAGTCTTGTTCGCCCTCATTCGTTTTAAAGGATTTGGCTTCTATTTCTTGCTGACCTGTAGCTCGATGCTACCGTCCTTGATACCGCGGATGAGACGGATCTGCTCTTGCTCGCTTTCTTCTGTCATTAACCTGAAAGGATGACCGTCGGTTTCTGTCTCAGGGAAGTACTTCCCTTCGGCATCGTTCTTCAGATAGACTTCGCAATCTGGTTCTACGGCTTTGTAGAAGATGCGAAGTGAGGGATATTTTTCTTTCATCAACTGAGTCACCTCGAAGCAAGGCGTCCAAGCCGTTTCAAAAGTCATGCAAAGGGTGTCGCCTTCACGTTTCAGGCCAGTCCAATCGCCACGACACATCACTTCTTCTGGGTTCTTTCCTAAAGCGGATACTAGATTACCCAGCCAATTGGATTCGTCAATCATGTACTGTTCCGATACTTCGAATTTTGCCATGACTTGATATAGTGCATCGAGTTCTTCCTTCTTGCCCTCGATGACATAATTGGTAATGCAAATGTTTGCCATAATGTAATTGTTTTTGAAATGATTGTTTATCGTAATATAGTAATGTTTTGTCAAAAATTCAAAGATTCTGCGAATTTATTCATCTGCTGGCAAAGAGCAGGCATTTGTTTGAGGTATCCAACCAACGCATGAAGGCCGATAGAACCTGATATTTGCAATTGGAAACGACGGTCTTTGGCGTTAGGGAAGATGACCAGTCGGTCTTTACTTCTATCATTATCATATAAAGTCTCGTCAATGATGATTTCTGAGCCTTCAACACTGAAACTGGCAACGGTCTGTCGTCTAACAGGATTACTTAGGTGATGGATTTCGGAAAACAGATAGTTGACTTCTACTTGCTTTTCCTCGCAAAGCTTTTTAAAAGGGATCAGAGGCGGAATTCCCCACGTGACTTTAGCGCTGCGTCCATATAGATATGTCACCTT
>OCTW011557874.1_pt1 | contig 12073 bp, 9 predicted proteins | sample 1539671 | NCBI WGS metagenome assembly OCTW01 (sample SAMN02144230, study PRJEB22623) | gut metagenome | biome: sheep rumen | host: Ovis aries | place: New Zealand | reverse complement strand
ATTATGGAGCCCTCACCTGCGAAATACCGTGTTGAGATAAGCATGGCAGACGGCGATGAGGACAAACAGGGTCAGGTGTTGGCACTGGGGTGGACGGAATAATGGGGATATCTGTGTTTTGCTGACACGGATATCAATTTTGATAAATTACAGCTGTGTTTTTTGTATTCTTCCCGTCTCAGGCGGGAAGAATACACTTATGCGTATCTGCGCATTTTCCGGAAAATCGAAATTCGTAATCTTGCTGACATGAGCAGTTGACAATCCATCGATTTTATGATATAATATAAAAGAGTATAGTTAGATAAGATATAATATCCGAACAGGGAGGTGTTCACATGGCAACCAAAAGCATTTTAAAAAATATAACGATCAAAGACCAGAAAGCGGCTAATGCACTGGTAAGTGCTTTGGAAAACGCATCAAAAAAATCCGCCATAAAAGTGACATATTCCAAAAGTGTGACAAAAGCTGACAGACAGGATATCAAAAAGTATTTCGGAGAATAGTATATGCTTGGGTACGAAAAATTCTCACTTCGCGAAATGCTTGAAGAACTCGGAGAGGAGAAGGTCTGTTCAATTCTCTCAGAGTTTTCATGTCCCATGAACCAAGATGTCGAATATTTTCTGAAAAAGAAAGCGATCGAGTTTGAAAAGCACAGATGGTCTGCAACTCAGCTTATATACACATCGTATAAAAACGCACCTGTTCTGATAGGTTATTATTCACTGGCGAATAAAACACTTGTGATAGATAACCAGCAGATATCCAAATCACTGAGAAAAAGGCTTACATCTTTTTCTACATACGACCCTAAGATCAAAAGGCGTTTTATTTCCGCACCGCTGATAGGGCAGCTTGGCAAAAATTTCAGCAGAGGCTATAACAAGCTCGTAACAGGCGATGAATTGCTGAGAATGGCACTTGATGATGTGGAAACTATACAAATGCTGTTGGGCGGCAAGATAGTCTATCTTGAATGTGAAGACAAGCCATGCCTTGTGGATTTTTACAGCAGGAACGGCTTTGTGATGTTCGATAGGCGCACATTAGATAAAGATGAAACAAACATATCGGGTGAATATCTTCTACAGATGCTAAAAGTACTGAAGTAGCTTGCCCATGATATTCATAAACGGTAAAATAAAAAGACCGCGCACCTGCGAGATATTACACAGGCACGCGGTCTTTGCTTATATGCGCCCGACAGGAGTCGAACCTGCGGCCTTCAGAGTCGGAGTCTGACGCTCTATCCAGCTGAGCTACGGACGCTTATGCAGGGGGCGGGATACGCCCCCTTTTTTATCTGCTCTCCCCTGACGCAAATGCGCAGTCAGCGGAAATTACCTTATCTTAGAGCCGTTTGGCAAAGTCTGGTCGGGGAATACCACCCTAGCAGAGCCGTCGGGAGCATCTGCCGCGCAGATCATGCCGTTGGACTCAACACCGCAGAGGGTAACAGGCTTAAGGTTAGCCACGATGATGACTTTCTTGCCTATCAGGTCTTCGGGCTTGTACCACTGAGCGATACCGCTTACCACCTGTCTGCCGCCGAAGCCGTCATCAAGCTGTAAGCACAGCAGTTTCTTCGACTTCTTGACCTTTTCGCAAGCCTTTACCTCAGCCACTCTCAGCTCGACCTTTGCAAAGTCATCGATAGTGACCTGTTCAGCCAGCGGTGCGGGAGTGAATGTTTCTGCGGCTTCATCAGCGTTCAGCTTAGCCTTAGCCTCAGCCATGTTCTTCTCGATGATGGCGTTCAGCTCGCCTATCTCTTTGTCCATATCTATTCTGGGGAAGAGTATCCTGCCCTTGTGAACGGTCACGTTTGCGGGCAGTACGCCGAACTTTCCTGCATTCTCGTAGGTACAGATATCAGCGTTTGCGCCGATCTGCTCCCATACCTCAGGCATGGTGGTGGGCATGAATGCAGACAGCAGAGTGGAGATGATACGGATAGACTCCAGCAGGTTGTACAGCACTGATGCCAGCCTGTCATACTTCGACTCGTCCTTGCCCAGTACCCACGGCTCTGTTTCATCGATGTACTTGTTTGCGCGGTCTACCGCCACGAAGATCTCTTCCAGTGCATTTTTCAGACGTGTTTCGTCTATGCACTTATCGACCTTTTCGCGCACCGACAGCAGGCAGTCCTTAAGTGACTGATCGAAATCACCCTCAAGGCGAGTTTCGGGCAGTGTGCCGCCGAAGTACTTGTCAGCCATAGCAACGGTACGTGATACCAGATTGCCGAAGCCGTTTGCGAGGTCGGAATTTATGCGGTTTATCATTATCTCGTTGGAGAATGCGCTGTCAGCGCCCAGAGCCATCTCACGCAGGATATGGTATCTGATAGCGTCAACGCCGTAGCGCTCACCCAGCATGAAGGGGTCTACCACGTTGCCCAGCGACTTAGACATCTTCTGTGCCTCGCCGTTCTTGTTCTGGAAAGTTATCCAGCCGTGAACAGCCAGATGCTTAGGCAGAGGCTCGTCCAGCGCCATCAGTATAGCAGGCCAGATTATCGCGTGGAAACGCATGATATCCTTAGCCACCATATGCACATCGGCAGGCCAGTACTTGTCATAGTCATTGTACTTGCCGTTCTTGTAGCCCAGAGCGGTGCAGTAGTTCGAGAGCGCATCGACCCACACATAAACAACGTGCTTGGGGTCAAAGGTCACGGGAATGCCCCATGTGAACGAAGTTCTCGAAACGCACAGGTCCTCAAGACCCGGCTTTATGAAGTTATTGACCAGCTCGGTAGCCCTTGTCTTCGGGCGGAGATAGTCAGTTTCGGTCAGCAGTTTCTCTATCCTGTCAGCAAACGGTGACATCTTGAAGAAGTAAGCCTCCTCAGATGCCTCCTTTACAGGACGGTGACACTCAGGGCAGCAGCCGTCAGCATCAAGCTGGCTCTCAGTCCAGAAACTCTCACAGGGAGTACAGTACTTGCCTGTATATTCGCCCTTGTAGATATAGCCCTTGTCATAAAGTTCCTTGAATATCTTCTGGACGCTCTCCACATGGTAGTCATCGGTAGTTCTGATATATCTGTCGTAGCTGATATTCATATAGCTCCACAGCTTCTTGAATGTAGCCACGACCTCATCAACATACTGCTGAGGTGTTACGCCCTTATCGCGGGCTTTGTCCTCTATCTTCTGACCATGCTCGTCAGTACCGGTCAGGAACATGACATCATAGCCCTGCATTCGCTTATACCTCGCAATAGAGTCGCACGCGACTGTGGTATAGCAATGACCGATATGCGGGTCACCCGATGGGTAATATATCGGTGTAGTGATGTAAAACTTAGGCATTGTCATTACCCCTTTCAGTAAAAAATACGCCGAACATTTCAGCCGACCTTATAATTATACCTCTTTTTCCTTTCTTTGTCAAGGCAAATTTCAATTCATAATTCATAATTCATAATTCATAATTTTTGGCATGATCGGAAGAATGCTGTTTTTGTCGAAAAAAATAACGCGCTCACAGTAAACTCCCCGTGAGCGCGTTTTTATGTTATATCAGCAAAGCCGTAATGCCTGTCAATAATTATGAATTATGAATTATAAATTATGAATTATCTCAGCCCATTACTACTTCGACTTCGTGTACCGAGCCTGCCTCGAATACGGGCATTACGATACCGTCGATCTTCTTGCCGTCAACAGTCACAGACTTGATGCCCTTGCATACGTGATCGGGGTTCTTGACTGCGATGTTGTAGGTGTTGCCTCTGAACTGTCTGGTGATGTTGAAGCCGTCCCATGCAGCGGGTATGGAAGGATCGATCTTAAGACCGTCAAAATCAGGCTGTACACCCAGAATGTACTGGGAGATAGCTACCATGTTCCATGCAGCGGTACCTGTCAGCCATGAGTTCTTGCCCTGACCGAAGTTCTTGCCAGGTCTGCCGATGTCCGAACCTGCGTCCTTACCGCCGATCATCTGACCGTATACATAAGGCTCGGTCTTGTGGATATCGGAAGTTTCCTCAGTGAAAGCAGGCGCGATCTCGGAATAGTACTTGAACGCCTGATCGCCCTGACCTGCATATGCAGCAGCGCAGATGATCCATGCGTTGTTGTGTGTGAAGATACCTGCGTTCTCCTTATATCCGCCCGGATATGTGGAGATCTCACCGTACTGGATATAGTACTTGGTGAATGCGGGGTTGTTCAGCACCAGACCGAACTTGGTGTTCAGTCTTTCATCGATGGCTGCGAGGGTCTTCATATCAGCGCCCTGCTCCTTGCCTATCTCAGACATGATAGCGAAGCCCTGAGGTTCAATGAATATCTGACCCTCTTCGCACTCCTTAGAGCCCATCTTCTTGCCCTCAGAGTCATATGCTCTTAAGAACCAGTCGCCGTCCCATGCAGAAGCCATAACGTTCTTCTTCATCTTGTCTATCTCAGCCTGTGCAGCAGCAGCCTCATCGTCCTTGCCCAGATGCTTCAGTATAGCCACGTAGTTAGGACCTGTGTAGGTGAACAGTGTAGCTACCATTACAGACTCAGCCACCTTTGAATAGCCGCCTTCAGCCGCAAACTTCGGGTTGGTGTAGGTCTGGAAGCTCTCACCGGGAGTATCGGAATAGCAGGAAAGGTTGATGCAGTCGTTCCAGTCAGCACGCATAGCCAGAGGCAGACCGTGAGGACCGAGATTGTTTACGATGTGGTAGAAAGATACTTTCAGGTGGTCGAGCATCGGCTGAGCCTTTGACTCATCGTTGTCGTAAGGCACCATCTCATCGAGAATGCCCCAGTCGCCTGTTTCCTTGATATATGCTGAAACTGACAGTATCATCCACAGCGGGTCATCAGAGAAGTCGCCGCCGATATCGGAGTTGCCCTTTTTGGTGAGTGGCTGGTACTGGTGATAGCAGCCGCCGTCGGGGAGCTGAGTGGAAGCGATGTCGATGATCCTCTCTCTTGCTCTGTCAGGTATCTGGTGAACGAAGCCCAGTATGTCCTGGTTGGAGTCACGGAAGCCCATGCCTCTGCCGATGCCCGACTCAAAGTAAGAAGCCGAACGTGAAAGGTTGAATGTTACCATACACTGATACTGGTTCCAGATGTTTACCATACGGTCAACCTTGTCATCGGGAGTATCAACGTTCAGTATGCCCAGCAGTTTATCCCACGAAGCCTTGAGTTCAGCCAGACCTGCATCGACCTTTTCAGGAGTATCGAACTGCTCCATCATAGCCTTAGCCTTTACCTTGTTGATGGTCTTGCCGTCAGCCTCGAACTTCTGGTCAACAGGCATCTCAACATAGCCCAGTATGAAGATAAGGGTCTTGCTCTCGCCTGCGCCCAGCTTTATCTCCTTGTAGTGTGAAGCGATAGGCGACCAGCCGTCAGCAAACGAGTCGTTAGCCTTGCCTGCCATTACAGCCTGAGGATCGTTAAAGCCGTTATACAGACCGATGAAAGAATCTCTGTCGGTATCGTAGCCGTCTATGCTGTCATTTACAGAGTAGAATGCGTAGTGGTCGCGTCTGTCCCTGTATTCGGTCTTGTGGTAGATAACAGAGCCATCGACCTCAACACGACCTGTAGAGAAGTTTCTCTGGAAGTTTGTGCAGTCGTCCTGAGCGTCCCACAGACACCACTCTGCAAAAGAGAACAGCTTGAAGGTCTTCTCAGCGCCGCTCTTGTTGGTGAGGACTACCTTCTGTACTTCGCCGTTGTAGTTGTTAGGTACAAAGAATGTTACCTCAGCTTCCAGACCGTTCTTTTCACCCTTGATGATGGTGTAGCCCATACCGTGACGGCAGGTGTACGCATCAAGTTCTGTCTTTACAGGTGACCAGCCGGGATTCCATACAGTGCCGTTATCGTTTATGTAGAAATATCTGCCGCCCATATCGATAGGCACATTGTTGTAACGGTAACGGGTGATCCTTCTCAGCCTTGCGTCCTTATAGAAGCTGTAGCCGCCTGCTGTGTTGGAGATCAGTGAGAAGAACGCCTGCGAACCGAGATAGTTTATCCACGGATATGGCGTTCTGGGTTCGGTAATGACGTACTCCTTGTTAGCGTCATCGAAAAAACCGAATTTCATTTGATAAATTCCACCTTTCCTGTATTTTCCAATTTTGTTTTGGCTTGAATATATTCTATCCCCGTTTTCGGGGAATAAATAACTTTATATGATGCCCTCTGTTTTACAGAGGACAGGGCGTTTTACGACCGTTCTGGCTCTGACTCCCGCAAGTCCTCATATTCTTCGGCTTTGGGATATCTTTCGGTGATGCCGCCGTCAGTCCAGCTGACATACATCACCTCGCCGTCACGCACCGCCACGCTGAAATCTTCGCTTTTGGCGGGGTGGAGCCGTTCTTCGATATCATCTGTCACCCGCGAGCCTTCGCCCATGTGGTGCATGCCGCTCCACGTTTTCTTTTCCATGTTCGCGAGGGAATTGACCGCGCATTCGTAGGCTTGCTTTGCCCGCCGCATCACTCTGCGTGAGCGCATCGCGGTACTGCCTATCTCGGTGACATATTCCACCGCCGCGCCGCCGTCACTGTCGATACTTACCAGTATATCCGCATTGACTTTGCTTTCGGGGTCATCATGGGGCGTTACGATGACTTTCAGCGTCACCGTGTACCCATAGGCATCTTTTCGCACCACTGACGGGGCGTACCTTGTTATGTCAGCCGCTTTCGGGAAATCCGTGTTGAACAGCCGCAGGTCTTCATCGACCGCCCTTATGCGGGGCGATACCAGTTCATCGGCAGACTTCGCGTCCCCCTCAGCCAGCAGACCCAGCCATTTTTCCACCAGAGCCATAGCGGTATCTTCGGCTATCTCCTCTTCGGAGGGCGTATCATCTTCCGACGAGTCTTCGCCGTCAGTGACCGCGCTTTCCTCAGCCGTCACCCTTGCGGAAGTGAACTCGCCCAGCCCATCGCCCTGACCGTCCCACGCACAGCCGACCATAGTCACAGCCGCCGCCGTGAGGGTCAGCAGAGTCAGTCTTCGGTATAGAACCTCTGCCAGCATTTAAAGGTCTCACCCTTTTTAAGTTCGCGGTAGCCTGTCACCTTGCTGTCCAGCGAGAGGTTCGGAGCGTTTATCATGGCAGTCATCGGTTCGGGGCAGAAGTAGCCCTTGTCGCCGCTGTCGTTCCACATATTCCAGAACATGAATTCCTTAGAAACTTCGTTCAGCAGAGTACAGCCGCTCTTGATATCCCTGATGATGACACCGTTGAAAGGCTTGCCCTTGTAGCTGTTCATCACTGCTGTATACATGTCGTTGTCAAGCGGCTGACCTGTAGGCACCTTGTCACCGTCCTTATACTCCTTGTCCCAGTCAGTCAGCGGCAGAAGTTTTTCTGTGGGCAGACATCTTCTGTCCAGTTCGCACTTCTCGCCCACAGGCACGCAGAGGCGCATATCAGCTTCATTTCCGCCGTCTTTCAGCGGAGCGTTGAAGCAGGTGTGTGTGCATATCGACACAGGCAGAGCCTTGTCGCTGTTCGAGGTCAGATATATCTCCTGTGTCAGCCCGTCCTTAGAGAGGGTGAAAGTGTAGGATATCTTGAACTCAACGGGGAAATAGCGGAACATCTCGTCCTTCTCATCGTAAACGTAAGAGGTTATCAGCACGCACTTGCCGTTTTCGTCCGAGAAGCACTCTATCTCGTGGGCACGCTTGTGTACCCAGCCGTGAATGAAGTTGTCCAGCTTTTCTTCATTTATGGGGAAATTATACACCGCATCGGAGGTCTTCAGCACGCCCTTGTCGAACCTGTTGGGCAGGTACAGTGTGGGCAGACCCCATATCTCGCGCTGTTCCTCGATGGTCTTCATCGGCACGAATTTGCGGAATTTGAATATTTCCAGATCATTTTTGTCATCGCGCATCCTCAGCACAGCCGAGCCGACAGATGGGGCGATTACAGCAGTATACTTGTCCGACTGCATCTTAACGCAGTCAGTACCCTTGAACTGATAATTCAAGTCTATTTTGTTCACTTACGGTCTTCCTTTCAAGCGCTAAATTTAAACACACTCAATTATACCATATCCGCCCCGATTATTCAAGTCTTTTTAACTATTTTTGCACATTTTAATAATTTCTCCCCACCCGATTTGAACAACTTTACACCAAAACGAAAACGTTTTAGTAAATTGCACATATTAACCATTTATTAGCCTGACTTTTTGCACAAATAAGCATGTATCTCACAGCCTCCGAGCCGTTTTGTGTGCATATTTCGTGCCTGCAAATGTGCTGTCTGCCCGAACTCGCACCGATCATCTCATTTTCCGCGCTCCCGAACGGTGTTTCTGTACAAAAAATCTTTTTCTCGAAAACGTTTGCGCTCACATTTATAAAAACGCACCGACAGCGTTCTGCCTGCCGCACATCACCCGACCGTCAGAACTGCGCATTATCACCCAAAAGTTTACACCGTACAGAGTGTTAGCCCGATCTGCAACACTCTAACCGACCTGCCGACGACCGCCGTGAGTGGGAGTTCGTCCGAAAACGTTTGCGTTCATATTCGCGGCAGACACTTTTCTCAGGCACTTTGCTGAAACCGTGAAATTGCCCGGTCTTAGCATCGCAGATCGTTCCGCACTTTGCCGCCGCGCCGATAATTCCGATGCGAAAACGTTTAATTTAAATATCAAAAAAGCGCACAGCCATCGACTGTGCGCTATCATATCATTATTCAGCCTTGCAGAATTCCTGTCTGCCGCGCGAGAAAATATCGCCGCCATAGCAGTCATCGGCAACTATAAGCGGAAAATCCTCCACATACAGCTTTTTCACCGACTCACAGCCCAGATCATCAAATGCGATGACCTCACAGGACTTTATGCAGTTGCACGCCAGTGCCCCCGCGCCGCCAACGGCACAGAGATAGACCGCCTTGTTCCTCACAACGGCGTCCCTGACCTCCTGCGAGCGTTCGCCCTTGCCGATCATTCCGCCCAGACCCAAGTCAAGCAATCTCGGCGCAAACCTGTCCATTCTGCCCGAAGTAGTCGGTCCGCATGAACCGATGGGTTTGCCCTCAGGCGCAGGTGTGGGACCTGCGTAGTATATCACAGCGCCTTCCAGCGGTATAGGCAGTTCCTTGCCCTCATCGAGCAGTGCCGCAAACCGCTTATGCGCCGCATCTCTCGCAGTGTAAACGGTGCCTGTCAGCAGTATCTTGTCGCCGCAGTGCAGTTCACCGCTCCTTGCTTTCAGTTCTTCGGTGCGAAATGCCCTTATCTCGGACATATTATTCTTCCTCACCCTCGCTGACGATATCCAGACCGTCATCTATCAGATCTCTTGCAGTGTTTACTGCACCGATGCTGCTGCCATACAGGTCATTCAGCGAAGTTACCAATTTCTGAACAGTATCGCTCAGTGTAGTGAACTGCTCCTTGACAGCTGTTCTGATCTCAACGGTATCATTCTTGATAGCCGCCGCCTTAGTCTTAGCATCAGCGATGACTCTCTCAGCCTCTTCCTCAGCGTCCTTCTTCACCTTATTAGCCTCAGCGTAAGCGGCACCTGTTACCTGGTCAGCCTCTCTCTTAGCCTCAGCCCTGGTGTTCTCAGCGCTCTCTTTTGCAGAGGACAAAGTCTGCTCAGCCTCAGCATTAGCCTTTGTTACAGTAGCCTCAGCCTGTGCATTGGCATCATCTATAGCCTGATTTGCCTGAGCCTCAGCCTCATCAGTGATCTGCTTAGCGTCAGCCCTTGCCTTTTCGATAGCCAAGTTTGCGGTCTGCTGAGCCTGTACGAAGATCTGACCCATGTCGAACGCCTGCTGTGAGCCGCTGTTCTCAGCCTGCTGTGCCTTAGCCTCAGCCTGCTGTGCCTTAGTTTCAGCATCGGTCACCTTATCCTTGAGCTCTTCGATCTCAGCATTCTTCTCCTCGATCTCAGCGTCCTTATCTGCTATCTGCTGTTCATAATCAGCGATCCTGACCTTCATGGTGTCAGTGGAAGCCATCAGTTCAGCTATCTTCTGCTTTGCCTCTTCGACCTTAGCTTCCAGCTCCTTCTTTGCCTCGTCGTCGCCCTTAGAGTCGCCGCCGCCCTGCTGGAGCTGATCTATCGTTTCCTCCTGATCCTTGACCTTATTTTCAAGTTGATAGATCTTGGAAGTCAGTTCGTCAACATACTGCAGAACATCCTGCTTATCGAAACCGCCGACTCTTACTGTTCTCAAATAACCATTACCAGCCATTTTCTATTCCCTCCTGAATATATGCTTGCATAGAATTTATAAGCATTTAGTTTTAAGACTACTCTATTATACTATAAATATAAAATTATTTCAACCACTTACTTTGACGATTTTTGCCGAAAAATGAAATTTCAGTAAACTTCACAATATTCTCCGCCGATTTTGTGCAACTTTTCGCCCATTTCAGCCCACTGAACGTGCTCTCTGCCGTTTTGTGCATGTGTCCGCAGGTGAAGTTCAGCTTTTACGCCGCATAGCTGAACTTAATTCAGAAAAGCTGAACATTGTAAGTTATAGTAAACGACATTCATATTTTCGCATATTTCCATATGAAACAAGCAAAAAACGATGCCGTTCAACTATGATTCAAAGACGAGCCTGCCGACCCGCCTTTGTGAAATCCTTACTTATTCTTGAATACGTTGAAGATATCGTCGTAGAGGTCGGTCTTGTCAGCCGCCTTTACGCCCGCCTTGTACATAGCTTCAGCGTCAGCCTTTTTGTCAGCGTCAGTTCTCTGGAAAGAGAAATTTGTTGTGTTGGGCACTGCCGACACCTGCTGTGCCGCCACTGCCTGTGACTGCTGTACAGCCGCCTGAGCCTCAGCATAGCTTGCCGCCATCGGGTTGCCGTCAACAAAATCAGCCGCGATAACTGTAACGTCCATGCTGTCCTTGCTGTCGGGGTTGGTGCCGTTACCGAAGATTATCTCAGCGCCGTCATCAGCCGCATCTGCGATAGCCGCAGTCAGTTCGTCCATATCGCTTATGAGCAGATCCTCGCTCATAGTAACATTTACTATCAGTCTTCTTGCGCCTGCGATGGAAGTCTCCAGTATCTTTGAAGCTATTACCTGCTCAACGATATCCTGTACCTTATCCTTGCCCTCACCGTGACCGATAGCGATGTGCGCTCTGCCGGCGCCTTTGAGTATGGTGGTCACATCAGCGAAGTCAACATTTATCTCATCATGTCTTGTGATTATCTCAGCTATAGCGATAACATCGGTCTTCAGCACCTCATCTGCGATCTGGTAGGACTGCTTCATAGTCAGCCTCATATCACTGGTGATAAGGTTCTGGTTAGGTATAACGATCAGCGCATCAACGTGCTTTACCAGCTGTTCGATACCGCTCTCAGCCCTCTGCATCTTCTTTACGCCCTCGAACTTGAAAGGCTTTGTAACTACCGCGATGGTCAGCTTTTCAAGGCTCTGTGCTATCTCAGCAACAACAGGAGCCGCGCCTGTACCTGTACCGCCGCCCATACCTGCGGTGATGAATACCATATCAGCGTCCTTGATAGCCTCAGCTATCTCGTCCTGGCTCTCCTGTGCGGAAGCCTCGCCTATCTCAGGCTTAGCGCCTGCGCCCAGACCGTGAGTCAGCTTAGCGCCTATCTGTATCTGTCTGTCTGCTCTGGACTTTTTGAGTGCCTGTATATCGGTATTTACGGCTATGTACTCAACATTGCCCTGTATACCTGCCTCTGCGATGCCGTTGAGGGCGTTTCCGCCGCCGCCGCCGACACCGATGACTTTTATGCTTGCGCCGACAACCGGCTCTTCAACAAATTCATAACTCATAGTGAACAATCCTCCTGAAAAATTTTTACTCACCTTCGGGTCCTCAGACTTCACTGTGAAGTCGGTTCGCCGTCTGTTTCTTCTGTCTTTTTACCATACGACCCGAAGAATATGATTAGATACATTAATACTATAACACAAATCCCCCGAAATGTAAAGGATTTTGCTGATATTAGGCAATTTTGATGGTTTAATTTTTTGTTAATTGGTAAAATTACCAACCATAATTACCGTTATCCCAGCCGTTTCCGTAATCGTAGG
>OCTW011546591.1_pt1 | contig 12073 bp, 11 predicted proteins | sample 1539671 | NCBI WGS metagenome assembly OCTW01 (sample SAMN02144230, study PRJEB22623) | gut metagenome | biome: sheep rumen | host: Ovis aries | place: New Zealand | reverse complement strand
ATAGTATTATCATAATTAATTGGTATTATATACCTTAATATAAATACTATTATACCCATTAAAATAGTAGGAATAATTAATTTAACTAATACTTTCAAAGTATCATAATACTTTAACTTATGATCTTTATTCATAACTATTAATGCACTTGTAAATGAGAATACATATCCTAATACACTAGCTATAATAGCGCCTAAACATGGCTCTAAACCTAACTTATTACATAATAACATTAAAGGTACATCAAGGATTGCATTTACTAAATATCCACTTAAACTTGTAATATAAACATACTTAAACCTATTTAAACTTTGTAATGTAGATGAAGTAACCATATAAACACAAAAAGCTAAAGGAGATAACACATACATTGATAGTACAAGACTACCTAAACTTAAATTATCATTACCATAGAATATTGACCATACAGGCTTAGCAAGTAAGATTAATCCTAAAACCATTGGAATACAACTTACTAGCACTATCTGTAAAGCTTTATTAAGTCTAGACTCTACTAAATCCCATTTCTTTAAAGTATAAGCTTCTACTATATTAGGAATTAAACTAATAGTTAATCCCATAGCTATAGCATTAATTATCATTCCAATCTTACCAGCCCAAGTAACAACTGAACTAGTTATAAACTCAGTTCTTGCGGCATCTATTCCTAAGGCTCCATAAGTTCTAGATATTAATACCATATCTACAAAGCTATATACTGAAACTGCAACATCTACTATTATAAATGGAATAGCATAAGTAATAATCTTCTTTAATATATCTTTATTAGATATATTATCTTTCTTTTCATGATTATATAATCCTAGTTCCTTCTTATGTCTAAACATCTTAGCAAATACATAACTAGATGCTCCAAAAGCTCCAATAAAAGCTCCAAATACAGCAATACCAACAGTAGTAGTTAAAGATAGGTTAAATACTTTAACTCCCAAGAATGAACCAACTAATATAAATGCAATTCTAAGTACTTGTTCTATAACTTGACTAGCTGCAGGTACATTCATAATGTTATGACCTTCTAAGTATCCTTTAGATATACTTAAGAATGGAACTACAAGTATAGCAAATGATACACATCTTACTACTATAGTTACATCTGCTATAGTATTTCCACCTTTAAGATCACCTATTATTAATGTAGCTAATTCCCTAGCAAATATAAATAATAATAAGAATACTATAATAGATGCACAAGAAATAATCTTATTAGCTATCCTATAAGCTCTAAAAGATGCATCCTTCATATCTAAAGTATTATATTCTTTAATAATTTTACTAATAGCAATAGGAAGTCCTGAAGTAGACATATCTAAAAATAAGACATATATATTATATGCATATGCATATAAAGCAGCTCCCTTAGCACCAATCATCTGATAAAAAGGAATTACATATAACATACCAAGTATCTTAGTAATAAATATACCTAAAGTAGATACTACACTTCCCTCTACAAATGAACTTTTCTTCATAAGCTCACTCCTAACGTCTAAATTATAACATAAAAGTAAGAAAGCGTTTGCTTTCTTACTTTATTAAAACCATCCTAAATGTAAAAATTCATTTAAGAATATAACAGCTCCAGCTACTAAAGCTAAAATTATAATAACCACTAAAATCTTAACTATTACACTTCCACCTTTGTCACTTTCTTCAAATGAAGCAAAGTCTTTTTTAGAAAATGATGTAGTATCAGTATAAAAAGTATCTTCATCTTCTTCATCATCATCTTTTATTTCTTTCATAGAAATAGTTTTTGTTTTACTAGTTTCCATTAGCTTAGTACTTTCTTCAATTTCTTTTTCTACTTCTTCTTTGATTTCTTCATCAGTCTTTTTGTCTTCTTCTTCAGTATCTTCTAACTTAGGAGTTTCTTCTGTTACTTCATAAGACTCTTTTGCAATACCAAATGTACTATCACTTGCATCTAACACTGCACCAGTAAACTCTGATACTCCAGCAACTACTGTATTATCATCACTGCCTCTTAAGTCTCCAAACAAATCTAATGGATCTTCTTCCATAGCTTTTTGTTTGTTCTTTAAAGCATTTATATCAATAGTGTCTATTAATTCTCTAAGTTCAGTAACAGTCTTTTCATCTGTTAAATCTTCATTTCTATTATCAGTAGATATGTTTAAATCTTTTAATATATCAAAGTTAGTATCTCTAACTTTTCTTAATCTATCTTCTTCGTAGTCAACTTCTTTATCTTCCCTAGCTTTTTCAAGTATTTCGTTTATATCATATTCTCTTGTTTTTTCAATTTCTAATTCTATTTCATCATCTGTTTTAATTTCATCATAATTTACAGTTCTCTTTGGAGGTGTTCTTTGATAATTCTTTTCAAGCATGTCTTTTATCTTATCAACATCCATAAATGATGAAGAATCGCCTATTACTTTAGCAGTTGTAGTAATATCAAAATCATCTACTTCCGCATCTTTAATATCATCATATAATTCTTGATTCTTTTTAACTCTACTAGGAATTAGAGGTTCTTCACTATAACGATTTTCTCTTTTCATAATCATCTAGTCTACCTTTCTACTAAAATAATACCATTAAATCAAGTCATTTTAAATATAAATTGAATTACCTTACATTTTTTGATTTAATATATCTGAGGTGCAAATAATGAAAAAAGAAATAATTGTAGATAAATCCATGTGTATCGGTTGTGGTGCATGTATGGGTCTAGATCCAGAACATTTTGAAATAAATGATAAAGGAGTATCTGAAGTAATATCTAATGAAAATCTAGAAACAGAAGAATTGCAAAATGCTATTGAAGGTTGTCCAGTACAAATAATTAAAATAGAAGAAAAGAAGGACAATAATAATAAAGAAGTAGAAGAATAACCTTCTACTTCTTTTATTATGCATTATTAGGTGTAAATGTACCTGTTGTAGCATCCCATGTACCATCCCATGTTGGGTATGAATCTAAAGTTACATCTTTAAACATATTATTAAATGTAGCAGTATTACTTACATTCCAATTATTTAAAGGAGTAATATCTATTAGGTTTGTTGCTCCCGCAAACATACTATCAAAATTAGTTACACTTGATACATTCCAATTTTGCATGAATGATATTCCTATATCCAAATTAGCACTTGCAAACATCAAAGAAAAATTAGTTGCGTTAGACATATTCCAACTAGATATATTTAACTCTTCTAAAGATTTACATCCCCAAAATATATTTTGAAAATCTGAAATGTTACTTACATCTAAATCTTCAATTCCAATTATTCTCTTAAGATTACTCATCGAACAGAACATATAAGCCAAACTGTTTCTCCTTGAAATATCATACCCAGTTAAATCTATTACTTCAACTGACGAAGAAATACTAGATGGAAGATATTGTGTAGACCCATCAATTGCATTCTTTAAACTTAAATATTTCACATTACTAGGATATCCTAAAGCATTAATAAAGCATGAATTCCTAAAATCAAAATTATCAAGTATTAATCTATTAAGATTGCAAGAATAAAATAAGCTAAAATTACTTACACTACTATCTTGAATACTACTAGTATCCCAACCAGATAAGTCTATTTCATCTAGTGCTTCTAGTGAATAAAAAACAGCATACATCTTTGTAACATGCGATGTATCTATATTTGCTATCCCTATTATTTCTGTTAAGTTAGGCAATCTTTCAAAGTAGTGACTTAACTGTGTAACATTACTAAAGTCACTTCCAGTAACATCAATTGATATAAGAGCACCACATTTTTCTATTTGTGATTCATTATAAAAATGAGCATTTCTTAGTGATAACGTTAAGAGTTTATTTGAGTCATAAAAAGTAAGATGAGTGAATCCTTTTAAATACCAACCATCTAAATTAAGATTTTTTAATCCAGTACTGTAAAAAGCATAATCTGCAGTAGTTAAATTTTCTGTATTCCAATTTGATAAATCTAATGAAATTTCTAAATTTGTACTATCCGCAAAGCAGCTATGAATATTCTCTACTTTATCAATTTTAACTGTATCTAAACCATATAGTTTTTCCAATTTTGTATCATAAAATGTATGACTCATATTTTTAACATTGCTTAAATCCACATTTGTTAAATTAATGGTTTTAGTTTTAGTACCGTTAAACATGTAACTCATGTCTTCTATATTGCTCATGTCTTGTCCAGAAAAATCTAATTCTTCTACTGAACTATCATAAAACATATATGATGCATCTACTACTTTAGAAAAATCAAATTTTGATAAATCTAATGAAGAAACGTGAATTCCCATCGCATTAACAAACATTTCAGAACTATTTTCGTTAAACGATATTTTTTCTGCTTCAGTATATAATCTTACATCACGGTCACTATTAATATATAAATATATTGGATAATTTGAATATGATGCTGAAACATCACCCAACAATTGATAGTTATCTGGGATGGTATCAGTGACTTCAAATGAAGAATATGTAGCATTTCCATAGCCAACAACACTTGTAAAATCATCATGTTTCATTAAGTCAGCAAGCATTACTTCATCAGTACCTACTGCATTTAATACTACTTTACCATTCCAAGACTCATTTTGACCTTGCTCATTAGTTATATCATAAGGAAGCCATACTCTTAAGTTATAGTCAATTGATTTACCTGGTTTTAATATACCTTCTACTAAAGTATTTGAAGATACTCCATTATCTAACTGTGTTGATGCAGCATCTAGACTACCTAGTCTTTTTGGTGTATCGCTAGATAAAGATACATTAAGTAGATTAGTATCTAAGGTAGATCCTGTTAATGTTTCTAAATTTATATTATATTTTGCTTTTACATTACATGAATTAGTTACTCTAAAGCTATATGGAGTTAAGTTACTAGCTTCTTCATCTGTAATTGGATAAGCTCTATTTAAACTAATATCATTACTTTCATTAGTAAATGTGATATTAAAACAACCTGATAATACTAGATTATTTTCACTTACTATAGTTCTACTCCAATAAGCATAAGTAGCTCCTATTACTAAACATATTACTAATACAATACTAAAACTAATTGATAATATAATTTTATTCTTATTCATATATAACTCCTACCTTCTAAGTTTAATTATATTAAATAGAAGATAAGTAAACAATAAAAAACACATCTAAATAGATGTATTATTTTAAAGCATATAAACTCTTAACTTCTTTAATAGTTAATTGTCTATATTCACCTTTATGTAGGCCTGTTAAATCAATATCTGCTATAGCAATTCTTTTAAGTTTTAATACTTTATGATTAACATGTCCAAACATTTTTTTTACTATATGATTACGTCCTTCAGATATAGAAACTATTACATTAGAAGAAGTATTGTCTTTAAATATTTCTTTAACCTTTACATATTTAGTAGGTACTCTTCTTCCATCTATTACTATACCTTTTTTTAAAGTCATAAATTCTTCTGGAGTTAATACTCCATTTATTTTTGCTACATAAGTCTTAGTTATTTCATGACTAGGATGTTCTAAAATATTTGTAAGTTCACCATCATTTGTAAGAATTAAAGCACCAGACGTATCATAATCTAGTCTTCCAACTGGATAAATTCTTTTATCACTGTTAATAATGTCTACTACTGTTTTTCTTCCATGATCATCACTTGCTGAAGTAATAACTCCTTCTGGTTTATAAAGCAAATAATATACTTTATCTTGTTTAGTATCTAAGTATTTACCATCAACCATTATTTCATCTTCATAAGATGCTTTATCTCCTAGATTAGCTATTACACCATTAACATATACTTTACCAGCTTTAATATACTCTTCTGCTTTTCTTCTAGATGCAAAACCAGATTCAGCAATTATCTTTTGTAGTCTTTCCATTATTATCCCTACTTTCAAACATCCTATTAAACTCTTTAGGTACATCACACTTAATAACTAGAGTTTCCTTTTTATAAGGAACTCTAAGTTCTAATAGTGATGCATGAAGTCCAAGTCTTCCTATAGGATTCTTTCTAGCTCCATACTTTTTATCTCCAGTAATTGGATTACCTATTGAGTCTAAGGCAACTCTTATTTGATTTTTTCTTCCTGTTTTAATTTCTATATCTAAAAGTGAATAAGTATTCTTATAATCTATTACTTTATATAAAGTAATAGATTCTTTAGCGTCCTTATCATTTTTATTAGTTTCATATACATGGTATTGTTTATTTTCTTTTAGATAGTTAATTATTTTACCTTTGCTATTCTTAAGCTTACCTTCTACTATAGCTACATATTCTCTTCTTATTGCAACATTATCCCAGTTATCTTGTAATTTCTTTTTTAATTCTTCATTCTTAGCAAATACTACTATTCCTGAAGTATCTTTATCAAGTCTATTAACAATAAATACTTTATTTCTAGGAAATTGTTTTTTTACATATAAACTAGCTTCATGATATAAAGTATGAAACTTATCTTTATCAGTTCCTACTGTTAATAAATGTGCTGGTTTATCTATTACTAATAATTGTTTATCTTCATATAGAATATGCATTTTTTTCATTTTAACTACCTACCTTGTTTTAGAACTATCTAGCTTTATCTCCCTTTGTAAATTAATATCTAAGTTAACAACGTTAACATTATCATCCTTATCTAAATACTTAAATGAATAAGAATTATCTTTTGGAGGTAAATATTGACAAACATGTTTAATATAATTCTTATCAGCTTTAGAGTTTGCCACATATCCATTAGCTAATTCTTCTTCACTTATATCTTTAGGTACAGCTGGATAGCCGTTATTATAACACATTGTAGCGTTTATTACTTTACCTTTTCTCATATTAAGTAAATATGCAAATGTTGCAACACCAATATGAATAGAAGTATCAGGATCACTTATAACTTCTTTAATAGAATAAACTTTATATCCTTTATTTTCATATTTAACTTTTAAATCATTATCTCTAACAACAATTATTTCATCCATAGAAACTAATTTACCTTCTTCATCATAAACAGGTGCTTTAATAATTTCTACATCATCATGATTTTTAGCAGCCATATCTGGACTAATTTGAGCAGGATTAGTTTGTAATTCATTTGTAACACTATCAGGTCGTTCTAGACTTAATAATGCTGTAAAGTATTCTTGATCAATTCCATAACGAGAACAATATCTAGAAATAGATTCCCCATACCACTCACTTGTATTATTGTATTTTAATTCTTGATGTTCTCCATAATCATTAACATTTACAGAAATAGAATAAGAATGAGATTTAACAGATGTTTTTTTACTAGACTTATATTCTTCTAAAGTTTTTCTTACTTCTTTAGCATTTTTTGTTTTTCTTGCTATTTCTGAAATAGGTGTAACTTTTATTTCCTTAGCTCTATGAATAACGTCTACACCATTCTTATCATAAATAGAATACATTGGTTCAAACCAAACTTCATCATCTTCTATATCTTTATAGTTCTTAGGTGCTTCTTCTTTTTGACTAGCTTTTATAGCACCAAGATCTATACTATCGTCTTCAACTAAAGGTTTAACTTCTTTCTTATCATAAAGAACATCTACACCATTTTGATCATAAACGTTATAAATCGGTTCGTCCCAAGTCTCATCATTTTCACCATAGTACTTTGCGATATCTTTGTTAGTTTTATCTTCCTCTATAGTTTCATTAACATTATTAGAAATAGTTTTTTCTACTACATCATCATTTAAATTATTATCATAACTTACATCTTCAACTTGATTTATATTTGAATGTCTATAGTCTTCATTATAATTATCTGTTTTAGATAAAGTACTATTATCTCTATTAGCACTATCTCCTCTTTTTACATCATCCAAATTAACTTCCATCTTAGAAGTAGCTAAAACCTTAGCATTATTAGCTAATGAACCAGCGCCTGCACTTACTGTTGCAGCAAGACCTACAGCAGCTAATAATTTTTTATAATTGTTACTTTTCTTTTTTCCTGTTTTTTTTTGATTAGCTTCTACAAGTCCTATATGAAAAGATGCTTTTTTAATTGAATCATGAATAAGATTTAAACCATCTCTAGTTCCAATTGGTAATACACTTCTCTTAACAGGTACACTAACTAAACGTCTCTTAGATTTAATTTTAGAAAGTTCACCAGTTTTCAAATTATTGTAAACAATATATGTTAGATCTTCATCTTTACCTCTAGCAATCTTCTTTTGAAAAAACATTACTAGTTTATGTTTATCTACTTCTTTAACATCATACACATATTTCTTTTTACCACTTAAATTTGGAACAATAATTTCTCTTTTACTAGTATCAATCTTAACTTCAGAAATATCCCTAACATAAGAAATACTAGCTAAAGCATTAATTATACTTCTACTTAATTTGTCTTCCTCTTTTAAATCCTTATATTTCATCTTCATCACTATCTTTCACAAAATCATCAAGTAATACTTTTACTTCTTCTAATTCTTCTCCTAAAACATCTTCTAATTCATTATCAGTTTCAGAATCAGGATTATAAATACTAACAAAGATATTTTCACTTGGTTCATCAATATATTCATATATTAAATAATGATGTTTTCTCTTCTCAGAATATAAACTAGTTATAATTCTACATTTCTTAGATCCATCTTCAGTATCAATATAAAATTCTTCTGGCATATATTATTCCTCTTTTCTAATTATTTTATCAATTGCTTTTAATACTCCAATAACACCAGACTCATAAGTTAAACCACCTTGTAAGTATGCAATATATGGTTCTCTTATTGGCCCATCACAAGATAACTCAATAGATGACCCTTGAGTAAAAGCTCCTGCAGCCATAATAACTTTATTATCATAACCTGGCATATCAACAGGAATTGTAAGTGCATTAGAATCAACTGGACTACCACTTTGAATACCAGTACAGAAATCTATTAAATCCTTACTGTTTCCAAATTCTATAGTAGTAACTATATCAGTCCTACTATCATTATACTTTGGACTTACCTTATAGCCAAGCTTTTCCATCATATAACTTGTCACAATTCCAATCTTTAAAGCATTAGTAACTACTTGAGGTGCTAAGAACAATCCTTGTAAGAAACTCTTATTAGCTCCAAGTGTTGGACCAACTTCAGATCCTTCTCCTGGCAAAGTAAGTGCTTCAGCAACTAACTCTACTAAATCTTTCTTACCTACAACGTATCCTCCATTTGGTGCTATACCTGCTCCTAGGTTCTTAATTAAAGATCCTACGCAAATATCTGCACCAACTTCAATAGGTTCTTTTGTAGTAACTAATTCACAATAACAATTATCAACCATTATTATAGATTCACTAGATACATCTTTAATTAATTTACATACTTTTTCTACTTTATTAATATCTATAGCATCTCTAGTTGAGTATCCTCTACTTCTTTGAATATGTATAACTTTAACATTATTATTTAATAAATAATCTTTTATTCTTTCATAATCAAAATCATTATTAACTAAATCAATTTCATCGTATTTAACTCCAAAGCTTTTAAGTGAACTCTTATTCTCTTTAATACCAATTACTTCATGTAAAGTATCGTATGGCCTACCACTTATTGCAAGAAGTAAATCACCAGGTCTTAATAACCCAAATAAAGTTTTAGCAAGTGCGTGACTACCTGATATTATTTGATTACGAACTAATGCACTTTCTGATTTAAATATCTCAGCATAAACTTTTTCTATAGTCTCTCTTCCTTGGTCATTATAGCCATATCCTGTAGTACTATTAAAATCTGTCTCAGAAACACTATTATTCCAAAAAGCATTTAATACTTTGTTAGTATTATACATTCTAATATCATCAATTTTCTTAAACTCATCGCCTAAGTTTTCTAATGCTTCAAGATATAATTTATATGTCTTATCACTAATACCTATCATCTAACTACCATTACCTTTCCACTTTCTTCTGTATTTAATAACTCTTCAATTGATTTTGAAGCATCTTCAAAAGAAACAAATTTATAAAATTTCTTAGCATCTTCATCTATGTTATTTTGTTTAGTGTCTAACCATCCAAAACATATAGTATTTATATGTGCTTTATTATATTTTCTTACCATTTCCTTAGTAAGCATTAAAAGTCCTGCTTTAGATATATCATACTCTAAAGTAATATCTTCATAATTATCTAATACATTATCACTTGATATATCTACTACATGACCAGATATATTATTTATTTCACTTCCAAAGTACTTATATATATAAAAAGCTCCTAAAGTATTTACTTTAAATAATTTTATAAATGATTCTTCATGTTTATCCATAAATGAAGAAACATTATCAATACCTATATTATTTACTATTCCATCAATTTTAATATTATTAGAATCTAAATATTCTTTTAAAGCTTTAACTTCATCTTCTTTAGTAATATCTAATTTATAACTAATAGAATCTTTATATTTATTAACTAAATCATTTACTTCCTTATCATTATTAAAATAAGTCATAACTAGTTTATAATTAGCATTAAGTAAATACTTAGATAATTCTATGCCTAACCCAGAAGAAGCTCCTGTTATAAGAATTGTTTTCATAGTTTTCACCTCAAAACATTTTATTCCTGTTAATTATACATAATTAATAGTTATTTTTAAAGAAAAAGAAGTCCTTAGACTTCTAATTCTTCAACATACTTATTAATGCTATTTGCTACATCTAATAACTCAATTGGACTATCTTGATTAGTAATATCAATTAATAATTCTTTTAAACTATTAAAGCTATCTAAATCCTTATAATTAACTTTATAAGCATCAAGTATAAACTTCTGATAAAAAGTTAAACCTATATCACCTTTTATATAAGTATATGTATTATCAAATAAATAATATTTTTTAACTTCCTTTACAAGTCCAACTAAATTACTATTTAAACTAAAAATATCATTTAATAATCCTCTTAATCTATTATCACCTGGATTTAAAGATAACTTATCCTTAATAAGACTTTCTAAATCTGAATAACTATTACATTTTAAATAATCTATTTTATAAGAATCTAAAATATCCATTTCATATTTTCTTATATAAATATTAGTATCTTTTACATTTATTAATCTATTTAAATTCATCTTTTCACCTATAATTATTTTAACATACTATTATTTATGAGTTTCATTATAATATGCTCTTTCTTGTAATTCTCTTGCAAGTGTTTCAAACTCTTCATCGGCATCTTCATCATCTATTTCATTTAAATAAAATAGTATTTCAGTAATGCTATTAGCATTCTTATAAGGTATCTTATATTTATTTAACATATCTATCTGATAATTAGTAAGGTAAACTTTATCATTTACCTTATTAAGACTATTACCAGATAATGTTTTAAGTAATTCACTTTCTAATTCTTCTTTGTTCATATTGTCTCCCTATTATGATAAGCTAGTAAATCTTTAATATCATCTTCAGATAAAGTATTTAAAACATTATCTGATAAATCATTATCTATTAAAGTATCTGCAAGTTTCTTTTTCTTTTCTTGTAAAGCAAGTATCTTTTCTTCTACTGTACCTTTACATACTAACTTAACTACTTCTACAGTCTTTGTTTGACCAATTCTATGAGTTCTATCAGTAGCTTGATTCTCTGCTTGAGGATTCCACCACAAGTCTAAGTGTATAACAACATCAGCACTAGTAAGATTTAACCCTACACCACCACTTTTAAGCATTATAAGAAATACATTAGTCTTATCTTTATTAAACGCATCAACAAGCATTTGTCTTTTCTTACTTGATACATCTCCAGCTATTGTATATGAAGTAATTGACTCGTTATCTAATCTTTCTTTAACTATATCTAAAGCTCTTTTAAAGCTTGTAAATAACAAAATCTTATGTCCATTTGAAACAGATTCATTAATAAGTTTAATTAATTCATTAATCTTAGATGATTGATCTTTATATGAAGGATAAATGATACTTGGATCAATACACATTTGTCTAAGTCTAGTAAGTAAGCTAAGTATCATAATCTTATTCTTATTAAATCCACCATTTCTCATTAATTCTTCCATTTGTAACTTACA
>OCTW011579081.1_pt1 | contig 12078 bp, 7 predicted proteins | sample 1539671 | NCBI WGS metagenome assembly OCTW01 (sample SAMN02144230, study PRJEB22623) | gut metagenome | biome: sheep rumen | host: Ovis aries | place: New Zealand | reverse complement strand
TAAATGAAAGACACAATATATATGAAACTCTTATCGCAGGCAAGGTGCCTGCTTACAAATTGTTTGTGTGCTGTATGCTTATGTGCGACAGTGATATGCTCTTGTTCCGGAGGTGAAGGCACGCCGTCGGGATGGAGCGATTCGATACTGGTTGAAACGCTGGTGGTTGGTAACGGCAGTACACCTAACGAGCGCAACTATGTGGGTGCCATAGGGTCGGATCAGGAGGTAAGTCTGTCGTTCCTGTTGGGTGGTACACTGACAAAAGAGTCGGTAAAGAACGGTGACCGTGTGACCAAAGGGCAACTGCTTGCCGAGGTTGATGCCACCACAGCCAAAAGCTTACATTCAACTGCGTTGGCCACCCTACGCCAGGCCGAAGACGCTTACCGCCGTTTAGAGGCCTTGCATCGCGAAGGTGGTCTCAGCGAGGTGAAATGGGTAGAAATGGAAACCAATCTAGAAAAGGCACGCCAAGCTGAAGTAAGCGCTCGTAAGCACTTAGATGATTGCTCCTTGCGCTCGCCAATCAGCGGCGTGGTGTCGTGCGGTGCACATCAAGTGGGGCAGGAAATACGTCCTGGCGAGCCATTTGCACGTGTGTTTAATATGAATCGTTTGCGTGTCCAGTTTTCCGTTCCCGAGCAGGAAATATCGCTTATCAAGATCGGCGATACCGCCACTGCTGTTGTTTCCGCTATCGGTAACGAGCCTTTGTTGCTGCGTGTCAGCGACAAGAGTTTAATTGCCAATCCTCTGGGTCATACTTATAGGGTTTATGCCACAATTGTGTCGGGCAATGTGAAAAGTCTGTTGCCTGATATGGTGGCCAAAGTGCATATAAAACTGAGCGAGACGGGAGGCATTGCGGTACCCTCCGACTGCCTGCAGACGATGCCCGAGGGTACTGTGGTGTGGGTCGTCAAGAACGGCAGGGCGGAGCAATGCCTAATAACCATAGGCGATTTCCAGCGCAACAGTGTCGTGGTTAAAGACGGTCTTGCCGCCGGCGACACCGTGGTGACTGCCGGCCAGCATAAATTATATACAGGAGCCAAAGTGAAATTCAGTAATTGAGAGGCGGAACCTGTATTTTATCACAGGCGAAGCGCCTGCGTACCAGTAAAAACAAAAATACATAACAAAACAAGATGGCGGCAAGAAGAAATATGATAGAGGGCGCTATGCGGAGCTTTCCGATGCTGGCGTTTTCGATAATAATAGTTATCGCTATAGGCTTCTATGCACTGCCCCACCTGAACAAGAACGAATTCCCCAACGTGAAGATAAAGCAAGGTGTTGTGGCGGTGGTGTATCCTGGTGCCACAGCCGAGGAGATTGAGGAACAGGTGGCTGGCAAGGTTGAGGATTATCTCTTTACTTTTACCGATGTCGACAAGACTAAAACATATTCTTATTGTCAGAACGGTATGCTTTATATCTTCGTGACACTGGTTCATTCGGATGACGATCCAAAAGTCACTTGGTCGCGTATCCGCGAGGGGCTGACGCTGTTCCGGGTTACAGACCTTCCGCAGGGTGTGACGGCGACAGCAGTCATCGACGATTTCGGCAATGCCTCGTCACTGCTGCTTGCCATAGAGAGCGCTGAACGCTCGCCCCGAGAGCTTGAAGCCATCTCCAAACAGCTGTCGGCACGTCTGCGCAGCATACCTGAAATGGGCCGCATAAGTGTTGTCGGTGACCAAAAAGAGGAGATAGCGGTGCATATGGATCCTATGAAATTGACACAGTATGCCATCTCACCGTCGGTTGTTTCGGCCGAGATTGCGGCACACGGATTCCGCACCATATCGGGCAAAGTGAACAACGACGAGGGTAGTGCACTGGTGCACGTCACTATTCCATTTGGCAATATTTTTGACTTGAGCGAGCTGGTAATATTCTCCGATCCCGCGACAGGTCAGACCTTGCGGTTACGAGATGTTGCCACCATTGAGTCGCGCTATGAGGAGTCGAAGCCACATATAAAATACTTCGAGCAGCAGAATACGCCAATGGCAGACAACCGTTGCATAATGCTTTCTATAGAGATGCGTCCCGGCAACAATGTGGTGGAATTTGGCAAAAAAGTTGAGGAAATCATCAAGGACTATGAGTCGAGCATCACGCCCGATGTCCATATACACCGTATCACCGACCAGCCAAAGGTTGTCGACAGCTCGGTGCGTTCGTTTCTCAAAGACCTAATAGAGGCCATTCTGATTGTCATTGTAGTAATGCTGCTGCTTTTCCCTCTGCGTACAGCATTGGTGAGTTCCACCTCGGTGCCTATATGCATAGCGGCGACGCTGGGCATTATGTATTTCATCGGTTTCGAACTTAACACGGTGACCCTGGCGGCCTTGATAGCCGTTTTGGGTATGATTGTCGACGACTCGGTGGTAGTGATAGACGGCTACACAGATTTGTTGAAAGCCGGGCACTCGCGATGGTATTCGGCGGCAGTGTCGACAGGCAAATTGGCCAACTCAATGCTTTTTGCAACAGCGTCGATAGCTATGATGTTCTTTCCTGCGTTGGCCATATTGAAGGGGAACATTATGGGTGACTTCGTGGAACTCTTTCCCTGGACCATCCTTATTGCTCTGGCTTGCAGCTTCCTCTATGCCATTTTGGTTATTCCGTTCCTCTCGTCGCGCATCATTAAAGGTGGCGGTAAGACAACGAGACTGGACCGTATACAGAACGCCTTCTTTGAGTGCCTGCAGCGAGGATACCAGAGGTTGCTCGACATCTGTTTTCAGCACAAGAAACTCACATTGACAACCGGCATCATACTGGTATTGTTGGGAGTATTTCTGTTTACCCGTATCAATATCCAGATACTCCCCAAGGCCGAGCGCGACAGCTTTGCAGTGGAGATTCATTTGGCTGCGAGCTCATCGATAGAAGAAACCGACAGGGTCGCCGACTCGCTTGCCGCGTTGCTGCTCAAGGATAAACGTGTGAAAAGCATTACTTCGTTTGTAGGGATGTCGTCACCGCGTTTTCATATGACCTATGCACCGCAGCTGGCATCAGACCACTATGCCCAGTTTATTGTCAATACTATTGACGACAATGCCACAAAAAAGTTGGTTGCCGAATATGCGCAGCGCTACGAGAACATATTTCCACAGGCACAGATACGATTCAAGCAAATGGACTACCAGTCGGTGCTGTCGCCGATAGAGTTCTATGTCAAAGGCGACAACTATGGCGACATCGCTTCGGTACGAGACTCGCTGGTGCGGATTATGAAGCAGAATCCCAACCTTTTCTATGTCCATTCAGACTATGACGAAACCGAGGAGATGGTGGAGGTGGTGCTGAAGCCCGACGAGGCCAACCGCCTGGGCATCACGCAGTCGACGCTGTCGGTCTTCCTCAGCAGTGCTTTGTCTGGCACAACCTTCTCCACGCTGTGGGAGGGCGACTACAGAATACCCATAGCTGTTTATTCCGAAGGCAAAGGGAATGTCGACTATGGTTCGCTGGGAGATATGCTGGTACCCTGTATTCAGCCTGGTTTTTGGGTTCCATTACGGCAGGTCGCCGACATTCAGCCGCGTTTTCACCACAACAATATGCCGCACCGCAACGGTGTACGCTGTGTGACGGTGTCTGCCGACGTAATGCCAGGCAAAGGCCAGATAAGCGAATACTACAAAATCAAGCGCGAGTTTGACAAAATGCAGTTGCCGGACAGTGTAACTGTCGAACCCGGAGGCACCTTCGCTTTTTCTGCAAGCCTGCTGCCGAGCCTGATGATGTCGGTGGTGGCTGCCATATTCGTTATGTTTTTGGTGCTTATCATACATTATGGCAAGCTGGACATTTCACTGCTTTCCATCTCGATGTCGGTGCTGTGCGTCTTTGGTGCCGTCTTCGGGTTGTGGCTTTTCAATCTGGACTTCTCCATATCGGCGGTGTTGGGTCTTATATCGCTGGTAGGCATCATTGTACGCAACGCAATCATTATGTACGACTATGTAGCAGAGTTGCGGACCAAGGAACTACTTTCCGTCACAGAGGCGGCATATCAGGCAGGTCTTCGCCGTATGCGACCCATTTTCCTGACATCAGCGACAACGGCGATAGGTGTGGTGCCTATGATATTGGCCGGCACAATGCTGTGGATGCCTATGGGAGTGGTGATATGCTTCGGCACACTGTTTACATTGCCGCTTATTATCACCATTCTACCAGTAGCCTATTGTGTAGCATTCGAAAACAAGAAACGCACAAACTTCCGACCCATACACTTGTCGAAAAAATAAGAACATAAAAACAAAACTTTAACCCTAACCTTGACTTTAACTTTTAAGAATACAATACATTTGTCCTTTTTTAACTTCCCTTTTAACTTCCTTTTTTAACTTCCATACGACCCTCAAACACTTGAACCCTCAAACCTATCAACGTTAAGATGAAACGCAATATACTAACCAGAGCCTTGCTGACAATCGGCCTTTTGTCTTGTTTTCAACTGCTGTCTTTCAACACAGCGCACTCTCAGACTCTGACAATAGACAGCTGCTTGGCGCTTGCGCGGCACAACAACGTGGAGATACGCACGTCGCAGATGGAGATTGAATATTCCCGCGAGGTGAAACGGCAGGTCTTTACCAAGTATTTTTCACAATTGAATTTGACGGGAATAGGCTACTACGCTTTAGAACCCTTAGTGCACTTCAGCCTGGAAGACATACAATCGAATGATATGCGTGATTTGTTGCAGTCACTATATGAATTGGTGGCCGAGGAAAGCGATGTCAAAAATGAGGTCTCGCTGATGAAGAAAGGTGCCACAGGCTCCGTAATGGTGGCACAGCCGCTGTATGCAGGCGGCCGCATTGTGACGGGCAACAAGCTGGCCAATCTTGGTGTGGAAGCTTCGGAACTGCAAGCCGAAATGAAGGTGCGCGACGTATTGGAAAACATCGAATCGACCTACTATCTCGTTGCCGGATTGCAGAAAAAAGTTGCCACGGTGACTGCCGCGCTGGTTCTCATTGACTCACTTGACCGCGTTGTGCAGTCGGCTCTGAACAATGGTCTTGTCACCCGTGCCGACGCATTGCAGCTGGAGTTGAAACGCAATGAAATGCTTGCCAACCAACAGCAGCTTGTCAGTGGCATACGTCTGTCGAAACGGTTGCTATGCAATCAGATAGGTATTGATTACGATGACAGTCTGGTTTTTGCCGACCCCGAATACGAATCACCCACGATGCCTGACTTCTCATACACACTGGTAGGCGACTCGCTGCGGCCCGAGACACGCCTGCTGCAATTGAACGTTGAGGCCGAGCAGTTGAAACGACGCCTTACACTTGGCGAGGCGCTGCCGCAACTCGCATTCATAGGGTCCGCTTTTTATGGCAATATCATCAAGACGGACGCAACGTCAAATGCAGTAGCGTTGCTTTCGCTCTCTGTGCCGCTGACAGGATGGTGGGAGATGTCGCACAAGTTGAAGCAACACAACATCCGGATTGCCGAAGCCCGTATGCTGCAAGACTACTACAACCATCTGATGTCGCTGGAAGAAGAGAAAGCCTATAGCGATATGATGGATGCCGCTATGCTTATGAAGTCCGACTCTGCTGCTTTGGAGATGGCAAACGAAAACTACCGCTTGGCAAACCTAAACTATCAGGCCGGAGTCAACACTCTTTCCGAAGTGATGCAGGCATACGCCTTGCTGCTACAGGCACAGAACGCCATCACCGACCGCCACACAACCTATGTCGTGGCTCGCCGTCGCCTGCGCGACTTGAGACATTTGTTTTGAATTTAACAATCACTTAAAACCAACTAAAAAACAATAAAATGAAACGGTTTATTCTTCTTCTGATGACGCTGCTGAGCGTCAATGCAGTAACTGCGCAGAATACCCTCAACGACAAGGCCGACAACATTGTCGGCACATATTCAGGCAAGCAGGGAGACGACAAATTCAAAGTCAAGATTGTCAAGCTCACCGACGGCACATACCGCGGACAGGTCATCTGGCTTGAGCACGACAAAGACGCAAAGGGCAACAAACTCCTCGACAGCAAAAATCCCGACAAAAAACTCCGTTCAACACCCGCCGACCGCATCATCCTCTTCTCTGGCCTCAAGTACAATGCCAAGAAGCACCGCTGGGACGACACAAAGATCTATGACCCGCAGCGCGGACTGCGTGCCAATTTGAGCATCGAGTTCAGCGCCGACGGCAAACTGCGCGTCAAAGGCTCATTAATGGGCATCAGCGAGAGCGTATACTGGAAGAAAATCGAGAATTGAGCCTAAACTTGCTGTTTGCCAATTATAGACCTGTCTAAATGAACAAAGCGACAAACCTTGTGGATTTGTCGCTTCTTTTTGTACCGCATATCGGAGTCGAACCGATGATCTACTGCGTGAGAGGCAGTTGTCCTGGACCACTAGACGAATGCGGCGTTTGATTTGTCCAACAATATCTCTGTTGAAATCGGGTGCAAAAGTACATCTTTTTTCCGAAATAAAAGCAGTTTTATGAAAAAAAAAGTTTCAATGCTTTTTAATTCACTGATAATTACTGTTGTGTGAAATTGAAAACGGGGGCTTCGCCGTCCTGAATGTTGGCAAAACCCCCGTTCCGGGTTGCTCTTTTTTGCAAAATTGGCGTCTTTCGAAGTGACAAGTGATAAGTGACAAGTGAAACGAACTCGCTCGTGTCACTAATCACTATTCACTAATTTTAAGCCATATTGTGGAACACGTTGACCACGTCGTCGTCGGCTTCAAGGCGTTCGATGAGGCCGTTGACGTCCTCCTGCTCCTCGGGGCTCAGCTCGCGCATCGTCAGCGGTATGCGCTCGAACTTGAACGACTTGATTTCGTAGCCCTTGTCCTCAAGGTACTTGGAGATGGGCCCATAGTTCTTGAAGTCGGCATAGATCATTATCTCGTCCTCGTCGCGGAACACCTCGTCGATGTCGCAGTCGATCAGTTCAAGTTCCAGCTCGTCCATATCGATGTCGTCGCGCCAGGCCACGACAAAGCTGCACTTGCGCTCGAAGAGGAAATCGTTCATTCCCATCGTGCCCAGTTCGCCTTTGCCGCGCACGAAGGCGGCGCGGATGTTGGCGACGGTGCGCGTGGGGTTGTCGGTGGCGGTCTCCACGACGAAGGCGGTGCCGTGAGGCCCCTTGCCGTCATAGACCACCTCTTTGTAGGCCGATTTGTCCTTCTCGGTGGCGCGTTTAATGGCGCGTTCCACGTTCTCCTTGGGCATACTCTCACTCTTGGCGGTCTGCATCAGCAGGCGCAGGCGCAGGTTGCTCGACGGGTCGGGACCGCCGGCCAGGACGGCCAGCTCGATTTCCTTGCCTATCTTGGTGAATGTGCGGGCCATATGCCCCCAGCGTTTCAGTTTTCTTGCTTTACGGTATTCAAATGCTCTTCCCATTGGGTGATGATTTATGTTTAAGGGTTAAAGGGTTTTAGGGTTGAAGGGTTTTAGGGTTGAAGGGTTGAAGGGTAGAAGGGTTAAAGGGTTTTAGGGTTGAAGGGATTGAAGGGATTGAGGGGTTTGGAGTTGGAACCGTTCTCCGTTTTCCGTTTTCAGTTCTCCTTTTTCCGTTTTCAGTTCAAATCAGTCCGCGGTTGCGTTTGAGGGGCTCGACGCTGGGCTGTTTGCCGCGGAAGTCGACGTACATCTTCATAGGGTCGATGGTGTTGCCGTGCGACAGCAGGAAGCGGAACTTCTTGGCCAGCTCGGGGTTGTAGAGGTCGCCGCTCTCGCGGAAGGCCTCGAAGGCGTCGGCGTCGAGGATGGCTGTCCAGGTGTAGCTGTAGTAGCCTGCCGAGTATCCGCCGCTGAAGATGTGCTGGAAGTAGCAGCTCTTGTAGCGGCTGATGATTTCAGGAATGAGGCCGATCTTGGCCATCGCCTGGTCTTCGAAGTCGGGCAGAACTATCTTGGTGGGCTTGGTGATGCTGTGGTAGTCCATATCGAGCAGCGAGGCTGCCAGCAGCTCTGTGTTGATGAAGCCCTGGCCATAGGTGCCGGCTGCTTCGATCTTGGCAATCAGGCTGTCGGGGATGGCCTCGCCGGTCTGGTAGTGGCGGGCGTATTCCTTCATCACCTGCGGGTGGCGGCACCAGTTCTCCATCACCTGGCTGGGCATCTCGACAAAGTCGCGGGGCACGTTGGTGCCGCTCAGCGAGCGGTAGTGGCACTGGCTCAGCATACCGTGCAGGCAGTGGCCGAACTCGTGGAAGAGGGTCTCGCTCTGGTCGAAGTTGAGCAGCGAGGGTTTGTCCTTGGTGGGCTTGGTGAAGTTGCAGACCATCGAAATGATGGGGATGACGTTGTTGCCGTCTTTGTCAATGTATTGCTCGCGGAAGTTGGTCATCCAGGCACCGCTGCGTTTGCTTTCGCGCGGGAAGAAATCCATATAGAGGATGGCGATAACCTTGTCGCCGTCAAGCACTTCGTAGCTTATGGCTTCGGGGTGGTACTTGGGCAGCTTGTTGTTCTCGCGGAAGGTGATGCCGTACAGCTTGTTGGCAACGGTGAAGGCACCCTCGCGCACATTGTCGAGCGGGAAGTAGGGGCGTATCTCGTCGTCGTTCAGCGCATAGCGTTCCTTGCGCAGCTTCTCGCAGTAGTAGCGCCAGTCCCAGGGCTGCAGCTTGGCACCGGGCTGGTCCTTCTCGAGCATCTTCTGGTACTCGTCGCGCTCCTGTTTAGCCTTGTTCAGGGCCGGAGTCCACAGGTCCATCAGGCACTGGTAGACAGCCTCTGGGGTCTTGGCCAGGCAGTCGTCGAGCGTGTAGGCGGCGTGGCTTTCGAAGCCAAGGATGTTGGCGCGTTCCAGACGCAGGTTGACAATGCTGTCGATTATGACGCTGTTGTCATAGTTGCCGCCGGCGCAGCGGTTGGCGTAGGCCTCCCACATCTGTTGGCGCAGCTCGCGGTCGGTGCAGTTCTGCATAAAAGGTTCCCAGCTGGGGATGTCGAGTGTGAAACGGGCGTGGTCGTCGATGCCTGCTGCGGCGCTGGCCTCGAAGGCTGCTGCCAGCTGGTCGTTGCCGAGGCCGATGTTGCGGGCCTTGTCGGCATCGAGGCTGAGCCAGTATTTGTTGGTGGCTGCCAGCACGTTGTTGCCGAAGCGCAGCGTCAGCGATGCCAGCAGGCTGTTGATCTCGCGGAAGCGGTCCTGCTTGTCGGCCGGGATGTTGGCGCCGTTGCGGACGAAGTTCTTGTAGGTCTCCTCGACCAGACGCATCTGCTCGCCGTCGAGACCCAGGGATTCACGCTGGTCGTAGACGGCCTTGACGCGCTCGAAGAGCTTGGCGTTGAGCATAATGTCGTCGCTGTGGGCCGACACCAGCGGTGTGGCCTCTTCGGCAATCTTCTCCATCTCAGGGCTGTTGATGCACTCGGCCAGGTTGAAGAAGACGGCACTGACCTCGTTGAGCAGGTCGCCGCTCTGTTCCAGCGCCTCGATGGTGTTGGCGAACGTCGGGGCCTCGCTGTTGGCGGTGATGGCGTCGATTTCAGCCTTTTGTCGTTTGATGCCCTCCTCGAAAGCGGGCATATAATGCTCGGGCTTGATTTTCTCAAAATCGGGGATGCCGTAGGGCGTGTTCCATTCCCCGAAGAAAGGATTGTCCATATTTTCCTTGCTTTTGCAGGCTGCCATCAGTGTCAGAGCCGCGCAGCCGATGATTAGTAAACGTTTATTCATTGTTATATTGTCTAAAACTTTAACCTTAACCTTAACCTTAACCTTAACCTCAGATACAAATACTATTGTCCCTTAACTTCCCTCTAACTTCCCTCTAACTTCCCTTAACTTCCCTCTAACTTCCACTAACTTCCCTTAATTTCCCACTAACTTGCCTTAACTTCCCTCTAACTTCTATTCAATCTTCTCCAGGTACTTGATTATTTCCTCGAACGATTTGGCATCCAGTTTTTTGGCCAAAATCTTCTTGTCCTTGTCGAGCAGGTAGATCTGCGGTGTTGTCTCGATGTCGTACACCTCGTGCCAGTCGATGTTGGCTTCGGCGCCGTCGATGTTCAGCCAGTCGAGCTGGTTGTTCTTGATGAATTCCTTCCATTTGGGGCGCGTCTCGTCGTCGGGCTCGCTGAGGATGGCGAAGGTGCCGATGTCGCAGCGCTCCTTGTATTTGGCATAGGCCTTGTAGAGCTCGGGGATGATGATTTTGCAATGGCCGCAGGTCGGCGACCAGAAGACGAGCAGCGTGTACTTGTTCTTGTTGGCATAGAGGTTCTGCCACTGGCCCTTGTCGTCCTTCATTATCAGCATCGGCGCGGGCTTGCCGAGCAGCAGCTTCTCCCACTTGTCGGCGCGCTTCACGTTCATATCCACCGTCGAGGGCGACATCCAGTCGCACAGGCCGGGCTCGATGTAGCGCTTCACCAGGTGGACGTAGATGGCGTCGTAGCTCATCACGTTGCTTTGCAGATACTTCTCGCTGATGGTGTGCACCAGGTAGCGGAAGTTCTCCTTGGCGGGCTTGGCCTTGTCGATCACCTTGTCGACATATTCGATGATGGTCTCGGGCGGTGCGTTTTTCAGGTACACGTCCAGATAGCGGTCCAGGCGGCGCTTGAACACCATCTCGGGCGTGCGCACCAGGGCGTCGTCGTCCAGGCGCGTGTGGTCGAAATAGTGGTCCATAAAATACTCCCATTTCTGGCGGTCGCTCAGCTTGGTGCCGTCGTCGGCCGTGTCGGGCACTTCGGGCTCGCGGGTGGCGTTCATCATCAGGGCCAGCAGCGAGTTGGGGTTCTTGTCGATGAAGGCGTACTTGAGGCTGTCCATCCTGAGGGCCATCCGGCGGCGCAGGTCGACCATCGCGGCGCTGTCGGTGCCGGCGCTCTGGGCCGAATCGATGATGCGGTACGAGTCGCGGTTGGCCTTGTGGTAGGCAAACAGAAGGCGGTTCTGCTCCGACCCGCGGACGTTCATATTGTACTGCCAGCCAGGCTCTTCGGTGTCGAAGTGGAAGTCCAGCTTCTCGTTGCCGTAGACGGCAAATTCGACGTAGGTGCCTGCCGGGTTTACGAAGAAGTAGAGGCCGGGCTTCAGCTCGCGCTCCTTGTCCTCAAAGACGAAGAGGCCCTTGGGCGTCAGGCGTGCCGTGTCGAAGGCGTAGGTGCCGCCGGCATAGTAGTTGCCGAGGTACATCACCGTGTCGGTGTTGCTGTGGATAAAGAGCGAGAAGCGGTAGCCCTTCTGGGGCTGCTTCTTGCCGCGTCCTGCATGCGCCTGCTGCGGCGCCAGGAGGAAGAGAGTCAGCAGCAGTGCCGCTGCGGTCAGTATGTTTCTTTTCGTTTTCATCGTTTTGTTTTTTGTTCTGCCCGTATAGTAGCATTTGGGGCCAAAAAAGTTCAGAAAAAAATCTTAAAAAATTCTAATCGCACATTCGCCTGATGTAATGTAACGCGCAAAAGTGCAAAATCGTGTGCCGAACGAAATATTTTTTATTAATTGTCCGTGTACACGTCTAATTAGTTATTTTAAAACGGCGAATAAAACGATTAGATTTTTTAAAACTGCGAATTAATCGAATTGAACGAATTTGAAAAAAAACTGCGAATTGAACGAATTAAACGAATTTTCTTTTCAATTTTGATTCCGCAAGCGGAATCTCGAATTCCGCGAATTGGCTGCCGCACGATAGCGCTTTGCAATTTTGACATTTATGGTAATTCACGGACATTCACGGCCATTCACGTTCTAAAAATAATTGCTGATAATTGCTGTTCAATTGCTGGTAATTGCTGTTCAAAAAAATAATTTCTGTTTAATTCCTGTCCAATTCCTGACAATTCCTGTTAAAAAAATAATTGCTGATAATTGCTGTTCAATTGCTGATAATTGCTGTTAAAAAAATATTTCTGGTTAATTCCTGGCCAATTCCTGGTAATTCCTGTTTAAAAAAAATAAGATGCTCTATTTGGCACCACTTTCTCTGCCCGTTGTACAGTATATGTACAGTATATGTACAGTATGTGTACGCTTCCGAAGCGTCCAAATACTGTACATATACTGTACATATACT
>OCTW013408009.1_pt1 | contig 12081 bp, 13 predicted proteins | sample 1539671 | NCBI WGS metagenome assembly OCTW01 (sample SAMN02144230, study PRJEB22623) | gut metagenome | biome: sheep rumen | host: Ovis aries | place: New Zealand | reverse complement strand
TAGTAATAGAGAAGTCCGTCGGCATTATTGTTGGTTCAGCCATTGGATATACGGTGTGATATAGCGTTCTTTTTTCTCCTGATAGACGGTATTGAGGTCCACCATGATTCCTGTCTCATAGACATTCGCCAGTTCATCATTGATGGCATTGCCGAAGAACTGCAGGTCGTTGGTGATGTTGAGATAGGCGGAGAACATAGGCGGAATGACTGTTCCTTGCTCGCGCACGGCATGCTGGAGAATATGGTAGTTCTCCTGCGGATCGGTGCCCTCAAAGGGCTTGTCGATCGTCGGCAGCGGCAGCGGGTGATAGGGAGCGATGAGTCCTTCTTCACCTCTGTGGAAACGGTCGAGATAGGCGTAAATCAACTCGCGCGCCGTGGCGTTGTAGTCCGGGTAGATGGTCACTTTGCCGATCATGTATTGGAGCTGCGGGTGATTGTGCATGATTGCGCCAATACCGTCCCAGATGTTATCCAAGGCGAAGAGCGCCTTGACTCCCATCTCGCGTTTCTGGTACATCGGTTGAACGAACGCCCGGCCGAACTCAATGGTCTTGGGCAGGTAGTCGCGGATGAAGCGCTCCGAGTAATGGAAGAGGTGAGCGGAGGTGATGAACGGTTGTCCGTCACGAATCTCCGCTTCGCTACCTAACAAATAGCGATAACCGCCGATGATCTGGCGGTGCTCCTGATCCCAGACGAGGAGTTGGTGATAGGGTTTGGGCATCGTGTCCATCTCATCTATATCCATCTCCCGCCCGGTAGCCCCGCCACCGTCTCGGTAACTAATCTCACGCAGCCGCGCAATCTCACGCATGACGTTGGGGCATTCGTGCGAAGTGATGTCATAGATGAGGTTGTCCGCCTTGTTGGACGGACGGAGCAAATGCCCCTCCAACTCTTTCTCCAGGAGGTCTCTGTCAACTTCAGGAATTATTGCTTGCATATACAATAGATTTTACGTATTGAGCCCATTGTTTGGGTGTTTTCGAATTATCAAAAGTGGTATAGGGAATAGGCGGCAGGACGTGCACTCGGAAGTGTTTGCCACGCGCGCCGTACATCTCGTCCACGAGGTAGAGCATCTCGATATTGACGGGGATATGCAGCAGTTTGCGGATGTACGCGAGGGCGTAGAAGAAACGGCTGTTTTGTCCCTCAAAATAGATAGGCACTATGTCTCGCTGGTACTCCCGGGCCCGCTGGATGAAGTTCTTTTGCCATTCCAGGTCCTGGATCTGCCATCGATGGTTGATGCGTTGGAGGCGGCTGCAAGCGCCCGCGGGAAAGGTCAAGACGTCTGTCTCGGACTCCCACATGGCTTGCTGGCGGAGGGCTTGTTCTTTGCTCAAAGAGCCGGTTTTGCTGACCGGCGCCCAGAGGCCTGCGATGGGTTTCATGAACATCAGCAGTTCGTTGACGATGACTTTCAGTTCGCGTTTCTCTTGGCGCGAGTCGTGAATCATCTGTGCGATAATCATGCCGTCCAGACCACCTAAGGGGTGGTTGGAGGCGAAGATAACCGGTTTGCCGTCGGTGGGGATGTTTTCAATACCTTCGATGGCGGCAGTACAACATAACTCCTCATCGAGCACACAGCGGATGAAGTCGTATCCCTCCAGATCGGGGTACTTGCGCAGGAAAGCATTCATCTGCTTCACATGCACGATGCGCTCCAGATACCGAATCAGGAAACCCGGTACATGCGCCTTCGGTGCTTTCTCCCGAAGAATGGCTCGTATGTCGAACTGCAATGGCATTATTGAACGGCGTGGAGGATATCGACGATCGGTGTTTTTGCGATGGATATCAACTCACAATCATAGGAATTGAGTGCTTGTTTGAGCGCTTCAGCTGCGTCCGTGAGGGTGTTCGCCTCAATCAAAACCGCCACATTCTTACGGGTCTCTTTCTCGCCGTCGATGGTGATCATCTCCACGCGGGCTTTGTACCAGAAAGCGCCATCGGGGTTGGAGAAAGTCTCAAAGAACTGCGAGCGTTTGCAGTTCTGCACTTCGCAATCGCCGAAGATGAAGGGTTTGATTTCCTCCATGAGGCAGTTCTCAGCGTCCGCAAAACTGACAGCGCCGTCAATGAGATAGGTCTCTTTTACCTTGCCGGGATTGTCCTCTCCGGTCTGACGGTCATACTTAACTTTAATCTCGTGATAAATCATATTATTTACTATTTGGTCATTTTTCAAAAGATGAGTTCTGCGACTCCGGTGGCATCAAGGTTGCCTTGCGGCATGGGGCGGATGGCTCCGCTCCAGAGCAAGAGGGGCGATGCGGGGTTATCGTCGATGACGTAGTCCACAGTCTTTTTCTCATCCTGCATCATCCGCCATCCGGGTTGTAGTAGATAGACCACATCGCCGGTATGTCGTTTGCAGAGGGATGATCCCAAAGCCGGATAGGTCATGGCTTCATGGCCCGGCATGGCGATCTGTACCCCCTCAAAATCCATGAGGAAATTTGCCACTTGGCGTTGCAGAGTCTCCAGATTCAGGCGTTTCTGCTCGATGAGCGTTCGGTTGAGGTAGATCGACTGTCCATAGACGCCATCGACCCATCGCTCGTGTCCGTAGAGCGCCATGAGATAAGTGCCTGTGAGGGCTGCAGCGCGGTCGGCATTAAAGGTCTGCACCGGCATGTGAATGTCGCTCAGAGTCTGCGCGTCCGTGCCTTTGATAGGTCTGCCGATGACGAGAATCTGGTAGTTACTGCGCCCGATGCGTTTATCGAGTTGCTCCATGAGGAAGCCTAAATCCTGATTGAGACGGAGGTACATGTCTTCGTGTTCGGCAGAAGCGATGCGGTCAGATTGCGCAGCGGGGCTGAGGGAGTTGAGTTGCAGCATCAACATGTCCGGCGTAGCGTCCATGCCGAGTTTCTCGTCCCGTTGGAGCGCCAGCGCCAGTTCGATGACTAATGTGTTCGCTTCGGGCGAATGCAAGAGGACGTCCTTCACGTCGTACGAGAAACCTTTCTTCCGCTCCTGGTCGGTAGGCGAGGTATATGCGGGTATATCCATGCGAGGCGTCCACTGGCGTGCCGCCATGGAAGAGACGCGCATCATCTTGTTTTGCTCATAAGCGGAAGAAGGCAGGCCTTCCGTGTAAGCCGCGGTAGCCACCCATTGCAGTTCTTTCTCGCTGAGCCAGCAGCAAGCGTTAGCGCAGTGACCCGCCAGAAGGATGGTCGTGGGACCTTGAATGCCGATAGCGTAGATCTTCGCGGAAGGATAACTGAGCCGCATCCGATCCGTCATGGTCTGCGAGAGCAGGGCTTTGGCCGATAGATGCTCCTGCGTTCCAATACCCCTTACAGAAGGGTCTTCGAGCATGGAATGGGTCTTTCTGTCAGAGCGGGAGTAATACAGATCCGCAGTATAACCATGCCTATCCGGTGTCGTTCCGGTCATGAGCGTCGCAGCTGTCTCATTGCCTCCGAAGACCAGATGGGGATACGTGATACGGGTCTGGAAGGCCTCTTCGCTAAGCGTGCGAAGACCGCCTTGCTGCCAGTAGGGACGCAGCGTAGCGAGGTTCTCGGACGTCAGCCCGTCCACCACAGCGACTACCGTCAGCCGCGGGGCTGCGAATAAAGGAAGAGCCGTGAGAAGGGTTATTAACGTAATATATATATGAATCTTGCGCATAGATGTGTCAAAGGAAGGATGATTAGCCGCCATCCGAATCCGACGAGCGGGTGGCAGGAGAAAAACGTCAAAAATGTCACCAGTATCAGCAGTAGGCCGTACAGGCATACAAAGATTATATCTATCCACCGTGAGCGTTTCATGCGGCGGCGATCATAGAGACTTATAAGACTCACGAAGAGAAAATATAATGCTAAGCCGAACGGCCATGAAGCGTACCAAGGCGTGTGCGGCCGTTCGAAGGCACCGATCTGTCCTTCGCGAACCAGCGGTGTGCCGTTGCTTATGCGGGCTTGCGCCATGTAGAGCATCAGTTCTTCGGGCAGGAAGAGCCGTTGGGTATTGGTCATCGGCTTGTCGGCTTTGGGACCGAAGAGCAGGTTGATGCCTGCGTTCGCCCAAGTCATCGAACCCGTGTAACGGCGGATGAAACGGCGATAGGTCGTGCCGGTATAACCCGTGTAGTCCGAATGGATGGTGTCGCCTAAAGCCTTCTGTATCAACAAGTAAGGCCGTGTGGCGCAGTTGTCGAAGACGAAGTTATAGAGGTATTGCCGGTTTTCGGGTTCGTAGTTGAGGACCAGCGCCTGCCAGATCTCATTTCGCTGTGAAGGAGTGAGATTCAGTACCTGCTCATAGACAGGCCGGTGCTCCTCTTCGTACTCGCGCATAAACCACCAATAGGGGGAAACGCCCAACTCGTACCAGGTTTCGCCCCGTACGAATTTCCAATAGAAATGGTCGGTGTTAAAATCGAAGATTCCGTAGTTGAAGACGAGGTCAAGATCGTTTACTTCGTCTGTCACGCGTATCGCTGTATGGCCGTAGCGCGCGTAGAGTTCTTCACCCGGCGTGCAGGTCAAGAGAGATATCTGCGCCTCCTCACTCAAACCCTGCGCTTGCACCCCGATCCAGGTGGATAAGCAGAGGATAAATATGTAGAGTCTCTTATAGCGCATAATTGAAAATACAATAGGGAACAAAGGTACAGATCATGCCGAGCAGCCATCCGGTGCAGACCTGCGCGGCGGTATGTGCGTCAAGGTACAGCCGTGCCCACATCAGAAGCCATGACAGGCCTAAGAAAAGACATAGTGTGCCCCAAGTCGGGTAGGCACCTAACCCCAGGCAGTAAGTGAGCACCCCACCCACGAGGCCGCCTAATCCGGTCAGGTGTGCGCTGATCTTCCACCAGTGATTGATGATGGCGACCAGGCCGATTGCCAGCGTAGCACCGATAGCTACGCAGCTGATGAAGACAGGCGCATGGAGAATCTGGACGAGCAGATAACTCCAGAATCCAAAGCCCAAGGCGGAATATAAATACGGAATCGTGCGCTCGCGCGGGTCGTCTATATTCAGGTTCTTCACTTCACCTTTCTTCATCATGATCCAGATAGCGGTGATAGGAAGCAAGCAGGTGAGGATAAATGTCCCGATGACAGCCACAGCCACCCACACCCCAGCCAGCGGGGCTACATGCAGCGAGTAGGCATAGCAAAAAAGCGCTATGCCGTGCGTCGGCACGAAAAGCGGGTAGAGAACCACGCTCAGGGTCTTGGCTAATCTGTTCAGGAGCTGGGTCATAGGCTTTTTCGCATGCGTGCGGGTGGTACCCCTAATAAATCGCGGTATTTAGCAATAGTCCGCCGGGCAATGGGGTAGCCGTTTTGCGCCATCATCTCTACTAACTGTTCGTCCGTCAGCGGGTTACGTTTGTCCTCGGCATCGATGATCTCTTGCAGTTTTTTCTTGATCTCACGCGTGGATACCTCGTCGCCATCGGCGTTGGTCATGGATTCTGAGAAGAAGTACTTCAGAGGATAGATGCCGAATCGCGTCTGGACGTACTTGCTGTTGCTCACACGCGAGATGGTGGAGACGTCGTAACCGGTGCGGTCCGCAATGTCTTGCAGAATCATGGGCTTGAGGCTGGTCTCTTCGCCATCCAGGAAGAAGTCATACTGGGCCTTGAGAATAGCCGTCATGGTCTTCATAAGCGTCTCATTGCGTTGCTTGATAGCATCAATGAACCACTGCGCGGAGTCCAGCTTCTGCTTGATGAACTGCGCCGCCTCGCGATTCTCTTTGGACTTGGGCATGGCGTTATACTCCGCTAACATATTGGTATATTCACGGCTGACATGCAGTTCCGGGATATCGCCGGTGTTGAGAACGACGAATAACTCCTCGTCGCGTTCCTCGATGGAGAAATCCGGGATGATCGTCTCCCGTTGAGTCTCGTACATGTTACCCGTAAAGGCGTTGGCGGGTTTCTGATTCAGGCGAATAATCTCCTGTACTGCCTCTTGGAATGCCTCGTCCGTGCAGCCGATCCGCTGCATGATTTTGTCGTAGTGGTGCTTGGAGAAGGAATCAAAATGGTCCGCCAGAATCGTGTGAGCTAACTCTATGGCAGCTGTTTGAGGTTTGCTCTCCAACTGTTTTAATAAGCATTCCTGCAAATTCGCGCTGGCAATGCCGGGAGGATCAAACTCCTTGATCTGGCGTACGATAGACTCCATCTCTTCATCAGTGACAGTGATCTGCTCCTGGAACATTATATCATCGACCAACTGTTCGGTCGTACGGCGTAAATATCCATCGTCGTCAATGTTGCCCAATACCCATTTTGCTATATGCCGCTGCGGCTTGGTCATCTTCGTCAGATAGACCTGCGCTTTCAGCTCCTCAATGAGGCTGCTTCCGCCGATGATAGGCACCTCGCGGCGGTCCTCGTCTATCGGGCTTTGTTGGGGACGAAGCATATAACTCGGCGTCTCATCGTCGGAGATATACTGCTCGTAGTTGAAGTCCTCATTTTGCAGCGGGTCGCGGTCACGACCAGTATCAAAGCCATCGTCCGGCTGGTAGTTCTCGTCAAACTCATCGAACCCTTCGGCTAATGCCTCCGGGCTCTCATCGCGACCTTCCTCCAATGCGGGGTTTTCCTGCAACTCCTCATTTATACGTTGGTTCAATTCGATAGAAGGCAACTCGAGCATACGAATTACCTGAATCTGTGCGGGCGACAACTTGGTTGTCTGCGTAAGGGTTTGAGAGAGACCGAATTTCTGCATAATTTATCCGATTAGTTCCAGAACGGAAGTGGTGATATAAGCTAACTGTTCGTCGTCCAGCTCCGTATGCATCGGCAGCGACAGGACGCAAGAGGCTAATTTCTCAGCAACAGGGAAATCGCCGTCTTTATAACGTGGATCGAGGTACGCTTTCTGCTGATGCAGCGGTACCGGATAGTAGATCATCGCGGGAATGCCGCGTTCGGCTAATCCCTCGCGCAACTTGTCGCGGTCGGCTCCTACTACACGCAGGGTATATTGGTGATAGACGTGTGTCGAATGGGGCTCATGGCCAGGAATCAGCAGTTTGTCGTTGCCTTCAAACGCTTTGTCGTAGTAGGCAGCAGCGCGTTGACGAGCCGCGATATACTCATCCAAGTGGGGGAGTTTGGCATCCAAAACGGCAGCCTGAATGCTATCCAGACGGCTATTCACACCGATCATGTCATGGTGGTAACGAACGACCATTCCGTGGTTGGCAATGGCGCGCATGCGTGCCGCCAGTTCATCATCGTTGGTGAAGATAGCTCCGCCGTCTCCGTAGCAACCGAGGTTCTTCGAGGGGAAGAAACTGGTACAACCGATATGACCGATGGTACCGGCCTGCTTGGTCTCACCGTTAGCGAAGGTGTATTTCGCGCCGATAGCCTGACATGCGTCTTCTACGACATAGAGATGATGCTCTTTGGCGAGAGCCATGATAGCCTCCATATTTGCACACTGGCCGAACAGGTGCACCGGCACGATAGCTTTGGTATGCGGAGTGATGGCTTTGCGAACGGACTCGATATCCATATTCATCGTGTCCCACTCTACATCGACCACCACCGGTGTCAGACCCAAGAGAGCTACTACTTCGGCGGTAGCGATAAAGGTAAAGGTCGGGGTGATCACTTCATCTCCCGGCTTCAGACCAAGTCCCATCAGCGCTATCTGTAACGCGTCGGTTCCATTACCGACGTTGATGACATGCTTGGCGCCGGTATATGCCTCCAGATGTGCCTGAAAATCCGACACTTTCTGACCTTTTACGAACGCCGCGGATTCAATCACTTCCTGTATCCCGGCGTCTATATCCTGCTTGATTCGCTGATATTGCGATTGCAGGTCAACCATCTGAATTTTTTTCTTAGGCGCAAGGCCACGATTAACTTCGTTTTTCATTGTTCTAAGATAAATTCCACTACGCCGGGATAGGCCCAGGCGGCAGTGATATAAGGGTTTGTGTAGCTGATCTCCACATCTAACTTATCGGTTCGTTCCGGAGAATAAGTGCACCAGGCATGGATGTCATTCGCTTTTACCTGCGCAAAATGGTTCATACCTACTCGCACACTCACTTCTACTTCTTTTGGGAAAAGGCGGACGTGATAGCCCTCCGGTACACCTTTTATATGTATCGGGATAGCGAATTTCTTCTCCGTAAACCGCTCTGCGATGATGCACAGATCCACACTGTCTTCCTCTGCACGGATGCCTTGCGGCACCTCGATGGCGCATCGTACACGCATGGTATCGCTGACTTCACTGAGGTCCTGCCACTCGGTATAGAGTGTGTCGATAGCGGAGAGGTTTTTTTCGTCGCCGAAGATCTTCATCTGCTTGCGGCTGAGTGCCGGTTGCCCGATGATCTGGTACTCATTGGCGGTTTTCAGGTCGCCTCTAAACACCAGAAGCACGCTCTTCTCCTGCTCGGTAAAGAAATCGCATGTGATGTCCTCCGGCTGCGTCTCAATCAGGCGGCTCGTACCTTGCAGAATATCGCTGATACTTCGCCTGAGGGCATCCGAGGGGATGTAAATTCGTCCTCTCTCTCCGTGGATATACGAATGCAAATCGATGGTCAGGCGCAGAGGGTCGCGGTGGTAGGTGTTGAGCCGTGCGCCGGCGTCGCGAACCTCAATCATCACCGTATCCGGCAGCCCGGGGGCTTTCAGACCGATGGCGTCCGGCTTACCGGTATATTGAATCAGTACCGGCACACGGGTGTTGCGCACCGACTGCATTGCGTGACCATACCAGACAAGCGTAGCTATGATCACAAAAAGCAGAAATGTTAGAACGTCGCGTCTCACGATTTATTTCTTCTCTTCTTTAGCGGCTGCTTGTTGTGCGTCAGCTACGTCAGCGAAGACGCTGTCTTTGCTCACTTTGATTGTTACGTCCTTGGCGATAGTGATGATGAAAGTGGTCTCCTGTACCTCTTTGATCTCACCATAGATACCACCGGCGGTAACGACCTTGTCGCCTTTCTTCATGGCCTCTCGTTGTGCTTGAAGCTCTTTCTGCTTCTTCGTCTGGGGACGGATCATAAAGAAATAGAATACTACGAAAATCAGAATCATCATGATCCAGAAGGACCATTGATTGCCTTGAGCGGCTGCGCCTGCCTCGGCTTGTAAAAGAATGAAATTAAGCATAATGTATAGTTTTTTATTTTTGTTTCTAAATAGGGTTTATTTGAGACTAAGAATTTTGAAGCACTCTCCGCTGTTCTTGAGATCTCTCAAAATTTCCGTCAGGATGCCGTTGATGAACATATAGCTCTTGTCGCCGGAATAGGTTTTGGCCAACTCTATATATTCGTTCATCGAAACCGTCAGCGCAATCTCCTCAAACTCGAGAATCTCAGCTAACGCGGTCTCCAAAATGATTCGGTCCATGTATGCAATCCGGTCAGCGTCCCAGTTCTTCAAATGCGAGTTGATCATCTCTTCGTACGAATCGTGCCCCTCAATCGCTTTCTCCAACAACTTGGTGGCAAATCGCAGTTCGTCCTCACTGTCGAACATCTCCAAAAGTGCTGTCTCGGGTGTGCTGTCTTCTTTGAAACGCTTGATGGTCTTGATGACATAACTGATGACCACATCGGCATCGGTCGTCCAATTGGATTTATCCAAAGTCAGCTCCATCTCGTCTAATCCCTCGGCTAGGATGTCATCGTTCGCCAAGATATTTTGGAAAATGAGCCGCCAAATCTTCTTGTCGTCCTCGTAAGAACACTCCTCCGCGCTCATATATTGGCGATAAAAATCACTCTCTGTCAGCCTGCGGTAGGTCTCTGCTACCACGGTCATGCCGCTGTCCCAACTTAGTTTTTGCTCCAGGATACGATTGCGTAAAGCGCGATTGTCGAAAATCTGTTGTGCAAAGCGGTTCTGTATAAACCGACGGTTAGGTTGCCATCCCGAGTGAGTCGCACGGGCGCGATTAATCTGTTCCTCCAACTGCTGCTGCGCATAGGCGGTTAACTCGTTCACGAAATCCAGAAGTACGAAATACAAGTCGTACGTGTCTGCGAAACTCTTTGTTAACTCTTTGCGTGCGCTCGTCACCGTTTTGTCGCCGTCCTCATAGAAGGCAAACAGCGTTTGGACGACACGCGTCCGGACCATAGTTCTGTTAATCATATATTATTTATTATTGTTCGTGTATGTGCGCGCACCATGCGCGCAACTAAAAAATCGCACAAAGATACAAAAAAATTTGCACATGTGCAAAAAAAAGTGTAATTTTGCGCAGTTTTTCTCACTAAACTACAAAAAAGATGGAAAATCAGAAGGAAGAAAGACGCGAACAGGAGATTGTTTACAGCCGTTCGGTCAAAGCAGGGAAGCGTATTTATTACTTAGATGTACGCAAGGCTCGCAACAACGATTTGTATCTCTCTATCACGGAGAGCAAACGCCGTCAGGCCGAGGAAGGAGAGGCTCCTTCGTTTGAGAAACACAAGGTGTTTCTGTACAAAGAAGACTTTGCTCACTTTACAGAAGGACTTCAAGATGTCATTGCATTCGTTCAAAACCAATTAGGTACGATCGAGGAGCGTCCGGAGTGGAATCCTGAAAAGGAAGAAAACGCATCGGAAGATGAAGAGCCTAAGAAGAAAGGTCTCTTCGGCATCTTCAAATAATTACAGCTTCGATTATTTTGTCGGCTATCTCAGTTTTACTTTGCAGCGGTAACTCAACCGAGTTTCCGTCTGCGGAGAGGATGGTCACGCAGTTGGTGTCGGTTCCAAAACCGGCTCCTTTGTCGCGCAACGAATTGAGGACGATAGCATCCAGCCGTTTGCGCTCCAACTTGAGGAGCGCATTCTTTTTTTCATCGTGAGTCTCGAGCGCAAAACCGATTAATCGCTGACCGTCTTTTTTGCTTTCGCCTAACGACCGTGCTATGTCGGGTGTCAGCACCATACGGAGGTTCATCTCCGTCTGGCCCGGTTGCTTCTTGATCTTCTCGTCGGCTTGCTCCGCCGGCGTGAAATCCGCTACCGCAGCGCATAAGATAGCGGTGTCGGCTTTAGGCCATTCAGCTTGGCAGGCTTCATACATCGATTGCGCACTGATGGCATCTATGCGATGAATCCGCCCGAAAGGATTCGTAAACGAGGTACTTACAGCTCCGCACACTAATGTCACTTCTGCGCCTCTGCGTGCGCAAGCCTGAGCGAGCGCAAAACCCATCTTTCCGGTAGAGTAATTGCTTATAAACCGAACGGGGTCAATCGCTTCACGCGTACCGCCGGCTGTGATGAGAATGTGTCTGCCGGTGAGATCTTTCTTTGCCAGCGCATATTCGAGCGCCTCTTGCAGCACCTCCACCTCCGGCATCCGGCCTTTGCCTTCCGTGCCGCAAGCTAAGGGACCGCATGCGGGTTCCATGACCGAGATATTCGGCCATTTTCGGATGGTCTCGATGGCGTGTTGGGTAGCCGGACTCTCCCACATCTTGTCGTTCATAGCCGGTGCTACCACAATGGGTTTGCGCGCTGTGCAGGAACAGATAGTGGTCGTTAGCGCGTCGTCAGCGATGCCGGCTGCCATCTTGGCAAGGACGTTCGCCGTTGCCGGTGCTATGATCATGGCGTCACACCAGTCGGGCAGGGAAATATGCTCGGTCGAGTGCTCGTTGATAGCGGCGAACACATCCGAATACACCCTGCTTCCCGAAACGGTCTGCAGGGTGAGTTCTGTCACGAACTCCAGAGCGTTTTTCGTCGTGGCTACCCGCACTTCTGCGCCGGCTTTGACGAGCAAACGGATGAGTTCTGGGATCTTGTAGGCAGCTATGCCGCCGCTGATCCCCACCAAGATGTGTTTGCCTTTTAGCATTACTTAAGTGCCTCGTCGCGGTTTCCGAGACGGTAAACCAACTCGCCGTCGATAAACTCCTGAGTAGCCATCAACGATGGTTTCGGCAGACGCTCGTACTGGCGGCTGATCTCAATCTGCTCGCGGTTCTCAAAAGTCTCCTCCAGATTGTCCTGAGGAATAGAGAAATCCTGCAGTTTGGCGTCCAACTCACGCTTGATACCGGCACTGATCTGGTTCGCGCGT
>OCTW011593862.1_pt1 | contig 12081 bp, 13 predicted proteins | sample 1539671 | NCBI WGS metagenome assembly OCTW01 (sample SAMN02144230, study PRJEB22623) | gut metagenome | biome: sheep rumen | host: Ovis aries | place: New Zealand | reverse complement strand
TAGTAATAGAGAAGTCCGTCGGCATTATTGTTGGTTCAGCCATTGGATATACGGTGTGATATAGCGTTCTTTTTTCTCCTGATAGACGGTGTTGAGGTCCACCATGATTCCTGTCTCATAGACATTTGCCAGCTCGTCGTTAATGGCATTGCCGAAGAACTGCAGGTCGTTGGTGATGTTGAGATAGGCGGAGAACATTGGCGGAATGACGGTCCCTTGCTCGCGCACGGCATGCTGGAGAATATGGTAGTTCTCCTGCGGATCGGAGCCCTCAAAGGGCTTGTCGATCGTCGGCAGCGGCAGCGGGTGATAGGGCGCGATGAGTCCTTCTTCACCTCGGTGGAAACGGTCAAGATAAGCGTAAATCAACTCGCGCGCCGTGGCGTTGTAGTCCGGGTAGATGGTCACTTTGCCGATCATGTACTGGAGCTGCGGGTGGTTGTGCATGATTGCGCCAATACCGTCCCAGATGTTATCCAAGGCAAAGAGCGCCTTGACACCCATCTCGCGTTTCTGGTACATCGGTTGGACGAACGCCCTGCCGAACTCAATGGTCTTGGGCAGGTAGTCGCGGATAAAGCGCTCCGAATAATGGAAGAGGTGAGCGGAGGTGATGAACGGTTGTCCGTCTCGAATCTCCGCTTCGCTGCCAAAGAGGTATCGGTAGCCGCCGATGATCTGTCTGTTGGTCGGATCCCAGACAAGGAGTTGGTGATAGGGTTTGGGCATCGTGTCCATCTCATCTATATCCATCTCCCGCCCGGTAGCTCCTCCACCGTCGCGGTAGCTGATTTCGCGCAGCCGCGCAATCTCACGCATGACGTTGGGGCATTCGTGCGAAGTGATGTCATAGATGAGGTCGTCCGCCTTGTTAGACGGACGGAGCAAATGCCCCTCCAACTCCTTCTCCAGGAGGTCTCTGTCAACTTCAGGAATTATTGCTTGCATATACAATAGATTTTACATATTGAGCCCATTGTTTGGGTGTTTTCGAATTATCAAAAGTGGTATAGGGAATAGGCGGCAGGACGTGCACGCGGAAGTGTTTACCATGCGCGCCGTACATCTCGTCCACGAGGTAGAGCATCTCGATATTGACAGGAATACGCAGCAGTTTGCGGATGTACGCGAGTGCGTAGAAGAAGCGGCTGTTTTTCCCCTCAAAATAGATGGGTACTATGTCCCGCTGGTACTCCCGGGCCCGCTGGATGAAGTTCTTTTGCCATTCCAGGTCCTGGATCGACCATGCATGGTTGATGCGTTGGAGGCGGCTGCAAGCGCCCGCGGGAAAGGTTAAGACGTCTGTCCCGGATTCCCACATGGCTTGCTGCTGCAGGACCTGTTCCTTGCTCAGCGAACCGGTTTTGTTGACCGGTGCCCAAAGGCCTGCGATGGGTTTCATGAACATCAGTAGCTCGTTGACGATGACTTTGAGTTCGCGCTTCTCTTTTCGGGACTCGTGAATCATCTGCGCGATAATCATGCCGTCCAAGCCACCTAAAGGGTGGTTGGAAGCGAAGATAACCGGTTTGCCGTCGGTGGGGATGTTTTCCATACCTTCGATGGAGGCGGTACAACATAACTCCTCATCGAGCACACGGCGGATGAAGTCGTATCCCTCCAGATCAGGGTACTTGCGCAGGAAGGCATTCATCTGCTTCACATGCACGATGCGCTCCAGGTACCGAATCAGGAAATCCGGTACATGCACCTTGGGGGCTTTCTCCCGAAGAATGGCTCGTATGTCGAACTGTAGTGGCATTATTGAACGGCGTGGAGGATATCAACGATCGGCGTTTTCGCGATAGATATCAACTCACAATCATAGGAGTTGAGGGCTTGTTTGAGTGCTTCGGCTGCGTCCGTGAGGGTGTTTGCCTCAATCAGAACCGCTACATTCTTACGGGTCTCTTTCTCTCCGTCGATGGTGATCATCTCCACGCGGGCTTTGTACCAGAAAGCGCCATCGGGGTTGGCAAACGTCTCGAAGAACTGCGAGCGTTTGCAGTTCTGCACTTCGCAATCGCCGAAGATGAAGGGTTTGATCTCCTCCATGAGGCAGTTCTCGGCGTCCGCAAAACTGACGGCGCCGTCTATGAGATAGGTCTCTTTTACCTTGCCGGGGTTGTCCTCTCCGGTCTGACGGTCATACTTAACTTTAATCTCGTGATAAATCATATTATTTACTATTTAGTCATTTACTAATTGGTCAATTTTCAAAAGATGAGATCAGCAACATTGGTGGCATCGAGGTTTCCTTGCGGCATAGGCCGGATAGCTCCGCTCCAGAGCAAAAGGGGCGAGGCGGGATTGTCGTCGATGACGTGATCCACGGTCTTTTTCTCATCCTGCATCATCCGCCATCCGGGTTGGAGTAGATAAACTACATCGCCGGTGTGGCGCTTGCAGAGGGATGAACCCAGGTAAGGATAGTTCATAGCTTCGTGGCCCGGCATGGCAATCTGCACTCCCTCAAAATCCATGAGGAAATTTGCCACTTGGCGTTGCAGGGTCTCTAAGTTCAGGCGTTTCTGCTCGATGAGCGTACGGTTGAGGTAGATGGACTGTCCATAGACGCCATCGACCCATCGCTCGTGTCCGTAAAGCGCCATGAGATACGTGCCGGTGAGGGCTGCAGCGCGGTCGGCGTTGAAAGTATGCACAGGCATGTGAATGTCGCTCAGGGTCTGCGCGTCCGTGCCTTTGATAGGTCTGCCGACCACGAGGATCTGGTAGTTGCTGCGGCCGATACGTTTGTCCAACTGCTCCATGAGGAAGCCTAAGTCCTGATTGAGGCGGAGGTACATATCTTCGTGTTCGGCAGAGGCGATGCGGTCGGATTGCGCGGCGGGACTCAGGGTGTTGAGCTGCAGCATGAGCATGTCCGGCGTGGCATCCATGCCGAGTTTCTCGTCGCGTTGGATCGCCAGCGCCAGTTCGATGACTAAGGTGTTCGCTTCGGGCGAATGCAGGAGTACGTCCTTCACGTCGTACAAGAAACTTTTCTTCCGCTCTTGCTCCGTGGGGGAAGTATAGGTGAGAATATCCATGCGCGGAGTCCATTGCCGGGCCGCCATGGAAGAGACGCGCATCATCTTGTTCTGCTCATAGGCGGAAGTAGGCAGGCCCTCTGTGTAAGCCGCAGTAGCTACCCATTGCAGCTCGTTCTCGCTGAGCCAACAACACGCGTTGGCACAGTGACCCGCCAGAAGGATGGTCGTGGGACCCTGAATGCCGATAGCGTAGATCTTCGCGGAAGGATAGCTGAGACGCATGCGATCCGTCATAGTCTGCGAGAGCAGGGCTTTGGCAGAGAGATGCTCCTGCGTGCCGATACCCCTGACAGAGGGATCTTCGAGCATGGAGTGGGTCTTTCTGTCGGAACGGGAGAAATACAGGTCGGTGGTATAGCCATGCCGGTCCGGGGTGACTCCTGTCATGAGCGTCGCGGTTGTCTCATTGCCTCCGAAGACGAGATGCGGATACGTGACGCGGGTCTGGAAAGCCTCCTCACTGAGTGTGCGGAGACCGCCTTGTTGCCAGTACGGCCGCAAGGTTGCGAGGTTTTCGGAAGTCAGTCCGTCCACGACAGCGACTACCGTCAGCCGCGGGGCTGCGAACAGCGGAAGAGCCGTGAGAAGGGCTATTAACGTAATATATATATGAATCTTGCGCATAGATGTGTCAAAGGAATAATAAACAGTCTCCACCCAAAACCTACCAAAGGATGGCAGGAAAAGAATGTAAGAAATGTTACAATCAATAGTAATACAAGGTAGGGAATACCTGCGGCAAGCTCCACCCACCAACTCCATTTTCCGCGAATCCGGTCTATTATACTCATTGCCAACACAGCAAGGAAATATAGCACCAGACCGAGTTCCCAAGTGGCATACCACGGCGTGTGGATAACCTTGAAGGGACCAATGTCACTATGTTTTATCAAGCGGATGCCGTCCAAAGAGTGAGCATACTGAATATAATACATTAGTTCTTCGGGGAGGAAAAGCCGCTGTCCGTTTGTCATAGGCCGGTCGGCTTTGGGACCAAACAACAGGTTGATTCCTGCATTTGCCCATGTGTGTTGTCCTGTATAGTGACTAATAAAATCACGGTATGTCTGACAGGTATAGCCGTCATAATCCGAGACGATAGAATCTCCTAATACACTTATTATAAGTTGGTATGGGCGTGTAGCGCAGTTGTCGAAGACGAAATTATAGAGGTATTTGCGGTTTTCCGGCTGATAGTTGACCACGAGCGCTTTCCAGATAGCCTGGCATTGTTCAGGCGTGAGGTTCAGTACTTGCTCATAGACAGGCCGGTGCTCCTCTTCGTACTCGAGCATGAACCAAGGCATCGTCGTTGCGCCTAACTCATACCAGGTCTCGCCTTTCACAAATTTCCAGTAGAAATGGTCGGTGTTGAAATCGAAGATACCGTAGTTGAAGACCAGATCCATCCGGTTCAGCGGGTCCTGCACGCGTATCGCCGTATGTCCATAGCGTGCGTAGAGTTCTTTGCCAGGCGTGCAGGTCAACAGGGATATCTGCGCCTCTTCGCTCAGACCCTGTGCTTGTACCCCGATCCAGGCGGATAAGCAGAGGAGGAATATGTAAAATTTCTTATAGCGCATAATTGAGAATACAGTAAGGAACAAACGTGCACGTCAAGCCGAGCAGCCATCCGGCAGAGACCTGTGCGGGTGTGTGAGCGTTGAGGTACAGCCGCGCCCACATCAGCGCCCATGACAGGCCTAAGAAGAGGCATAGCGTGCCCCACGTGGGATAGGCTCCAAGTCCCAGACAATAACTGAGAAGCCCTCCGACGAGCCCTCCTAATCCGGTGAGGTGCGCGCTGATCTTCCACCATCGGTTGATGATGGCGACCAAGCCTATTGCCAGCGTGCCGCCTATCGCTACACAACTGATGAAAATGGGTGCATGGAGAACCTGTACCAACAGATAACTCCAGAAACCAAATCCCAAAGCGGAATATAAATACGGAATCGTGCGCTCGCGCGGGTTGTCGATGTTCAGGTCCTTCACCTCGCCTTTCTTCATCATGATCCAGATTGCCGTGATAGGAAGCAGGCAGGTGAGGATAAACGTCCCGATGACAGCCACCGTCACCCAGACCCCGGCAAGCGGGGCTACGTGCAGCGAATAGGCATAGCAGAAGAGCGCTATGCCGTATGTCGGCACGAAAAGCGGGTAGAGTACCACGCTCAGGGTTTTGGCTATTATGTCCAGGATTTTTGTCATAGACTTTTGCGCATGCGAGCCGGTTGGATTCCTAATAAATCGCGGTATTTGGCGATGGTACGACGGGCAATAGGGTAGCCGTTTTGCGCCATGATTTCCACTAACTGTTCGTCCGTCAAGGGGTTACGTTTGTCTTCTGCATCGACTATCTCTTGCAGTTTCTTCTTGATCTCACGGGTGGAGACCTCGTCTCCGTCGGTGTTGGTCATCGACTCCGAGAAGAAATACTTCAGCGGGTAGATGCCGAACCGTGTCTGGACGTACTTGCTGTTGCTCACGCGGGAGATGGTGGAGACGTCGTAGCCGGTACGGTCCGCTATGTCCTGCAGAATCATGGGCTTGAGGCTGGTCTCTTCGCCGTCGAGGAAGAAGTCATACTGCGCCTTGAGGATCGCGGTCATGGTCTTCATAAGCGTCTCGTTGCGTTGTTTGATAGCATCAATGAACCATTGAGCGGAGTCCAGTTTCTGCTTGATGAACTGCGCCGCTTCGCGGGTCTCTTTGGTTTTCGGCATCGCGCTGTACTCCGCCAGCATGTTGGAGTATTCGCGGCTGACGTGCAGCTCCGGGATGTCGCCGGTATTGAGAACGACGAATAACTCATCATCGCGTTCTTCGATTGTGAAGTCCGGGATGATCGTCTCTCGCTGGGTCTCGTACATGTTGCCGGTGAAGGCGTTAGCGGGTTTCTGATTCAGGTGCACAATCTCCTGCACCGCCTCCTGGAACGCCTCGTCCGAGCAGCCGATACGCTGCGTGATCTTGTCATAATGGTGCTTGGAAAAGTCATCAAAATGGTCTGCCAGAATCTGACGGGCCAATTCCACTGCGGGTGTCTGAGGTTTGCTCTCCAGTTGCTTGAGAAGGCACTCCTGCAGATTCGCGCTGGCGATGCCGGGAGGATCAAACTCCTTGATCTGGCGGACGATAGACTCCATCTCTTCGTCTGTGATGGTGATCTGCTCCTGGAACATTAGGTCGTCCACCAGCTGTTCTGTCGTGCGGCGCAGATAGCCATCGTCGTCAATGTTTCCCAACACCCATTTCGCCACGTGGCGCTGCGGCTTGGTCATCTTCGTCAGATAGACCTGCGCTTTCAGCTCCTCGATAAGGCTGCTTCCTCCGATGATAGGCACCTCGCGGCGGTCCTCATCTATCGGACTTTGTTGCTGACGAAGCATATAACTCGGCGTCTCGTCGTCGGAGACATACTGCTCGTAGTTGAAGTCCTCGTTTTGCAGCGGGTCACGGTCGCGTCCGTTCTCAAAGCCATCGTCGGGCTGATAGTTCTCGTCGAACTCGTCGTAGCCCTCGTTCAATGCTTCCGGGCTCTCATCGCGGCCCTCTTCCAAGGCAGGGTTCTCCTGCAACTCCTCATTGATACGTTGGTTCAACTCGATAGAAGGCAACTCGAGCATACGAATTACCTGAATCTGTGCGGGCGACAACTTGGTTGTCTGCGTTAGGGTTTGAGAGAGACCGAATTTTTGCATAATTTATCCGATTAGTTCCAGAACGGAAGAGGTGATATAAGCTAACTGTTCGTCGTCCAGCTCCGTGTGCATCGGCAGCGACAGGACGCAAGCCGCTAATTTCTCAGCGACAGGGAAATCGCCGTCTTTGTATCTCGGATCGAGGTACGCTTTCTGTTGGTGCAGCGGAACCGGGTAGTAGATCATCGCCGGAATCCCGCGCTCGGCTAATCCTTCGCGCAGTTTGTCGCGGTCGGCTCCTACTACGCGCAGGGTGTATTGGTGATAGACGTGAGTCGAATGCGCTTCATGACCCGGGACGAGTATTTTGTCGTTGCCACCAAAGGCTTTGTCGTAATAGGCCGCCGCTCGTTGACGGGCAGCAATGTACTCATCCAGGTGGGGCAGTTTGGCATCCAGCACGGCTGCCTGAATACTATCCAGACGACTGTTCACACCGATCATGTCATGGTGGTAACGAACGACCATACCATGGTTGGCAATCGCCCGCATGCGAGCAGCCAGATCGTCATCGTTGGTGAAGATAGCGCCTCCGTCTCCGTAACAACCGAGGTTCTTGGATGGGAAGAAGCTGGTGCAGCCGATGTGTCCCATCGTGCCGGCCTGCTTCGTCTCGCCGTTAGCAAACGTATATCTCGCGCCGATAGCCTGACATGCATCTTCCACGACGAACAGGTGATGCTCTTTGGCGATAGCCATGATCGCTTCCATGTTCGCACACTGGCCGAACAGGTGTACCGGCACAATCGCTTTGGTACGCGGGGTGATGGCTTTGCGGACGGATTCGACATCCATATTCATCGTCTCCCATTCCACATCTACTACCACCGGCGTCAAGCCTAAGAGGGCTACGACTTCTGCAGTGGCGATAAAAGTGAAGGTCGGTGTGATTACCTCATCCCCCGGCTTCAGGCCAAGACCCATCAGGGCTATCTGCAACGCGTCGGTTCCGTTACCGACGTTGATCACGTGTTTGGCACCGGTATAGGCCTCCAGATGTGCCTGAAAATCCGACACTTTCTGACCTTTTACGAACGCTGCGGAATCAATCACTTCCTGGATTCCGGCGTCTATATCCTGCTTGATTCGCTGATACTGCGATTGCAGGTCAACCATCTGAATTTTTCTCATTGCTCTAAAATAAATTCCACTACGCCTGGATAGGCCCAGGCGGCAGTGATATAAGGGTTAGTGTAGCTGATTTCCACATCTAACTTGTCGGTTCGTTCCGGCGAATAGGCGCACGTGGCATGGATGTCATTGGCTTTGACTTGGCTGAAATGATTCATTCCAACTCGCACGCTCACTTCTACTTCTTTCGGGAAAAGGCGAATGTGATAGCCCTCCGGTACGCCTTTTATATGTACCGGAATGGTGAATTTCTTCTCCGTAAAGCGCTCGGCGATGATGCACAACTCTACGCTGTCTTCCTCTGCCCGAACACCTTGTGGCACCTCGAGGGCGCAGCGCACACGCATGGTGTCGCTGACTTCGCTGAGGTCTTGTGGCTCCGTGTAGAGCGTGTCGATGGCGGAGAGGGTTTTCTCGTCGCCGAAGATCTTCATTCGTTTGCGAGCCAGCGTCGGTTGACCGATGATCTGGTACTCATTGGCGGTTTTCAGGTCGCCCCTGAACACCAGAAGCACGCTCTTCTCCTGTTCGGTGAAGAAATCACAGGTGATGTCTTCCGGCTGCGTCTCAATCAGGCGGCTCGTACCTTGCAAAATATCGCTGATACTGCGCCTTAGGGCATCCGAAGGAATATATATCCGTCCTTTCTCTCCGTGGATATACGAATGCAGATCGATGGTCAGGTGCAAGGGGTCGCGATGGTACGTGTTGAGCCGTGCACCGGCATCGCGTACCTCAATCATCACCGTGTCCGGCAGCCCCGGAGCTTTTAATCCGATGGCGTCCGGCTTACCGGTATATTGAATCAGTACCGGCACGCGGGTGTTGCGCACCGATTGCATCGCGTGACCATACCAGACCAGCGTCGCTATGACCACAAAAAGCAGAAATGTCAGAACGTCCCTTCTCACGATTTATTTCTTCTCCTCTTTAGCAGCTTGTTGCGCGTCAGCAACATCTGCGAAGACGCTGTCTTTACTCACTTTGATCGTTACGTCCTTGGCGATGGTGATGATGAAAGTGGTCTCCTGAACCTCCTTGATCTCGCCGTAGATACCGCCGGCGGTCACTACTTTATCACCCTTCTTCATCGTCTCACGTTGTGCCTGAAGCTCTTTCTGCTTCTTCGTCTGAGGACGGATCATAAAGAAATAGAATACAACGAAAATCAGAATCATCATGATCCAGAAGGACCACTGATTGCCTTGAGCGGCTGCGCCTGCTTCGGCTTGTAAAAGAATTAAATTAAGCATAATGTATAGTTTTTTATTTTGTTTCTAAATAGGATTTACTTGAGACTGAGAATCTTGAAACATTCTCCTCTGTTCTTCAGATCCCTCAGGATCTCCGTCAGGATTCCGTTGATGAACATATAGCTCTTGTCGCCCGAATAGGTCTTTGCCAACTCGATATACTCGTTGAGCGAAACCGTCAGCGCTATCTCCTCGAACTCCAGGATCTCCGCCAGAGCGGTCTCTAAGATGATTCGGTCCATGTACGCAATTCGGTCTGCGTCCCAGTTTCTCAAGTGTGAGTTGATCATCTCTTCGTAGGAGTCGTGGCCGTCGATGGCTTTCTCCAGCAACTTGGTGGCAAACCGCAGTTCGTCCTCGCTGTCAAACATCTCCAATAACGGAGTATCCGGCGTGCTGTCTTCTTTGAAGCGTTTGATCGTCTTGATGACGTAACTGATGACTACATCGGCGTCGGTCGTCCAATTGGATTTGTCCAGAGTCAGCTCCATCTCGTCCAGTCCCTCTTCCAAGACCTCGTCGTTGGCAAGTATATTTTGAAATATCTGCCGCCAAATATACTTGTCATCCTCGTACGAGCATTCCTCTGCACTCATGTACTGACGGTAAAAATCACTCTCCGTCAGCCTCCGATAAGTCTCCGCCACGACGTTCATGCCGCTGTCCCAACTCAGCCGCTCCTCCTGGATACGGCTGCGCAAAGCGCGGTTGTCGAAAATCTGCTGCGCAAAACGGTTTTGAATAAATCGGCGATTAGGCTGCCATCCCGAGTGAGTAGCACGAGCGCGATTGATCTGCTCTTCCAACTGCTGTTGCGCATAAGCCGTCAGCTCGTTCACGAAATCCAACAGTACGAAATACAAATCGTACGTGTCGGCGAAACTCTTTGTCAACTCTTTGCGTGCGCTCGTTACCGTTTTATCACCGTCTTCATAGAAGGCAAAAAGCGTTTGGACAACACGCGTCCGGACCATTGTTCTGTTGATCATATATTATATTTATTATTGTTCGTGTATGTGCGCGCACCATGCGCGCAACAAAAAAATCGCGCAAAGATACAAAAAAATTTGCACATATGCAAAAAAAAGTGTAATTTTGCGCAGTTTTTTCTTATTAACTACAAAAAAGATGGAAAATCAAAAGGATGAGAGACGCGAACAGGAGATTGTTTACAGCCGTTCCGTCAAAGCAGGTAAGCGTATTTATTACTTAGATGTACGCAAAGCTCGCAACAACGATTTGTATCTCTCAATCACCGAGAGCAAACGCCGCCAAGCCGAGGAAGGAGAAGCTCCTTCGTTTGAGAAACACAAGGTGTTTCTGTACAAAGAGGACTTTGCTCACTTTATAGAAGGACTTCAAGATGTCATTGCATTCGTTCAAAACCAATTAGGTACGATCGAGGAGCGTCCGGAATGGACTCCTGAAAAGGAAGAAACTGCATCGGAGAACGAGGAGCCTAAGAAGAAAGGTCTCTTCGGAATCTTCAAATAATAACTGCTTCAATTATTTTATCGGCTATGTCCGCCTTGCTCTGCAGCGGTAACTCAATCGGGTTCCCGTCTGCGGAGAGGATTGTTACGCGGTTGGTGTCGGTTCCAAAGCCGGCTCCTTTGTCGCGGAGAGAATTGAGGACGATAGCGTCCATTCGTTTGCGCTCCAACTTGAGGAGCGCATTCTTTTTTTCATCGTGGGTCTCCAGCGCAAAACCGATCAATCGCTGACCGTCTTTTTTGCTTTCGCCTAATGACCGCGCTATGTCGGGCGTCAGCACCATACGGAGACTCATCTCCGTCTGACCCGGTTGCTTCTTGATCTTCTCATTGGCTTGCTCCGCCGGTGTGAAATCCGCTACGGCTGCGCATAAGATAGCGGTGTCGGCTTTCGGCCATTCGGCTTGGCAGGCTTCATACATCGATTGCGCACTGATTGCGTCTATACGTCGGATGAATCCTAGAGGATTGACGAGGGTTGTACTTACTGCTCCGCACACTAATGTCACTTCGGCGCCTCTCCGTGCACACGCCTGAGCAAGCGCAAATCCCATTTTGCCGGTGGAGTAATTGCTCACAAACCGAACGGGATCAATCGCTTCGCGTGTACCGCCGGCGGTAATGAGAATGTGTCTGCCGGTGAGATCTTTCTTTGCCAGCGCATATTCAAGTGCCTCTTGCAGCACCTCCACCTCGGGCATCCGGCCTTTGCCTTCCGTGCCGCAAGCTAAGGGACCGCAAGCAGGTTCGATGACCGTCACATTGTTCCAACTTTTGATGGTCTCGATGGCATGTCGGGTAGCCGGACTCTCCCACATCTTGTCGTTCATAGCCGGTGCTACCACAATCGGTTTGCGCGCCGTGCAGGAACAGATGGTGGTCGTCAACGCATCATCGGCTATACCGGCTGCCATCTTGCCGATGACGTTTGCGGTTGCCGGCGCCACGATCATCGCGTCGCACCAGTCGGGCAGGGAAATATGCTCGGTCGAGTGTTCGTTGATAGCGGCGAACACATCCGAATACACCCTGCTTCCCGATACGGTCTGCAGGGTGAGTTCTGTCACGAACTCCAGAGCGTTTTTCGTCGTTGCTACCCGCACTTCTGCGCCGGCTTTGACGAGCAAACGAATGAGTTCCGGGATCTTGTAGGCTGCTATACCGCCGCTGATCCCCACTAAGATGTGCTTGCCTTTCAGCATTAGCCTCTAACCTTTCGCTTTATTTCAGCGCCTCGTCGCGGTTACCGATGCGGTAAACCAACTCGCCGTCGATAAACTCCTGAGTAGCCATCAACGATGGTTTCGGCAGGCGCTCGTACTGGCGGCTGATCTCAATCTGCTCGCGGTTCTCAAACGTCTCCTCCAGATTGTCCTGAGGAATAGAGAAATCCTGCAGTTTGGCGTCCAACTCACGCTTGATACCGGCACTGATCTGGTTCGCGCGT
>OCTW011595174.1_pt1 | contig 12084 bp, 6 predicted proteins | sample 1539671 | NCBI WGS metagenome assembly OCTW01 (sample SAMN02144230, study PRJEB22623) | gut metagenome | biome: sheep rumen | host: Ovis aries | place: New Zealand | reverse complement strand
CTGCTTTATATTCTCTCTCTTCTTCGATTTTCAATCTTGCCTCAGGATGTCTCCCATCCCGTCGGCGAGGCGGGCTTATACGCGCAATCGAGATCTTTGTCAAATAAAAAAATCAAAAAAATCATTTTGTTTTCTTTTTTCGATGTGTGGACAGTCAGTTTTTCAAAAAAAAATGCCTCCCAAATGTAACAACAGTGATCTCGATGGCATTATTGGATAGGGAAACACGACTACCCATGTCATGCAAGGAGGTTAAAATGTGCCATTTGATAAGGATCTTTCTGATTGCGTTTTGTTGTCTATGTGTATTGGGGTGCAGTTCTTCCGTTTGGGAATCAGATGCCTGCAAAAACATTGAACATCATAAAACGAGTGTGCAGACGCGTTTGTATCCCGTCGATTTGCCTTTGTTTAAGCCTCTAAACGATAACAAAGTCTTTAGCATCTCGGAATCTCTGACTTTACCGGCCGGGATTGCACACAATTTGTCATGGCTTGCGATGAGCGATTCAAAAGAGATGACGATTGCTGACGAAGTTTTTCCTCCGCATGAAGCCAATGCGGTTGCTCTTAAATCGTTGGAGGAGAAGAAATTATCTGGATACAAAAAGGGGGCTTACGGCGGTATGCGGCAAAACGAAGGTCTTTCGACGCAGTGCATCGATATCAATACAGCCGAAATTGCGCAGCTGATGACTTTGCCCGGTATTGGTCAGGCACGCGCTGAATCCATTGTTCAGGCGAGGAATAAAAGACCATTTAGAAGAAAAAAGGATATTACACGAATCAAAGGGATCAGTGCCAAATCCTATCAAAAACTGCAGGAATACTTGTGTGAGATTTGAAATCCATACTGCATACTGCATAATGCAATATATCCTCAAGATTGTGTCAATCTCACTTTTGGAATCTATCCATGATGCATTTTTGATGCATTTTTATTTGGATTGCCTGCGTCGCAGAGCTGTCAAAACGCCCATCCATATCAGGAAGAATACGGAAAGACCCGGAATTGTCGCAGGATGTTTTGTGACGGCTGCGCAAAGATTGCTTTCCAGATAGATGTGGGCATCTTTTGCACCATCACAATCTTCATCGACTTCGCCGTCGCAGTCGTTGTCTTTTTGATCGCAAATTTCTTCGGATGGTGTGCATGTTTCCTGAAGATTGCAAACATCATCCTCGTCGACTTCGCCGTCGCAGTCGTTGTCTTTCTGGTCGCAGATTTCTTCGGATGGTGTGCATGATTCCTGAGGATTGCAAACATCATCTTCGTCGATTTCGCCGTCGCAGTCGTTGTCTTTCTGATCGCAGATTTCTTCGTCGGGCACACAGCAAACGTTGTCTTCGTCGATTTCGCCGTCGCAGTCATTGTCGATCTGATCGCAAATTTCTTCTGATGGCACACAGCATACGTTATCTTCATCGATTTCGCCGTCGCAGTCATTGTCTTTTTCGTCGCAGACTTCCGGCACGCAGCAAACGTTGTCTTCGTCGATCTCGCCATCGCAGTCGTTATCTTTTTCGTCACAGACTTCTGTTTCTGGTACACAGCAAACGTTGTCTTCGTCGATCTGACCATCGCAGTCGTTGTCTTTTTCGTCACAGACTTCTGTCTCTGGCACACAGCATACGTTATCTTCGTCGATCTCGCCATCGCAGTCATCGTCAATTTCGTTGCAGAGCTCTTCAGATGGATTGCATTTGTCATCTGCAAAAAAACCGAGATGTGTCGTTACACTGCGCTCATGGCCATCGCTGGGGGAATTTTTTACTTTGCCAGAAACTACCATGGTGGAGGAACCACCGCCATCCATGTTGACGCCGTTGTGAACACCAAGGGCGAGCAGGCAGTCTGCAAGCGTGGATAGTCCCATGCCCTTTCGTTTGGTTCTTCTGCCGTCAACTACGACCATATAAAAATAACGCCCGGTTTTATCGACGCCAACGGCAGTTCTTGGATGTGTTCCCGTGACAAAGCTTCCGGTTCCGTAGTCTAATTTTTGGCCATCTCTGAGGAGTTCAGGGCTTCCCGAAGAGGCGTTGTACATGAGTTCACGTTTATCATTGCCTTGGTAATAAACATTTTTTTCGTCGAATCCCATCGTAAAGTAGCCATCGGTTCCATAGGATTCACCATTGCTTTTATGGTATCCGAGGGATCCTGAGCTATTAAAGAACGCGGTATTGATGGCAACCTTGACGCCGTATTTGGAGGCGAATTTAGAGGTAACCATTCCTTTTTCTTTGGGATTGACAAAGGGCACAACTCCCTTGGCTTTGAGGTCTACTTTTAAAACGAAGATTTGATGCGTAGAATCTTCGATATGGCAATAATCGATACCATAGGCGACAGGCCCCGAATCAGAGGAGCAGCTTTTGGCGCAGACGGATTCGGCATGGCAGATGGATACACACAGTAAAGAAAGCAATATCGCGAGAATTGAAATTGTAATACGCATATCACCTCCAGAAATATGAGCCGTATGGTTACAGCCGAAAACATTCTAGCATTTGGAAGAGGTGTGAACAATTTCTTTGTTTTTATGTGAAGATCTCAAGTTACTACTCAGCCAGCTGTCTATTTTATTTTAACAAACGGATTTGTTCGCATCTAACGATGCTCACATCTTTGGTGCGAATAATAGCAGGTCTGCGGGATGTGATGTTGAAGTCAATACAAATACTATAGAGAGACGGAGAATGGGGCCCGGGGCCGTCGAGCTCTTGTTCGTCTGGCAGCGAATCATATATGCGCCGACGTATGCCGCAGGCATAGACGGCGCAAGGCGAGCGTAGCAGGACGCACATTGTGCGTTCCTGCAAGCGAGCCAATCAAGACAATACCATGTTCCAAATATACATATTCGTTAAACAGAAGCTCATTATTTAGACAGCTTTGGTGTACGTTTTCGGCGCATGATGGCTAAACCGCCCAGCAAAAGCATGGCTAGCGAAGCAAAGCCGGAATGCGGTGCTGCATCTTTGGATTGGGTGGAACAATCCGAATTGGCAGAGCTTCGTTTATCCTCGGTTTTTTCGCAGTCTTCGTCTATCTCGTTATCGCAGTCGTTGTCGATGCCGTCGCAGATTTCTTCGGATGGAGTGCATGTCTCTTCGCTGCCGCATACATTATCTTCGTCGATTTCGTCATCGCAGTCGTTGTCGATGCCGTCGCAGATTTCATCCGAAGGAGTGCATGTCTCTTCGCTGCCGCATACATTGTCTTCGTCGATTTCGCCGTCGCAGTCGTTGTCGATGCCGTCGCAGATTTCTTCGGATGGTGTGCATGTTTCTTCGCTGCCGCATACATTATCTTCGTCGATTTCGCCGTCGCAGTCATTGTCTTTTTCGTCGCAGATTTCATCCGAAGGTGTGCATGTCTCTTCGTTGCCGCATACATTATCTTCGTCGATTTCGCCGTCGCAGTCATTGTCTTTTTCGTCGCAGACTTCTTCGGACGGGGTGCAGCAAACATTGTTTTCATCGACCTCGCCATTGCAGTTGTTATCGATGCCATCGCAGATTTCTTCGGACGGCGTGCATTCGTGCTCCTGTTTGCACACATCGCCTTCGTCGATTTGACCGTCGCAGTTGTTATCGACGTGATCACATTTTTCGGGTTGGTAAGCGCATGGTTTGACGAACGGTCCCCCAATGCGCAATGTGCTGTAATACATGGGCTTGTCATACCCGCTGCTATTCTTTAACGATGGCCCTGCAGATTCGTCAAATCCGTTGCCATTAAAAGCAAAACACAGGAGATTGTTATCATTTCTTCCGCAGATGTCGGCTTTTCCGTCCCCATCGATATCCGCCATACGAATGGTTCTGAACTGATCGGCGACATTCCATCCATTTTCATCGCTCATGGCGTCGATATCATAACGATTGTCAAAGCCATTGCCGTTTGACGTATAACACTTTAAGCCCGAGTTTGCTCGAATGCAGAAATCGTCTTTGCCATCACCATTAAAATCGCCGAATCGAAGCGTGGATACGTTGTCGTAGTCGTTCCACCCAGAGGAATCTTTAAATGTTGGTCCTTCGATAGCTTTGTCCAGGCTGTCTCCGAGGGATAGATGGCAGATGATTCTTTCTGTATTGCGAGCACAGACATCGGCGCGGTGATCTCCGTTGATATCAGCCATTCGGATGGACGAATAGTATTCAGGTTGGTTCCATTTGTTTGAATCGCTCCAGTCTGTTGCCAGAAAAGCATCCTGGAATTTATCGCCGTTGGAGAGCCAACATTTAAAGCCTTCTTTGTCACGAGCACAAATATCGTCTTTGCCATCGCCGTTGACGTCTGCTGCACGAATAGTCGCATAATACTCGGGTTTATCCCAGCCATTGGCATCAGACATATTGCCGATAGTGATCGGCGCATCCCATCCGGATTCTATGGCAGGATAGCATTCGAATCCGTTTTTAAATCTGGCGCACATATCATCTCGCCCATCGCCGTTGATATCGGCAAACCGAATGGTCGAGTAGTATTGGACGTCATTGTAGCCATCCTTATCGGCCATGGGAATGGTCGGGGTAGCGGTTCCAAATTCCTGACCTTTGGAAGGCCAGCACACAATGCCATCTTTGCTGCGCGCACAAATATCTGCTTTACTATCTCCGTTGATATCGGCAAACCGAATGGTCGCATAATTCGCCACCTGATTCCAGCCGGCATCATTGCTCAAATCGAGTACATGCTTGAGTTTTGTTGGTGTATTCAAGCTTGAAATGACGCATGCAATGCCATTTTTATTGCGAATGCAGATGTCAGCTTTGCCATCGCCATCGATATCGGTGCTTTGCTTATCGTAGTTCATGGCCTGGTACATGGGGTCGCCGGAGATATCACAGGCACCGTCTTCGTCGACTTGGCCGTCGCAGTCATCATCGACGAGGTTGCACGTCTCTTCTGTGGGGCTGCAGGTTTTATTTGCAAAAAATCCGAGATGAGTTGCTACTTTGCGCTCGTACCCGCGTTTGCCATTTTTGGTGGTACTCGGTGAATTGACAACGCCATTATTGGGTTTGCCGGCAATGACCATCGTCGTGGAACCGCCGCCATCCAGGTTGACGCCTGTGTACACGCCCAGGCGAACCATGTGTTTCGCAATATCCCTAAAAGACATGCCTTCGTTTTTGCCGGCTTCGCGGCCATCGACGACAATCATATAGAAATACCGTCCGGTTTTATCGATACCGGCGACAGTTCTTGGTTCAGGATCGCCATTACTCTCAGAAGGCTTTCCATTACTGACGAGATAGGTGGAACCGGAAACGGCGCTGTACATCGCTTTCTGATGATCTGTACCGAACAGGAATGCATTATTCTGCGTAAAGCCAATGGTTGCCTTGTGAGAGCTGGATTCCAGATAATATTGATAAGGGGATCCTTCGCTGGCAGTATATCCTCTGGCTCGCATGGTTCCCTTGCCTGTACTTGGGTCATATCCATTGCCACCGTTGTAGTCAAAGAAAGAGGCATTGACTGCGACCTGAGTTTTATATTTTTTGACGAATTCAGAAGTCTCCATCGCATTGCAGAGGACCGTATCTCCGGTTTTCGTGCAGTCTTCTGGAGTGACATACGGTCTGATGCCTTTTGCCTGCAGATCGACCTTCAAAATATACAGATGATTGGGGCCGTCTACTTCTTCGTGCCAGTAGTCGATTCCCCAATAGACTTTTTCGGGCTCTGCATAGCAATAGGTTGATCCCAATAGACCCAGTAGAATGAATGAAAAAATGGTTCTAAAATGCATTTGTGGCTGCTCCCAATTGCGCGATTTGTGTATGCATATATGATTCAAGGTTCTTTTGTCGAACGTGGATATTTTATTGACGGACGATTGAAGTTCCGGCTTGGAACTTGGGCGATGTTTTTGGGAAAACCGGTGGCTCAGCGTTCTCCGTCCTTCGTGTTAATGGCGAAAAGGAATGACGCATTGCAGACTCCGATTCAGTGCCCGATATAGGCGTTTTCTTGTTTCATCTTAACAGGAATTCTCTGTTTATACAATTGATGTGTTGGTGGGGGGCGGCGGCCCCCCACGGCGCTATCGCTGCGCGATACGCGCCTCCCCCCACGGTTTGCACCATTGGGGACAGAGTAATTACTTTTTGTTTTGGTATTCTGTAAGGACTTCTTGTATATTAATCCAGCTCATGCGTGGATCTTTGGGATTGTAGTATACTTTACAGGGCAAAGGGAATTGTATTCCCAGATTCGGTGAAAGAATAGGTCCCTGTTGAGCGCCAACATAGGTGATATGATGATGTTCAAAAGTATATTCGTAAAACAAGAATGTTTGTGCATGATTTGCATCGGAGGACAAGCTCATTTTGCGCGTTGCCCGAATCATGCCATTGTGAAAAGGCCAGGAAAGATATTCGATTGGATTTAAACAGGGCTTGAACAGCTTTAAGGTGATTTTGTCGAATAGAGATAATTTGGGGGCAGGTGGAATGAGGGAAGCTTGTAGGGCTTGTTTGTTTACAGAGACAGGAATGCCGCGTTTGACGTCCTTGATCATTTGTATGAGCTGTTGGGCATTGCTGGGACGTTTGTCGATTTCCGGTGCCAAAAGTGACTGGAGCAAAGATATCATTGCTTGTGAGGTATTTGGCGCATGCGCTTTGATGACGGGTAAGAAATTGAGCTGGAATACATCCGATGATATCTGGTATGGTGGAATTCCGGTCAGCATGTGCAGTGCTGTCGCCCCCAGTGAATAGTAATCCGATTGTATGGAAACATCACCGAGCAGCTGTTCGGGGGCCATATAGCCCAATGTACCAGCAACCGTCGATCCACCGCTTCGTTTTTGGGGGTTGGCGACGGCACCGAAATCGATGAGGTAGGCTTCGAGCGCATCGTCAGAAAACTTTTGGCAAAGGATATTGGATGGTTTGATATCCCGATGTATAATCGGAGGCGTATAACAGGTCTGCAGGCCCAAAAGAAGCAGCGCGATTCGTTCAATAATGAGCAGGGTTTCGGATTCACTCAGGCTGCCCAGTTCATTGAGTATATCCTGCAGAGAAGGATATTCGATATATTCCTGTATGATATAACATGTATCATTGCCATTCTTTGGAAAGATGCTTTCGTAAAACTGTGGAATGCCTTCCATTCTGATGCTGTGCAAAATAGCCGCTTCGCGCTTGAATAATTCGATACTTTTTAGATCTTCGATCTGTGAAAATTTTAAAGCCTTGACTGCGACCTGGACACTCGTATTCAGGTGGACAGCCAGATAGGTTTTGCCATTGGCACCTTCGCCGAGCAGGCGAATAAATCGATAATCATGAGCAAGTTCTTTTGGGGTAATGATTGCATCCATCTCGTTTATCCTTTGTTAAAATGCATTTTTTGGATATTTTGTTTTCTATTTTTAAAATACATTTCCCTCGGATTGGCGATATCACACAATGGATATGGGAAAGGCATGCTCATGACATCCAGATTGTCATTTGGATTGATGTAGTAAAGTATGGGAATCGGATCGCCTACCTTGAGTGCAGAGCTCATGTCTTTGTGAACATAAATGGTATGGACTAAATCATCTGGGTTGTCATCGTCTGCCGGGTTGAATTTATAGCGGATTCTGAATCGCGGATAAGTATGAACGTAAGCATTCGAACTTGCAGCTTTGAAGCTTAAAGATGTATTATCCAGAGAACCAAGTTGATAGATTTCCATTTCTTCGAATGGAATCAGCATATAATCGTAATCGACGACAGTTGCGATGGACTTGCTTCCTTTTTCGAGCAATAATTGAATATCATTGAGGGATTCTTTTGCTTTTGAATAGTTGGATGGCATTTGAATTTGGGCGCATGATGTAAATAGTTTTTTGTTTCTATACACACTAAAAAACTGTAAAATAAATATAATCAGAGAAAATAACAGGAACGTCCCGCCAAAGACATAAAAGGGGAAAGATAGCTCGTTGGTGTGAAAGGGATCATCATCATCATTCCTTACGAGTATAGCAATGATAAAAAAACAAATTGAAGCTATCAGAAAACCCCTTCCCGGAAGACTGCGAAATGCTGCAGAAAATGCCATATCTGTAAATGTTTTGGCCAACTGCGGGAATACCGAATCTGTCGCGATGGGAATTGTCGGTTTAAGTTTTGAATACAGCATCGGCACTTTGCGCGGTACAGCATCGGGCAAAGACATCCAAAGGTCGATATTGCCGCGCTGTCCAAGCGTGATCACGTTATTCAATGCATTTTCATCCAACTCGTTTTGTTTGCCCAAAGATAATTCAAATTTGTCGGAGGCGAACATTTCGAACCGCGCTTTGAGCAGTTTGATATCACAAAGTCTCGTTTCTGCATTGGGATCGAGCATTTGGTGGAGCGTGGCGGTCACGACATTGGGGATATTTTCGAGATGCGGCTCGATAATGAGATGAAAATCGGTGACCTGCATATTGGCAGGTTCTACGCCGCTCATCATGTAGGCGAGCATGGCTGCCAATGAGTAAATATCACTCGCCGGAACCGGACGGCCCATGAGTTGTTCGGGAGGCATGTACCCATAAGTACCAGCGACCGTCGATCCACCGGTTTGTACCTGGGGATTGGCCACGGCACCAAAATCGATGAGATATGGCGTATAACCATCCGGGCCTATCTTCATTAAAATGTTGGCCGGTTTGATATCCCGGTGGATGATGGGGGGAACATGGGCATGCAATTGTTCGAGTATCGAGAGCAGCCTGACTGTAAAGTGAAACAATCTCGGGAGTGTGAAGCGAAATCCGGATTGGATCATCTGTTCGAGAGACTGACCGTCGATATATTCCTGTACGATATAGGCGGCAGGGTTGGGGATATCCAAAAACTCGGGAGCTTCATAAAAGTGTGCAACACCGGGGATATCAATCGTTTTTAAGACTTCGGCCTCGCGCCTGAAGAGATCGTACTCTTTCCAGTTTTGTACCGAATCGATATTGAGGCGTTTAATCGCGACTTTGAGACCGTCAGCATTTCGCTGGGCGAGATAGACGATACCCTGTGCCCCGTGCCCCAGCTGCTCGAGAAAAGTATAGTGATTGGCGAGTTCTGGCGGTGTTTGCTGTGTGTGGGTGTGTCTATTGTCTTCGGGAATGTAGTTGGAACTATCGGTGTCTATTGAACTTTTATCTGTAGAATTGGTCATTTGGGGTATCGTGTGTATGGCTATGTGGTGGTGGACTTCCTCAAAAAAGCGCCGGCGTATGCCACAGGCATAGACGGCGCAAGGCAAGCGTAGCCGGGGCGCGCTTTGAGCGTCCCGGCAAGCGCGCCAACTCGAATATTAATTTGAACGTCGGCGACGCAGCAGGGCTAAACCGCCCAACAAAAATAGACTGAGTGCGGTATGAGCTGAATTTGAGGACGATGTCTGTGGTTGGGCTGTACAGTCTGATTCAGCGGAAGCATACGATATCTTTGATGTGTCACATCCTTCGTCGATTTTACCGTCGCAGTCGTTGTCGCTGCCGTCGCAGATTTCATCGGATGGGGCGCATTCGTGAGGCGTTGTATCGCATACGCCGTCCTCGTCGATATCGCCATCGCAGTCGTTGTCGCTGCCGTCGCAGACTTCTTCGGATGGGGTACATTCGTGTGGGGGTGTATCGCATACGCCGTCTTCGTCGATATCGCCATCGCAGTCGTTGTCCTGTTGATCGCAGATTTCTTCGGAGGGTACGCAGCAGGCATTGCCTTCGTCCACTTCGCCGTTGCAGTTGTTGTCCATCTGATCGCAGCTTTCTGACTGGTATGAACAAGGTTTGCGGATGGGGCCTCCCAGTCGCAGCGACGGATAGTAGATTATGTTGTTCCAGCCGCTCGAGTTTGCCATTGCAGGCCCGTCTTTGGCTTCAAAACCGGTGCCATTAAAGTGATAGCACAGGACTTTGTCGGCATTTCGGCCGCAGACTTCCATTTTACCGTCGCCGTCTGTGTCTCCCATGCGAATGGTGCGGAATTGATCGGGTTTGTTCCAGCCGTTATCGTCGCTCATATCGGCGATTTCGAAGGGACTGTCAAACCCATTGCCGTTCGAAGGATGGCATCGCATGGCGGCATTGGCGCGGATGCAGAGGTCATCTTTGCCATCTCCATTAAAATCGCCAAAGCGCAGTGTCGAGTAATTGTCGTAGCCATTCCAGCCGTTGCTATCTTGATATGCCGGGCCGGTGATCGCTTCGCCCATGGTGTTGCCCTGCGACAAATGGCATACGACGTTTTCTGAATTGCGTGCACAGATATCGGCTTTGTGGTCGCCGTTGATATCTGCCATGCGGATGGTCGAATAATATTCGGGTTTGTTCCAGCCGTTGGCATTGCTCCATTCTGCGGCGACAAAATCATCCGCGAACGAGTCTCCTTTCGAAAGCCAACATCTAAAGCCTGCAGATCCGCGCCCGCAAATGTCAGCTTTGCCGTCGCCGTCAACATCGCCTGTTCGAATGGTCGAATAATATTCGGGTTTGTCCCATCCATTCGAATCGGCCATGTCGCCAAGCGCAATGGGGTCGCCCCATCCGGATTCGATCGAGGGATAACACAGAAAACCGTCTTTAAACCGCGCGCACATGTCGTCGCGGCCATCGCCGTTGATATCGGCAAATCGAATTGTCGAGTAGTATTTGACGTCGTTATAGCCATCTGCATCGGCCATCGGAATCGTCGCACCATGTGCGTCGAATCCAGTCCCATTCGAAGGCCAGCACATCACGCCGGCATTGGCCCTGGCACAGAGATCGGCCAGCCCATCGCCATTGATATCGGCAAACTGAATGGTGGCATAATTCGAAACATCATCCCAGCCATCATCATTGGTCAGCGCCTGTGTGAGCTGGTATGAATTCGGTTTTTCGGATTTCGAAAATGTACAGTAAACTCCGGCTTTTCCGCGTGCACAGATGTCGGCTTTTCCGTCGCCGTCGATATCGGTATTCTGCGGTTCAACGGCAATGGCCTGATACATCTGATCGTCGGCTATATCGCATACGCTGTTTTCGTCGACTTGCCCGTCGCAGTCATCGTCGACGTTGTTGCAGATTTCTTCGCTCGGCGTACAGTCTTTCTTGGCAAAAAATCCCAGATGTACTGCGACGCTGCGCTCGCTGCCGTCGCTCGGTGAATTCACGACGCCCTTGCCCTGTATGACCATCGTCGAAGATCCGCCGCCGTCCATGTTGATGGCCTGGTATGCCCCGAGTGCGGTCATGCAGTCGGACATGGCCGACAGGGACATGCCGACGCGCTTGCTCCGCCTGCCATCGACGACGAGCATGTAGAAATAACGACCGGTCTGGTCGATGCCTACGGCAGTCCGAGGGTGTGTCGTCTTCGAAAAATCGCCGTTTCCGTTGTCGACTTTTTTACCATCCTTGAGGAGAAAGTGACTGCCGGAAGTTGCGTTGTACATGAGGTTGCGGATATCATCTGTCTGCCCCTGCAGGTAATGGTTCTGCTTGTCAAACCCCATGGTTTTGCGCGATTGATCACCGTCCGTATAGGCACTGCCGTCGCTCTTTTGGTAGCCTCGGGCTTTTTTTGTGCTGCTGATGGCAAAAAATGCCGTGTTGATGCCGACCTGGACGCCATATTTCGAAACGAATTTCGAGGTCTTCATTAAAGATCCGTTCAAATTGGGCGTGACAAAGGGGTGTATTCCTTTGGCTTGCAGATCGACTTTGAGTATGAATATCTGATAGGTAGAGTCCTCTTTATGGCAATATTCAATACCATGAAAGACTTTTCCAGACCCCGAAGCACAACTGTTTTCGCAAACCGATTTGGCGTAGCTTTGAGAGGCGCATAGAAAACAAAGAGAAAATGCAAGTAATCCAAGCGAATGACGCATCACAGCCTCCATCACAAAAGCCCCCAATAGGACATTTTTTACGCGAATTATATCAGAATTGCGCTATTTATCAATGAATCGGTATGGTGGGGGGGCAGCGGCATTTTAGATAATTAGCAGTTAGCAGTTAGCAGTTAGCAGTTAGCAGTTAGCAGTTAGCAGTTAGCAGTTAGCAGTTAGCAGTTAGCAGTTAGCAGTTA
>OCTW011613813.1_pt1 | contig 12085 bp, 8 predicted proteins | sample 1539671 | NCBI WGS metagenome assembly OCTW01 (sample SAMN02144230, study PRJEB22623) | gut metagenome | biome: sheep rumen | host: Ovis aries | place: New Zealand | reverse complement strand
CAGCTTTCCGGTATGGAGGCCCAGAAGAATCGTGTTGTTGGTCTTGAGCAGCAGTTCAACAAGATGTTAGCACTTTCTAACACAATCGATGAACGCATTCAGTCTTTGAATACAACTTCAGATGACCTGCAGTCCATGGAGGTTACCGTACGCAATTACAATGACCGTCTGCAGCATGTTTCTGAACAGTATGAACGACTTGAGAAAAAGGACGAGGTTATTAATCGCATTAAAACTGATGTTGATTCACAGTTCGAAAAGCTTAAGGATCTTGAACAGAGACTTACAAACTGTAACCGACAGGCAGTTTCACTTCCACAGGAAATCAAGGAAGTTCAGAACAGCGTTGACCGCATTCTCCAGAACGGTCCTAAGATTACAGATGCAATCGGCAGACTCGAAAGCCTTGATGCAATTATTTCTGATACAGACAAGAGAATTGAAGCTCTTAATTCTGTAACTACGGGTATTAAGAAGACTGAGCTTGATTTAAATACTCTTTCCCGTGATGTTGATAAGAAGTTCGAAGTTTTGAACAATATTACAAAGCAGGAAAGAGCAAAGTCTCCTAGCAAAAGAGGAAATGCAATCAACCCTCAGATTAACGAAAGTGTAAGACAGCTTAAGCGTCAGGGCTGGACAATTGCTGATATAGCAAAACGTTTGAACCTTACAGAAAATGAAGTTGATTTGATACTGCAACTGCCTGAGTAGGCTACAATCGAAGAACCGTTAAAAAACGAGCCGACAGGGTCGTTTTAGGTTCATCGAAAAAATGCCTCAGAGGCAGGCTGTGCCTGCCGACTGTAATAAACAGACAACCTGAGCCTCTACGGCTTCACTAGTACCAACCGGCGGAAGCTTCTCGCCGGTTTTTGCTTTAACAAAGATTTGAGATTTATCCACGCCAAGAATTGCCGCAATACTTTCTATTACTTCGCCGCGGCGACCCAGGAACTTTGGTTTTTCAAGCTTTATAACACAGTCGAGGTTAACAAGCGACCAGCCGGCAGCCTGAACGTCTTTCCATACAGCGCGAAGGAGGTCAGCAGAATCTGCGTCCTTCCATTTAGAGTCTTCCGACGGAAAGTAGGAACCTATATCGCCAAGGCCGGCTGCCCCAAGAAGAGCATCAGTTATTGCGTGAAGAAGAACATCGCCGTCCGAGTGTCCGTCCTCCCCTTTTTCAAAATCAAAAAGTACTCCGCCAAGAATTAAACGGCGGCCTTCGACCAGACGGTGAAGATCATAACCAAGCCCTACACGAATCATTTCAGTGCCTCCAGATCTGACGGATATGTTATTTTAATATTATTTACATCGCCTTTAGTTACCCGGACAGGACCACAGTAGGCGCCCCAGATTTCTGTGTCGTCGGTGTATTCATGACCGTCGGCTGCGGCTCGGCCATGCGCCTCGAGCAATTCCTTAAAACGGAAGCATTGAGGAGTCTGAACCGCAGTGAGAGAGCTTCTTACAAGGTGGCGCTTTATAAAGCCTTCAGCGTCAATTTCTTTTTGAGTGTCAGTTGGTGTCACACCGGGGACAGAAGCGCCGAACTCTACAGCAGCTTCCAGTGCCTCTACTATAACTTCCCGGCTCACAAAGGGTCTCGCGCCGTCGTGAATCAAAACTATATCAGGCTGGCCCTTAACCGCAAGCAGGCCATTATACACAGACTTTTGCCGGGTATCACTTCCTTCTACCACCGTAATTGCGCCCTTCGACAGGCTCAGGAACCGCGGAACATGGTAATCCACATTGCTCAGAATTTTACGGCATTGTTCCATTCCGCCCATCGGACAAGTAACAATAAAATCAGTAATCTGAAAATCTGCACAAGCATTTAAAAAAGTTTCAGCACAGACCGAAAGGACTGTGCCGTTCTTAAAAGGAAGGTATTCTTTTTTTATACCGCCGCCAATTCTGGTAGAAGAACCGGCCGCAGTAATTATAATTGCAAGCTTAGAATTCATCCTCATCATCAAAATCGTCATCAGCACCCATATCGTCGGCTGATTCATCTTCATCATCAGAATCGTCTGAAGCTCGTCTGTTATTTCCCTCGGAAATATCATCCATCAAATCATCATCTTCATCATCATCAAGAATCATAGTGTGCTTGATTTTTGGAGCAGCTCCAGGAGGTTCAAGCTTTGTATGAATTTCCTGTTCAATTTCCTTAGAGGATTTTCCGAGTGCAAAAGCAATTTCATCTTCAAGCAGTTTTTTTGCGGAATCATAAAGCTTTCGCTCAAGAATCGGCAGTTCCTTAACTTTGCTTCTGTTATAAAGACAGCGAACGATTGTCGCAATATCTTTTACAGTACCCTTCTTAAGAAGGTCAAGGTTCATCTGATAGCGGAGTTTCCAGTCTGAAGTAATCGGTTCAAAATCATCAGAAAGAAGATTCAAAGCTTCCTGTGCTTCTTTAGCTGAAACAATCTGGCGGATTCCAAGGTTCTCTGCATTAGCTACCGGAACCATTACAACCATGTCAGAGGCTTCAATGTAAATCTTGTAATAAGGAACTGTTTCATCTTTAAAAGTCTTCTCAAAAACTTCCTTCACAATTCCAACACCCTGACTCGGGTAAACAACCTTCTGGTTTATTTTAAATTTATTTGCCATATATTTATAATATATCACAAAATTACAATAAATTCAAATATAGTGAAATTCTGATGGAGATTTGCTCCCGTGAAAAATACACATCGCCAACGGGGATGATGTTGGCGATGTGTATTTTTCACTCCGCATATCCCCATCAACATCTAAGTTTTATTTTGTGATTATTATAAAAGCAAACGGGGAAGTTATACATCATTGCAAACCTTGACATTTATTGCAAAACTTTGCTATTTCTTGTATATTAGACGGACTTATATGATAGATAATATTATTGAAAACACTGAAGAACAAACTTCAGATTCACCATTCACAGAAGACAAAATCGAAAACGAAACTCCCGACACTGTTACTTTTGAAGATTTAGGACTTGATGAATACACTTTGAAAGCCGTTGAGAAAAAGGGCTTTGTTACTCCTTCACCTATTCAGGTGCTTGCTATTCCCCGCCTTCTTACCGGCGATACTAACCTGATTGCCCGCGCCAGAACCGGTACCGGAAAGACTGCCGCTTTTGGACTTCCAATCATTCAGAACGTTCGAGGTAAATCGAACCATGTAGAAGCTTTGATTCTTGAGCCTACCCGCGAGCTTGCAGTTCAGACATGCACAGAGATGCAGTCTTTTGCAACTGACGCTTATCCACGCACAACTGTACTTTACGGCGGTGCTTCTTATGCTAATCAGATTAAGGACCTTAAGCGGGGCTGCGAGGTAGTCGTAGGAACTCCTGGCCGTATTAAAGACCACATTGAACGCAAGACCCTGGACCTGAGCAAAATCAAATACTTCATTCTTGATGAAGGCGACGAAATGCTGGACATGGGCTTTATTGACGACATCGAAGAAATCTTCCGTCATGCAAACCCGGACTGCCGCATTCTCCTTTTCAGCGCTACAATGCCTGCCCCAATCTTAAAGATTGCCGGCGACTTTATGGGCGAGTACGACATTATCGAAGAGGAAAAGGTTATCGACGAAGCCCTCCTCATTGACCAGAAATACTGGGTTGTAAAGGAAAGCGAAAAAATCGAAGCCCTTGTCCGCCTTATAGACATTTCTCCGGATTTCTACGGTCTTGTATTTACAATGACTAAGTCTGATGCAGACCGCGTTACCCGTGAGCTGGACCTGCGCGGTTACGAAGCAGCAGCCCTTCACGGTGACATCATGCAGAATCAGAGAGAAAAGGTTCTTGAACGCTTCCGCATGAAAAAGACCCGCATTCTTGTTGCAACCGATGTTGCAGCCCGCGGTATTGATATTAAGGGGGTAAGCCACGTTGTAAACTACTCTCTTCCATTTGATACAGCAACTTATGTTCACCGCATTGGTCGTACAGGCCGCGCCGGAACAGAAGGAATTGCCGTAACATTTGTAAGACCAGAAGAGCGCCGTAAGCTCGGCTTCCTTTCCAAGAATATCAAAAAGGCGACCAAGAGTGATTTTACAGAAGGAAAGATTCCGGAAGTAAAGGAAGTTCTTGCCGTAAAGAATGAACGCGTAATTGCAGAACTCAAAGACAAGCTCTTTAAGCCGGTGGTTGAGTGTTCGCGAAGCGAATGTATCGAAACCACCGCAGAACTCGAAGAATCTTCAGCACCGGTGGTTTCGATACAGCCTTCGGCTTACTCAACCACCGTACGTGCCGAACTCCTCACTACAACCTTCACCGACCTGGCGGCAGCCCTCTGCGAAAATCAGGAGCCTCAGCAGGTTTTGGCCGGAGTACTTTCTATAATATATGGCGACCAGCTCTCAAGCAAGCACTACGGAAAAATCAATACAAAGTCCAGTGCTCCACGCGGTGACCAGAAGCGTATTTTTATTTCCCTTGGAAAGCGCGACGGTTACCATGCCCGCGAAATTGCAGACTACTTCAGCGAACTCCTTCACATTCCTGGCCGTCTTGTAGATGACATTGATGTTGCCCAGCAGTTCTCGCTTGTAAGCCTGCCGGTAGCTTCTGCACGCAAGGCCATTGAGCTTTCAAAGTCTAACCGCAAGATTCCTCATATGCATTATGATGATAAGGAAGAAGACCGGGGCACAAGACGTTCCCGCAGAGAAGCTTTTGCAGAAGGGCGCGAAAATACAGGCCGAAAATCAGGAAGCCGCAGGGAAGGCTCAGGCAAAGCTGCTGCTTCTAAGGGCACTGGCCGGGGTCGTCTGAACGCAAAGTCAAACAAACCTAACGTACACGCCCAGACCGAACGCTCATCCTCTCGTAAAAGTGGCAGCGCCGCAGCCTACAAAAAAGGCAGTAAAAAGGCAGAACGCTTCTAAAGCTTATAGGTGAAAGCCTTTAAGATAAAAAAAAAGAATACCCTTTTTTGCAAAGGTGTTATATACTATTAAATGTAATGAAACGTTTTTCTTTTTTAGTATATAACATCTTTTTTGTTTTACTCTTTTTTCTTTTTTCTTCCTGTTCAAATAATTTAAAAAAAAATCGTTATGATGTATCAAATTTTGTATATTACCTTGAAGCCCCCCAGGAACAGCAGTACGGACAAATTATGGGCCGTCAGGATGAATTCAAAAGGCTTGAAAAAAATCAGATGAATAAATTGTCCAATCTGGTTTCTAAAGATGGAAACATGCTCTGGCTGAGGATTCAGTTCTCTCTCCCGGAAGAACTCAAGGGCAAGGACATTGGACTTTACATTGGGCATCTGCGCTCAGCCAGCATGCTCTTTATGAATAACAACGGTATCCGAAAATATGGAGATTTTCCTCCAATCGAAAATACAGCAGGTTATACAGCTCAGTATTTTATGTTCCCAAGAAATATTGTAAATCAGAAGGGGTTGAATACCGTAATGATTCAGGTCTGGCCGGGTGCCTTTGGAAGCCTTTCTTCAAAGATTTTTATAAATGAACAGCCTGATATTTTCCATACTGCCGAGCGCGATACCTTCTATAATTCAAAAATCATAGTCTGCTTTGCCGGAATAATGCTGCTTGTTTTCTTTATGTATCTTTTCCTCTATATAATAATGCATAAATTCCCAAACAGTGCAGTATATCTCTTTTATGCCCTTTTGAATTTCTATACAATTCACTTCCTTGTACCAATTTACATTTCGGAAATCTCCTGGGCAAAGCCGAGCTTCATTTCCTATTATACAATGCTAAAGGTTTTCTTCTTTGGAGGTGCCTTTACTACAGTTTATTTTGCAAATTCATTTATAATCGCTTACCTCAAATATAAGGATTCAAAACCTGTTATCATAACAAGAATTGTACTTTGGATTGTTCCAATACTTATAACCTTTGCAATTTCAAACTTTAAACTGATGCCAAAGGTTCTGCCACTTCTGATTATACTTACTCTTACTCAATTCTGCTTCAGTATTCCACGCATTTTTATGGCCTTCATGGATAAAGAAAAAAAGAAAACAGTCATAAAGATGCTTTTCGGCTTTTCTCCAGTTATTGCGGGCCTCATAGCAGACATAATTTTGAAAATCGGCCGCGTAAACCCGGATTTAACTTATATTACAATTTACGGCTGGCAGGTTACAATCTACCTCTTCCTCAGTGATCTTTTGATTCAATTCGGAAGCACCTACAGACATAATACTCTGCTTAAAGACCAGCTGTCTGAATTCAACTCTCATCTTGAAGATGTTGTTGCTCTTCGTACAAAAGAGCTTTCAGAAGCAAATTATGTTCTTTCAAAGGGTCTCGAAACAGTTGCTCATGTTCAAAAAAACTTCCTTCCTCAGAAAAACAAAACCTTCCGCGGCTGGGAGCTGGCAATTTCCTATAATGCTTTAGACAATAATGTTTCCGGCGATTTATATGATTACTACTTTACCGAAGGAATTCTTGATGGCATGGGTATTTTTGATGTTTCCGGCCACGGTATACCAGCTGGACTTATGACAATTCTCGCAAAGAGCATTATCAGCCAGCATTTTATTACCGGAATGAACCAGGAAGAACCAATTTCAAATGTTCTGAAGGACATCAATAAATCCTACATCAAGGAAAAGGTTAACGTTGAAAACTATATTACAGGGCTGCTTTTCCGCTTCAGCGAATTCAACAAAAAAGATATCTGCAGCGTTGAATTTGCAAATGCGGGCCACCCTTACCCTCTCTTTTATGATTCAACTAAGGACACTGTTATAGAGCTTAAGCAGCATGAAGAAAAACAATACGGAATCATTGGAGTTGAAGGGCTCGACGTTTCCTTCCCTCCTGTCAGCTTCCGTGCCTCTCAAAACGACATCATTGTATGTTATACAGATGGACTTACAGACAGCGTCAACCAGAAGGGAGAGGATTTTGGAAAAGAAAGAATCTTTAAACTTATTCAGCAGTATCACAATGAAAGTGCCATTATGCTCATGAACCGCATAATGGATAAATTCTCAGACTTTATCGGCTCACATAAAATCGGCGACGACATCACTCTGATTGTACTTAAGCGTGTAAACTCAAAGGATTATATTGAAGAAATCTAATCAGCCGGATTATTTACAAGGATTATAAAGTCTGAAAATTCTTGAGTGTATTATTCACTTATAGCTTCAGAAACTGTATTTTCTTCCTCAACCACTGGCGCTGTTACAGCTGCAGGCTCGGGCTCCGCAACCGGCTCCGGCTTTGGCTCAGGTTTTGCTTCCGGCTTAGCTTCCTGGTATACCAGTCTAACCTTTTCATACTGGGTCTTATGGCGTGATTTAAGCAGGAGAGTTTCTGTTGTCTTTTTATATACGTAACCAGAAGAATTATAAGTTTCAAAGCGAGGGTCTGTACGGAAGGCCATATCATAAATATAAATAGTATTGAACTGAGGCAGCCCCTTAAGAATGACATAATGGGTGTCGCCTTCAGGGAAGTCAATTGTAAATACATCCTCTGCTCTTGAATGGTCAAGCTTAATAGATTTTGCACAGGTCCAGGCCCATACAATCTTATCCTCAGAAGCAGAAATCTTTTCAAAGTGAGGATAGAATACATTATCATAAGCAACAACAGGATAAAGATTGCTGAGAGTACGAAGATCAAAGGAAGAGCTTTCAGAAAGATATGAATTTACAATAGCATAACCAGCCTTTACAAGGGTGTCGTTATTTGTAGCCTTTCCGTAGCGCAGCAGGGCTATACCGGTTTCTACCGCCTGATTTACAGAAAGGAAGGTATCATTTTCAGAAATTGTAAGAATACTTCCTTCAAACTTGCAGGCCTCTGTAATTCGGTCAATTCCGGCCTCAAGAACAGGTTCAAGGACAGAAGCATAAGAAGACTTAAACTGAACCAGATCCGCATAAACCTGAAGTATTCCGGAAATCTGAGCGATTGAAAGACTTTCCGCATCTGTATTAGCCGCATTAAACAAAAGCTTGTTTACAACCGTCTGCTGAGGATGCAGATAGATAAAGTCCGCAATCTTATGAACAGTAAAGAGATCTAAGCTGGACTTTTCAGCGCTTTCTGTAATACGCCGCTCATATTCCTTCATAGCCTTTTCAAGATTAGCATTCATATCTTCGAGAGTATTAAAGTAAGGTGCAGAAAGATAAGTTCTCTGCTTGCTCTTCTTTACTGAATCAGGAACATTTTCTACAGCGCGGGTAAAGTTACCGCTTTCAGCCTGAGCCGCAACATAAGAAACTGCTACCTGTTCTGTAATATTAGCTTCTACACTGTTTGCTTCAAAGGCAGAAATAAGATTTCTCTTAAGCTGGGCAACAGTCTTATTAAATTCAGCCGCATTAGCAATAGGCTCATTAACAATAGAATCAAAAGTAAATTTCTGATTTGCATCATAAACTGAATAGGTTGCAACATAATTACGAGGCGTAAAATCAAAATAGCCGGCACGAACCGCATGTCCGGCAAGCTCCCAGGAATTACGTTTTCCGGCAAAAACAATACTGTCTTTTTCTACCTTCTGAACAGTCATATTTGAAGAATAGCTGTAAGGCATAGAAAAATCAGAAATACCATCCGGCAAATCTGTAAATACAGCAAGAGAGGAATTTATATCTGTTGAAGCAAGCTCAAACGTAACCTTTACAGCCTCAGAGAATTTTAAAGTAATAGAAAGCTCTTCATCCTGTTCTACAGCCTCAAGCTGAACTGGAGAATCAAGCCCATTCTTTTTAACTAAAGCAGGATTCTGCTCATCAAAAAAGAAATTAATACCATTATAGGAGAGTCGTGCCTTATTTTTATATTTTATAACACCGTTCTGCTCGTCCAGAGCTTCCAGCGTTATCTGAAGATTACCGATTTTTTTTATAATTGTAGAATCTGTTCTAAATTGCAGGACAAAAATGCCGATGATAATAACGATATCGACAATAAGCAGTCCTAATGCTTTTTTTAATATCCGAAAATTCATTGTAATAATAGTTTAGCCAATGATTCGGTTAATTTCAACTATATAAAGGAAAGAAAAATGATTAAGGAAAATAAGTCAAAGCTTCTTCTGATTCTTGCGGCCGGAGCCCTTCTTACCACAACTTTATTTGTTACAGGCTGTGCAACAAAGCCCGCTGCTGACACAGAACCAAAACCGGAAATCACAAAAACCGAAACAAAAAAAGAAGATAAAAAGAAGGAACCGGCAGATCCTCCAAATGTAAAATTTGTAAAGCAGCTCCAGGCTCTGCTCGAAAAAAACGATACAAAAGGGGCTATTGCACACTTTGAGGACATCCCTTCATCACTTAAGGACGATCTTGAGCTGAAAAACCTTTTAGGTGCCCTTTATTATTCTGATGCCCAGTACGACAATGCAATCGCAACTGCAAACGACATTCTTGCTATAGACGCTGATAATATGGATGCCCTAGAGCTTATCTCTATGAGCACAAAGGCAAAGGGTGATAAGGCTGCCTATAAAGCCGCTTCAGACCGTATTTTAGCCGCAGACCCTTACAATGCTTCTGTAAATATTCAGAAAGCAGAAGAATACGCAGTAAATAAAAAATATAAGATGGCCCGGGATTCTTATAAAAAGGCACTTAAGGGCGACCCGAATAATACAGATGCCCTTTTCGGCTATGCCCAGATGTCATATTATACAGATGATATTAAAACTGCCCAGGAGACCTTCCAGCAGATTCTGGACAAAGACCCGGAAAATGCCGCCGCCCTCGCCTATATGGGAAAGCTGGCCTATGAAGATGAAAACTACCTGCGCGCTACAAAATATGTACAGGATGCGCTCAAGCAGGATCCTTATAATTACGATTACTGGATGGACTACGGAACCTACCAGCGCTATCAGGGAAAATTCGATGAAGCCGCAAATGCCTGGAAAAAAGCCGCAGAACTGGATCCAAGCTACTTCCTTGCCTATGCTTACCTTGCGGGAAATTATGATGATTTAGGAAAATGGGACGAAGCCCTCGAATATTACCATAAAGTAATTGAAACAAATCCTAAATATTTTTATGCCTACGAATCAACTGCAATTCTTGAATACAGGGCAAAGAACTACGAAAACGCAATCAAATATTTTACAAAGACCTATGAATACAGTCCAAGCTATGCATACACCCTTATGATTGCGGCCTGCTGGTTCAAGCTTAATAAACCGCTGCAGGCAAAGGAAGTACTCACAAAACAACTTAAAAAACTGGATTCTACTTCAAATGAATATGCCCTTGTACGTTTTTACAACGATACCTACAATAAAAACGCAGAATCTAACCTCGTACAGAAAATCTCAAAAGAAACTAATAGCAATAACCGCGGTAAAATGTTATTCTACATGGGACTTTATTATGAATTGAACAAGGCAGAAGAACTTGCAAATGAGTACTATGCCAAGGTTACAAGTATGAAGGCTCCTATGTTCTTTGAATACAGGATTGCCGAATGGGGATTGCAATGAGCCAGACTCAGATTCAGCTGGAACTCGGCGGGCGTAAAATTACGCTCGTAGGTACAGCTCATGTTTCAAAAGAAAGTGTTGAAGAAGTAAAAGAAACTATTAAAAATATAAAGCCAGACTGTGTAGCGGTAGAGCTGGATGAAAAACGTGCAGACTCTATCAAAAATCCGACACGCTACAGCCAGCTGGATTTGGTAAAGGTTTTTAAGAGAAAAGAAGGCTTTATGCTGCTTGCAAATCTTATTCTTTCCTCTTACCAGCGAAGAATGGGCCTGAATGCGGGCGTAAAACCTGGCGATGAAATGATTGCCGCAATGGAAGCCGCAGAGGAAAACAATATCCGCTGCAGTCTTGTAGACCGCCCCATTCAGATTACCCTCAAACGTGCCTGGGGTAAAAACTCCTTCTGGGGAAAATGCAAGCTGCTGGCAACCCTTATTTCCAGTGCCTTCAGCAAAGAAGAAGTTGATCCTGCCGAGATTGAAAAGCTCAAGGAACGCAATGAAATGGATTCCATGATGAATGAGCTTTCAGAATACATGCCAGTAATCAAAGAAGTTTTAATTGATGAACGCGACCAGTATCTGGCATCAAAAATCTGGGAATCAGAGGGTAATAATCTTGTAGCCGTACTTGGTGCGGGACACTTGCCGGGAGTACAGGCTCATCTTGAAAAGCTTGGCAAGGGTCAGGCCACCTCAAACGTCGAAGAAATTTCACAGCTGCCAAAACCAGGCTTTGTCGGAAAGCTTTTTGCCTTTTTAATTCCAGCCTGTATCATTGGTCTGATTATTGCGGGCTTTATTTACGGAGGTCTGCATGCCGGAACTCAGATGCTCACCACCTGGTTCCTCTGGAATGCTATACCTGCCGCAATCCTTACTGTAGTGGCTCTTGGTCATCCGCTTTCAATACTAACAGCCTTTGTAGGAGCACCTTTTACTTCCCTCTGCCCTTTTGTAGGTGTAGGCTTCTGCACAGCAATTGTTCAGGCTTTAGTCCGCAAGCCAAAGGTAAGTGATATGGAAACCCTTCAAGATGATGTAACAAGCTTAAAGGGCTTTTACAAAAACCGCATTCTCCGCGCCCTCCTGGTTTTTATTCTTTCTTCTATAGGTAGTACCCTTGGAACCTTTATTGGCGGCGCTGATATTATTGGAATTTTAAGTAACATCAAATAAATAATAGAATTCTTATTTTTTCGTTATAAGTGTTTCTTTAGTAGTTTTTTTCCGTTTATATAGTGTAAACTGAGGACAGAATGAAAAAGAAACACTTTATTTTTTTTACGGCTGTATTTCTGACAGGAGCACTTCTTACTGCACAGGAGCAGGCTTTCCAGACACAGCTCTTACCGGATACCACTACACTTCTCTTATCGTATGTGGAAAATGATGCCGAGCTCAAAAATCTTACTATCTCTGCAAAAAAGGCACAGCTTTCTTATAAATCAACAATGATAGATACAGGCTTTGATGTAACTCTTTCCAGCGGCACCGTAACCCTTCAGCTGAACGATGACGGTTCAAAGCTTTCTGCAAAGCCTTCCGTAAAAGCAAAGCTTCCGGCCGCTTCAAATCTTTCCGCAAGTGCCCA
>OCTW013378189.1_pt1 | contig 12086 bp, 8 predicted proteins | sample 1539671 | NCBI WGS metagenome assembly OCTW01 (sample SAMN02144230, study PRJEB22623) | gut metagenome | biome: sheep rumen | host: Ovis aries | place: New Zealand | reverse complement strand
GTACGGTCATGCAACTGCGTCCCTCTGACAAACAGATGTTGCCATCGTTCAGAGTAGAGAACGAGGCCACGAAGGTTGTTACCCTACCTGTATATATCGCCAAATATAAAGGCAAGAAGTTGATCTTGCTGGAGAAACAGGTCATTGAACTGAATATCGAGGCAGAACTGAAGCCCAGCGCTGAGTATGTACAGATCAATACCGACTGCGAACGACTCATCCGTGAAATCACCAACACGGGTGTTTGTCCGAACAAGAGTCATGGCACCTCTGTGGATAAGCAGAAGACATCCTACCAGAAACGTATTGATGCGCTGAAGGAGAAGATCGATGGTATCATCAGTTCTCACGGATGGAACAGCAATGATGCCGGCTACCGTCGTTATGAGGCCCTGAAATCCAAACTCGACGGTGTAGAGTTTGCAGAGCGTGACTGCGGTCGCCACAGAACGCCTGTCGCCGGACATAAGTGCAACTATTGCGGATTGTCTCTTCAGCAGATCTATCATCGATTAGACGATCTCTATAAGAAGATCTACAGCAGCAGTAACCGTAAACAGGCCAAGGCCAGTGTGATGTCGCAGGTGAACGCGCTCTACAACTGCTGTACAGACACTAAGTGTAGCAAGCATGCTGCACAGTGGAAGAAGGGCGGTGACTACAAGAATAAGATCGTAGAACGTTACAACCGTATCAACAGTCTATGATAAAGGGGCCGATGAAGCGATATGGTGCGTTCCTCCTCTTACTGACATTCAGTATGAGCATCTCTGCCAAAGAGATGAAGGACACGCTGTTCTCTGCACAGGGCGACCGGATTATTGTCAGCTACAGTCAGACGCTGAACGGCAGTCAACTGGGGCTCCGGTTCAACCAAGTGCAGAAGAAACTGAGCGAGGGTAACCTGAAGAAATACAAGAAACTGGATGAGGTGGCTGTGGTCATCTTCGACCGCACCGGCAATTACCGGGATATCAAGTTCGACGGCATGGCTCCCTCAGCCTTCATGGTTCCCTCTGACGTTCAATATTCCACTTCCTCAGACGGCTATTATCTGTTGAATGACAATCCCTCTTTACAGTTTAATGTCTCATCTGACAAATCAGAACTATCGATACCTCTGTATCTGGCTCATTATGAGGGAAAGCGACATTATAAAGTATTCGCACAATGCGGAGCACTGAAGATCAAGGCTAAATCGGCTAAGGCAGGAGGAGGAACAGCAGGTGGAGCATCGGCCGGTAATAGTGCCGGTGGAGATGTTGTCATCTCTTCTGAAGAACTCATCGATGAAGGTGTATCACCTGTTGACGAGGCTGCCATCCGTATCAACTCTCTCAACCAGATGTTGGAGAATGCCACAAAGTTCCCTTTTCCTGAGGAACTCACGCATGAGGCATCTATGCTAAGGGAGCTGCGCTTTAAGATTACGGATGAGGCTGTCGCCAAACAGATCAACGACGCCCTTGCCGCTTACGACAAGAAGAAGCAGGAGTTAGAGCAGCAGAGTGATGCCGGACAAGCAGCCGCTGCTGCAGCACAAGCAGCACAGGCACAGGCTGCACAAGCTCGTCAGGACTCTATCCAAGCTGCGCAAGCCGAAGCTGCCAGTAAGGACAAGAAGAATATGATGTGGCTCATCGGAGGATTGGGTGGACTCTTTGCGTTGCTGATGGGAGGAAAACAGATCTTCCAAACCATCAAAAACAATAAGATGCAGAAGATGCAACAACAGATGCAGCAGCAGATGATGCAGAACATCCAGAACATGGCCAATCAGGCTAACCCTCTGGCGAAGATGGGTAATCCACTACAAGGAATGGGCGGACCATTGGAACAGATTGGCAAACAGATGCAACAGACAGTTCAAGCCGAGGTGCAACGAGGTATCAACAAACAAGTACAGCAAGCCAACCAGCAGTTGAACAACGCCACGAAACAAGCCAAGCAGGCCGTAGCAGACAAGATGGCTGGTAAGCAGGATGTGCAAACGCCACAAGAACAACAGACGACACCAGCAGCTCAAGAACCGGTAGCGCAGCAACCCACAGGACGTGTGGTATCAGAAGAAAGCAAGGCTGCACAACAACGCTTGCGCGAAATCCTTGCCGGTAAGAGAGGACAGGCTCCTGGAACAGAGACAGAAGCTGCACCCAAGATCTCCATCACGCCAGGAGGGATGTCGTCATTAAACAACCAGATTCCTTCCAAATACAAGCGTCTGCAAAAGAGATCTGGCAACACACCAAAGAAATCATAGAACATTAGGATAATCTGACTTATGATGAAAAGAATTAAAGTTATAGTAACCCTAGTGGCCGTCATGCTGACAATCAGTCTGCAGGTATCGGCGCAGAAAAGAATCAGGCATAGTTATAGGAGCGTGCCACAAACCGTAACCGTTGAAGAGGTTATCAAAAACTTCAAACAGTATCTGGAAGATATTCCATACTTCAGTGAAGCAACCTTACAAAGCCTCAACGACGAAGTAACGGAACATATTGATAAACTGCAGCACTGGAAAGACCGAAAGGGATATATCCAGGAGAATAACCTCACGGAGTTTGTCGCCTCTCAAGAGGAAGAACTGAAGAATCAGAAAGCAGGTACCTCAGCAGTTATTGATCAGTTTATGACGCAGTACAGCGGGAAACTGATTTCCGACACTACCGCTTGTCGCGACAGTTTGGAGAACATCGTCTATGACAAGCTGGCCAAGTTGGAAACCAACTTAAACGTTTTAGAGCGTGAACTGAATGACAATGACAAAGGGGCTGGTGGGGAACTCCCTCTTACCACTATCCTTGCTATTGCTGGTGGTATCTTGGCATTACTCATTATTTGGGCCATCGTCAGCAGTACCAAAAAGAAAAAGAAAAAGACAGCTCCTGTTGTCAACACGCCGAATATAAACAGAGGTCCTAATAAGGCTAATCCCAACGAGCCCGGTATTGTGGTTCGTCGCAAGACGGCAACAATTCTCAAGAAACAGAGTCTGGAGGATGTTATCGACAATCCACACTATATGAAGATCGACTTGGAGGACTGCTGCTTTGAGTCAGCCGTGCGCAGAATGTATATCAAAGATACCTGCGTGATGGATATATATAATATGTATCTGCCTGACTTGGAGAGTCCACAGGATGCGAAAGAGTATGGCTGTATGGTATTAGGCCGCTGGGTATATGATGCAGAGAACAGTGAGTATTATGTTTCACTCGAACAGGTAGTGCTGCCAGGTGACGATGCCGTCTTCGATGAGTACGAGCTGAACTTCGGTGGAAAGATCAAACTCAGGGTCTTGGAGACATTGCGTAAGCTTCGTCGTGAGACCAACCTACAATATGACCTTACCTGTTGGGTACACTCTCATCCGGGGCTCACGGTATTCTTCAGCAATGCCGACAGTAATGTGCAGGATCAGTTGAAACATCCGCAACATCCAAAGTTCCTTACCGCACTCGTCATCGACACGCTGACACCTACTATGGAGACCGGTGTGTTCACCTATCATCGTGATATGACACTCAACTCAAGGAATGACCTAAAGAAACTCTATTCCTTGAAGGAGTGGTATGCATGGGCTCAAAAGAGTATGGAGGCAAAAGACGAAGTGAAAGAGGAAAAGCCGACAGAGGTCGTTACTCCTTATTTCAACACCTTAGCAGAATCAAAAGAACATACCACCACATGTTTCGGCATCAATCTGAGTCGGGATATGATCGTGGACATCTGCATGTCTTTGAGTAATCAGACAAACGGTGTGGCAGGTATCATTCATGGTCAGAGCAACAAGAAAGACCAGTTGACAGAGTACATCGCAGAACGTCTCTCGGATAACGAAAAGGAGGAGAATCTGGAGTTGTTGGGCTGTTTCGTGGTAACCCCGCACCTCAGCATTCCTTCTGTACGGAAAATCGTTGGAGACAAGATCGGACAATACAAGTTTGTGTTGGTATACACGCCGACAGACGGCATGCTCACTTCCATCCCTGTGATGGCTGATGACCTATGCAGTTATGAAAGTTATTACGGTATTCAGAAGTTAGAAGATCTGAAATTATGGACCAAAAAAAATAGATAATACATATGAAGCGAAATATTTTAGCCTTATGTGTACTGCTTGCATTTGTTTTTACGGCCAGTGCACAAGATGTATCGAAGATACAGTTCTGTGATAAGAAATACGAATACGGAACGGGCAAAGACAGTGTCACCCTATACCTGAAGGTTCTCGACGGCAACGGAAAGCCCGCCAAAGATATCTCCGTCGGTCAACTGGAGAAGCATCTTGTTATCAACGAGGATGGCGCTCCCATCACACCCGACAGGAGAAAGATATTCTCTCTGAGTAGTGGTCAGCGTATCCCCAGCGACTTCACCATCTCCGTACTTGTCGACCTGAGTATTCCTGAGGCTGGTAAAGGACAGATCTTTGATGCTTTCGGTAAACTGGTAGAGAGTGCTCCCGACAGTTGTGTCTTCCTCTCTTTCTTCGGTGAGGAGGTTAGCTCCAGTCAGTTGGTGACTAAGAAGAATCTTGCCAGTTTCAAGGATAAGTTCATGACACACTCCGACAAGAAATTCTTCTATGGTGCTTTGTATTCTAAGTTGGTTGAGTTCAGCGGCCAGAAAGCAGAACTGGAGGATGCCGTCCGCACGAAGGGTGGTTATGTGAAGAATGCAAGCATTAACCGTCGTGCCATGCAGGCAAAAGACAAGAACCTGCTCTTTATCTTTACAGAGGGCAAGATGCGCCCCGAGGATGAACAGATCTCATTTATAGAGGTAACTGACTATCAGGCCAACGCTACTAATATGGTGCCAAAGGTCTTCGCCTTCTACTATACAGGAGAAGGTGTTGATGAGAATGTAGAACTGACCCTAAAGGGTGTATCAGCTCCACGTAATGCAGAGGGACAGGTGTTAGCAGACAGACAAGGAGCCTACAGACCGTCGGCCGATATCAGTAATGTGCTTAGCAACTTCCAGGAGGTGGTGAGCGATGCCATGTACGACTTCGCCTTCACCTACAAGGCTACCGATGACAAGACTTATACTGGTAAGGTAGACTATCTTGCTGAATGGAAAGGCAGCGAGGCTGGTATAGGAGAATACTCCATTGGTTCTGCCGAGACTCCTTGGCCAGTACATGAGGAGAGTGCAGGTAGTGCCATCACAAAACTCTTAGTGGCCCTTTTGGTAGCCTTATTAACCTTCGCCATCTTCTTCCTTATCATGAAGGTGCTTATCCCGTTTATCAAGTCGAAGGCCTTCGCACATAAATACTACAAGCCGTATGTAGCTGAAGAAGGTGTGACACGTCGTATCTGCCACTACTGTCGTCAGGATATCCAACCGGGTCAGATGGTAGTGATGAGATGTAAGCATATCATGCATGTGGGATGCTGGCAGCAAAATGGATACAAGTGTGTGGAATATGGTCAGAACTGTAAGGAAGGTATTCAGGATCATGTGGATGTGAAGGAGATGTTCAGTGCTGCCTCACTTCGTGACACCTATCAGACATTAGCTGGTGTATTGGCAGGTCTTGTCAGCTGGATCATCTTTGAGTTTACCGGTCGTGGTATGTTTGATGGATTAGGAAGAGCCATTGCCAACACCTTCTATCTGAATGAAGACCAGAAAGCAAGTATGCTGACCGATTGTGGTGCCAAGGTATCTGCCTTGCTGACTGTCGGTCTGCTCTTAGGATTCTTCCTTTCGTTAGTCTTCCGTTATAATGATGAATATCGCAAGAAGGATGCCAAGGTCTATATGAAGATTATCGGCCTGTCACTGCTCACTGGATTGATCGGTTTCCTGGCCATGTTGGTGGGTGGTATTATCTTCTGTCTGCTCCTATCCGCTGTAGACACCACTTATATTCCTTGGTATTGTTCACTTCCGGCATATATACTATTCTCCATTTGCGTGACACTCAGTCTGACGATCAAGTCGTCTATCCCGACTAAGAGTGCACTTATCGGCGGTGGCATCTCGGCAGTTATCGGCTTTATCGTTCTTTACTTCGGTGGCGCCATCAGTTCTGGTATGGGTTGGTTGAACATGTTACTCGACTTCATCATCTATGGTGGTGGTCTCGGTGCTTCACTGGTAACTGTCCGTATGTTGGCAGAGCGTTACTTCCTCGTCATCAAGAACGGCATGAAAGCCGGTCAGCGCATACCTATCCATAAGTGGATGAATGCTACCGGTGGTGGTAACAAGGTAACCATCGGCAAGACCAACGACTGTGAGATCCAGATGAACTGGGAGAAAGCGAGCAAGGTAGCCGACGAACATGCACAGTTGTATATCGACACAGCACGTGCACTGCCCATGCTCAGTCCTCTGGCAGAAGGTATTATATTCAATGTTCGTACAAGCCTGCCAGCCGGCAAGCCTGTCATACTGAATAACGGTGATACCTTTACGGTTGGTGATACAGTCTTCGAGTATGTAGAATCATAACCATGGAAAAAGAAAAGTATGAATGGGGAGAGGGTGTCTATACGCTTCTCTCCTGGTTCAAGAAAGACAGGGTGAAGAGCGCTCGGGTACTTGTTGCCGGGTGCGGAGCCTTGGGTAATGAGGTAGTGAAGAACCTGGCCTTGTTCGGTGTCGGACATATCTATGTCGTTGACTTCGATCAGATTGAGTTGTCTAACCTGACCCGGTCTGTACTCTTTCGTGAGGAGGATGCCTACAACCATTCCTATAAAGCGGATATCGTTGCCAAGCGCGCCCGTGAGATCAATCCTCAGATTGAGGTTACCCCAATCGTCGGCAACCTGTTCTCTGAGGTAGGCTTCGGAATCTATCGTTCGGTAGATGTGATTATCGGTTGTTTGGACAGTCGTATCGCCCGTTATCAACTCAACCGTTTGGCACTGCGTGCAGGTAAGAGCTGGATCGACGGCAGTATCGAGAATCTGACAGGCGTCGTTAAGGTTTATGCGCCCGGTATCAGTTGTTATGAATGCAGTCTGTCACGTGATGAGTTCAACCACATCATGCTCCGTACTGGGTGTGCAGATGTCGTTCGTTCACAGACATCAAAAGGACGGGTAGCCACTACTCCTATCAGTGCCTCTATCGTAGGTGCCCTGCAGGTACAGGAGGCGATGAAGATTATCCACATGGATACCACTGGTGAGGAAGATCATGACGACACCACCCCCACCCCCTTCAAGACCCTACAAGGTAAGATGCTTCGTTACGAGGGTATGACAAATGCCATGAATATCTATAAGATATCCTCCTGGAAAAAGATTTGTCCGGCACACGAACAGTGGACGGATATCATCCCTTGTGATTCACTGTCTGCCACGATGACCGTCAGGGAGACGATAAAGAAGTTGAAAGAGATACTAAAGGTGGATGAGGTGGAGATCAATATGTGTAACAACAAGTTTATCGATGTTATCGCCACAGATCATCCGCAGAAAGAGTTTGAGGTGATGATTCCTGAGTCACAACTGGATCGTTACATTAAGAAAGACAGGGAGTTGCGACAACTGAGCTATCGCACCCTCATCCACAAACATTTCTTTGAGAATATCGACGACCGTTTCCCCTATCAGGATATGACACTTATACAGATCGGTATTCCACGATTTGACATCCTTCAGGTATCTACCGAAAAAGGCATCTCCTATGTGGAACTCTCTGCCGACAGCTATTAATATGATACGTTATGCTACCACATAAGCTCCCTACGGATATTAATGCGGAATTGTTGCTGAACTATTTTCCAAAGGGTATGTTCAGAATTTCCCTGCAAGGAATGCACAAGCGCAATTCCTACCGTGATATCATAGAACTGGAAGAGATGGCGGACAAGAAGGCTATCCATGCCACCTTAGGCAGGATGAGTATCTACAATGCTCTGCCTGAGTATATGTTCCATCCCGTAGACCGCTTTGACAATCTTCCTGTCAATAACGAAAGTGAGGCTTTTCATAATGAGGTAGACAAACAAGAGCAAGAGAAGGCCGACGCATTCAAATTCTTTTCTCCCATTGACGTGCAACTCATAAGACTGCGTGCCAGTGTCAGAGAGAAGATCGAAGAGTACGCCCACGGGGATGTCGTCATGCAGCAGATCATTGGCGATGAGCTGACAGAAGAACAAAAAGGGAATCGGTTCATTCGTCAGTTGATTGCCTTCTTGCCCCAATGCAAGCATATCCGAGGCAATCGTACCTTGCTGACCTATTTACTGCGAAAGATATTCTTAGAAGAAAATCTCCGCATCGATATTGTTCAGCAAGACTGCATCATGCACGATGAGAAACCACGTTATGATAACAAACTTGATACTGTCGTAGGCGATTGTTATGTAGGCAACAGTTATCAGGAGAATGTGACGACCTATCAGATCTTCTATTGGTCGGATGAGACGTGCGATGAGCATTTTATCGAGTTCGTCAAAGAGGTAGAACAACTACGGTTGTTCCTGCGTGATTATTTCTTGGGCATCGAGGAAGATATTTCTTTCCAGATTACGCAAGACTATCCACCTCTTAGACTGAATGATGATAAGATATACAACTATTTAAACTATAATACAAATATATAATAACATACTTATGCCAAAAAGAATCAGTTGGAAAAAAGGTATGCGTCTCACCGATGAGGTGCTGCTCGCTGCCGACCAATACATGGAGGAATCTATCAATCATGCTGTGGCTGTAGCTGCAGGTGGACGGTTCGGACTGTATACTCCCGCTTATCCCTTCCAGTTGTCACTGAGTATCTCGAGAGGATTTGTGGAAGTGGAGTCACTTACATGTATGGCCGTCACCTGTGCTGGTGATATCATTGATGTAAGGTTTAACACACAGTATGCCAATTCGTTTGACACCCGTGTCAAGATACCCGATATAGACGATGCCAAAGAATTGTTCCTGATCATCAGCGTAGATCCCGATAACTGGAAAGAGAGTGTCAATGGATTTATGGAACCGTCGTACACCTTCTCACTCATCGGTCCTCACCAAGCCATCAACCATCATTCTGTGCCTATTGCACGTATTGTATATGATGAGGGATGGAGAGAAGACAGTGTGAACTTCGTTCCTCCTTGTCTGTATCTGTCTGCCCATAACAAATACATGGAACTGCATAGTCAGTTTATCTCTTTACTACAGAGCATCGACAGTAAGACGAGGACTCAGTTAGGCACAGGTGCCCATGATGCCATCAGTATCTACTGGCCTGTCGTACAACAGATGTTGATCACGGCTAATACGGAACAAGAGGTAATGACTCCACAACAACTGCTGTCATGTGTTCAGCGCGTCATTGGGGCCTTTACCTGTGCGTGCGACTTGGATGAAGTGCTCTCTTTAGAGGATGCAGAGGTCTTCCGTAATTATACGAGAGTACCGTTCAACTACCGTATTGCCTATCTACGTATCAAACAGGGCTTGGGTATGTGTTATGCCATCAATGAGAAGATAGATAAGTTCAGTCTGCTCAAGAAAGAAGAACCGCCGAAGCCGGAGCCTCCAAAGCCAGAACCACCAAAACCTGATCCAAGACGTTTCTGGGAAGGTAAACAAATATGAGATTCCTCAGTACACCCTTACAGTTTACAGATTCAGGCACGAAGTTACGGCGCGACATCGATAACCGTATTATGATGCTCGATAATCTGGTAGAACTCATCGTCTTCACTCCGCGAGGAGACTTTGAGTCAGACCCCGACTTTGGCTTTGAGTATTGGAATCATGAGTTCTCTAACGTTCACTATCGTGAGTTCAATGCCAGTCAAGGGACGAAGACGACAAGTCTCTATAATGAGGTGACAAAGAAAGAATGTGAGGACAGTATCAAACAGAGTCTGGCAGCATATGAGCCCATGCTGAAGAATGTCACCGTAAACATCGAACTGAATGCGGCATCCGAGAAACAGCGTCGCAAGCGCCGTGTTGCTTCAAAATATGCTGTGAATGTTATTGTAGAAGGTGGTATTGACGATGGACTGGGCGTTCTCCGTCCTTACCGCAAGGTTGTGGTATTCTTAGTAGAGCCCACCGTTAAACGACAAATTTAAAACCATGGATGTAGACTTAGAGAAAAGAATCAATGAGACGATAGAGTCCATGCAGCAGATCCTTCCGGAAGCTGTTGATATATACCGGTTGGATCCGATGGCCAAGATCATGCTCGTGGCACTGGTTAGTGAAACGGCTAAGATACAAGATTATGCCGACGGAACCCTTCAGCGTATCGTGGAACGGTTCTGCACAGACTTCATCCCCCGCAAAGAGGTGAATGCCATGCCGGCTATCTGTCTTATCCAACCACAACTGAACGCAGACAATGACAATCCATTCGTCATAGAGACAGGAGCATCGTTCGAATATAAATCACCCATGAAGGATGCACAGTTGAAATATATCCCCATCTTCAACACAACCTTACTGCCTTACAAAGACCTTTTCCTGGTTAATCACCGGCAGATGAGTTGTAGAGGTGGCAAGACTGTTGTGAATATTGATATGCCAAATACCCTGTGGATAGGAATCACCACCCCCATGGAGGTTAACATGCTCAAAGGGGTATCTATCATGCTCAAAGGTACAAAGGGGATTGTTCCCGAACATGTCTATGCCGGGGCAGACTGTACAGAGATAGACTTTGCCACGATGTCCGAAATGGAGAAGATAGAGATGGCCGATCCTTTTGACGCACAACAAGTGTCAGGCAATTTCTTTTCTTTCATCGAAAACTGGAAAGAGAGTCTGCAAAACATCTCTGATGTATCACTGCTCTATATTACGGATAGCACGAAAGATCGTGATATCTTCAAACACCGTGCATATCCACGGATGTTCCAGAAATGGCTCGAGAACGAGACACTTGATCTGTTTAAGCAGAACACCATCTGGTTGCGCCTCGACTTCCCTGATGGATACGTGGTGCCTGATGACTGCACCGTATCATTAGGTATTGTACCAGTCACCAATATCGAAGTAAACAGCGTGATGCTTACGCAAGCACAACCAATTGCCAAATTACAGGGTGAAGAAAACTCATTCTTCCTGGATATCCTGGAGACCAGTACAGCATCTAACCGTCAGGGATTCTCCATGAATAAAGATGATATTATCGTACGCGACTTTGAGGCCAACTGTTACAACAACGGAGACCTCTACCGTGATGTAAGGAATCTGTACAATCGTTTTATTGATGATTACTATGCCTTCATCGAATACAACGGCATCAAGGATGGAGAAGTGCTGAAGAAACTGCGCGAGACCATCAACAAATTAGGAAAGGGTGTTGGCATGCAGAACCGACAGTTTATGTATGACAGCGGTACCTATGTAATGAAGAACATGAACAGTTCTACAGCGATGATGAATACCAGCGTGCGTTTCATTACCACAAAGGGAGTTTTAGGCAATTCACCTCGAGTCGGAGAGATGATGGAATGCAAGAACCTGCCAGGCGTTGAGCAGAAAACATCTGTTGTCGTCTCTGGTATGGGAGGCACGGATAAGGCCTCTGCTGACGAGCGCTATGAACTGCTACGTTATTACTCACTGACCAACGACCGACTCTTCACCCGCATGGACATTGATGCTTTCCTAAGGAAAGAGATCATAGCAGAATACGGAAAAGAGGAATTTAACCGTATCTACACCAAGATCAGTGTAGAAGGCACTGGTGGAGAACACGGGCTGCGCAGAGGACTGTATATCGATATCTCGTTCAAAGACCGTAATAACTATGAGCATGCCGTGAAGATATCCTTCGACACACTTATCCGGCAACGAATACAGAACAAGTCGTGTATCTCCATGCCTATCATCGTAACACTGAAAAACTTAGATAACTGATATGGAGTATAACAGCGAAAATCCCATCTATCCTAAGCTGACCTCATACGACAGTAGGAGAACACAGGAGATTCAGCATAAATTGAATACCATTCGTACATTCCTGCATTACGACTGGAGCTTGATCCGTGAGAACGGTATGTATGATGACGATACCATAGAGGCCGTAAAAGCCTTTCAACAAAATATGTATTTTACAGTTACAGGAGAGTTGGATATCGATACAGAGAT
>OCTW013430851.1_pt1 | contig 12087 bp, 10 predicted proteins | sample 1539671 | NCBI WGS metagenome assembly OCTW01 (sample SAMN02144230, study PRJEB22623) | gut metagenome | biome: sheep rumen | host: Ovis aries | place: New Zealand | reverse complement strand
CTTACGGGGTGCAAAACAAAACCATGAAAAAAGTATTAAATCTGTGATAGCTGTTTGTGAAAGCAAGATATTTTTATTACCTTTGCAGGAGCATGAACGAGATAGACAAAATACAAACGTTTGCATTCACCGAATTGGGCGTGGCTATGTGTGGGGCAGGAATAAATAATAAAGACCACTTATATTTGTGGGCGTTTGCGGCTTATTCGCAAATAGCACAACGCTAACATAATAATTTTTAACCTCGCAGTGCGCGAGCATAGTGAGGGATTTTTGAAAATAGAACTAAACTTAAATCGAGATGACTGCCGTAATAGTTGGCAGCATTTCTAATTACTCAAGTACTATGCAGTTTATACATCATAAATATAACAAAGAATTACTTCACCAAAAAGATAAAATAAAATTTGTTGATGATAATGGAGTGAGTATGAGATTATGTCAAAGAAGATATAATAATCAGTTGGCATTTTTTTATATGGACTCCCATATTTATTCTCGCCTATTTATCTACTCAGGTGATTTTATTAATCAGTTGCATGACTACTGTATGGAAATAAAATCGAAATGTTCTAATAAAAGTATAAGGAGTGCATTTTCCGATAGTCCCAACTTGTGTTATTATATTCTTGAGGGTACTTTTTATGATTGCCACATAGATGAAGTTTCAATAGGAGGAGTTACTAATAAATGTTTGGCCGTAGATTATCTATCTATTATCCTTCCCAAAAAGATGATGTATAAAAGATTAGCAAAAATGGAGGAAACTCTAAGAGAAGAGATAAAGAAAGTAAAAAAAGACGAACTAAGGGGAAAATGGGATACTTTAAAAAAAATAGGAGCTACAATATTGAAGACTTCTGCAAGAGTTGGTGTGGCTTTAGCTGCAGGAGCTGTTGGCGCTAATCTGGATTTTGATCCCGATATAGATTTTGGTGATTCTACTCCTAATATAGATTTTGGCAATGTTGATTTTGGCAATGTTGATTTTGGCAATGTTGATTTTGGCAATGTTGATTTTGGCAATGTTGACTTAGGTGATGTTGACTTAGGTGATGTTGACATGGGGGGAATACAAAGTGATGGTTTAGCATTTGGAGCAAGAATAGATGGTGGGCAGTATCTCGATACAGGTAAAGATATAACTGTTTATGGCGAAACTGGAGGTCTCATCGGAAATTATGATGTTGTACTACATAATGGTCAAAAGGGTATAATAAAAGATGGGACTTGGTTAAAATTGATAGGAGATAGAATAGGTGCACACTATTATACAAAAGGTTAAAACTAAATAACTATGGCAAACGATAAAGCTGGATATGTATATATCCTCACTAACCCAAGTTTCAGGGAAGACTGGGTGAAGATAGGCAAGAGTTCACATCCTGTAGATGTAAGGAGCAAAGGATAGGATGTCAAGAAAAGAATCATGATGTATGAATAAAGTCGTGCTCACAATCTTTTTCTTCAAATTCTGCTGATTATTTATAAGTCACTGATATACAGCATGGTTTTAAGGGCAAAATATGCACAAGAAACAAACCAGAAACAAAAAATTTGAGAAACTCTAAAATGAAAACATCGGCTTAACAAATCTTAACGTGGAAAACAAGGACAATTTTCCGATTTTAGCATTTGAAGTTATCAGTCAGTATCGAGTCTTTAGTCTCCATACATGTTCTCTATATGATGCGTTGATGTGAAAATGCACGGCCATAATTTAGCATATGAGTGATAGCCAAATATGACAAAATACATGTAAAAAAGTTAAAACATTCTTTCAACTGGAAGAAAATTTCTAATTTGGAAATTTATTTCGATTTTTATTAGTATATTTGCAGCAAATTTTTGAAGTATGGAACAAAAGAATTTGAATAGACTAAGGGTGATTATCGCCGAAAAAAACTTAACCAACAAGTGGCTATCAGAGCAACTTGGGATTGGTCAGGCAACTATATCTAAATGGGTACAGAACAATGCTCAGCCTAATCTTGAAATGCTTATCAAAATATCAAAGCTTCTGAATGTTGATATCAATGAACTAATTCGTCCAGACGAAGTGCAATTGGACGTTGAGCTAATCCAGCCCTCTAAAACTTTGTGAATGCAAGGGGCTTTCAGGCTGCAGTGAGTCAATTGTCTAAAAAGATTATAAAATTATAAATAAAAACAAATATCTTTTTACTCGGACAGTTTTTGTCCGTCATACCTAATTACTTTGCACAACTTAATCAAATTTTGTATGGATACAAAAACAAATGAATTTGCAAAAATCGGTAAACTTGTTAATACTATCATAACCAGATATCGAGAAATTAGAAAAGATTGTGGCATTCCTGATAATGGATGGCATAGCCGTACAATTGAACGTATGGCAACTCCATTTATTAAGGGGTATTTTACCTTAGCTGTAGTAGGAAAGGTCAGCTCCGGAAAATCTACATTTATTAATGCCCTTCTCGGATGTAAAGACCTTCTTCCGACTGGGCATGACCAAACCACTTGTGGCATTACCTATATTGAATATGGTGAAAAGCCTGAAGTGACAATTGTTTTTGGAGATGGTCACAAAAAAGTTATAAAAGAGGATATTAGCGGAAAAATTAAGCCGCATGTTTCTATTCCCGAAAAATATCATCATTTGCCAGTCAACAATATTGACGATATGATTATGGGGGGCTTTGACTTCAAAAAAATATGGGAGGTGCATAATCAACTAGAAGAAGAAACCCTTTGTCCTCCTATTGACAAAGCTTTACTGAAAGATTATGTAGAGCAACGAAAGAAGAAGGATATTGCTGTTGAAGTACGTATGAAGTATCCTTTCAACGAAGAATTGAAAGGCTGGAGAGTTATTGACACTCCAGGAATTGGTGCTATAGGAGGTATAGAAACACGTACAAAACAGTTGCTTGCTACCCAAAAAGAAGATGGATCACGTGAAGTAGATGCTATCATTTTCCTTCAGAATGGAAGTCAGACTCTTGATCAAACTGATACAAAAAAGTTTGTGAAGGAACAACTTGACAATTTAACTGAATCAGATAAAGATAGATTATTTTATGTTCTTACCCATAGTAGTTCTTCCGATTTTGTAACTCATAAGGATAGTAAAATTGACTTTATTACCCAGAATTATGGAAGTAAGATAAAGGTCTTGACTTATGCTGATAGCTTACTCTACACTTTCTTGACTGACCTTGAAGGAAGTGATGTGAGCCTTGATGAATTCATGAAATTTGCTCAACCAAGTGATTGGGCAGATGACGAATGGCGTGCCATTATGGGTATTCTGTTCCAGGCAATGCTTCACCTTCAGCAAAACCATGATTCTTTCAATCATGATACTATGCTTAGAACTGTTAAAGAATGGTCACATTTTGAAGAACTTAAAAATGAAATAAATTCTTTCGCAAAAAACGAAAAGCAAAAGACTTTAAGGAACTTGCTTAATCTTATAGCTACGGATTATCTCGGATTTGTTCATCAACTCGATAAAGACAAGGAGTTGGTTGATGGAGATTTGGCATCTATCAATAAAGAAATCCAAAACGTCGAGAAAAAAAGACAGGGATATAATATTCTGGCTCAAAAAGCTGATAATCTCATAAAGATTGACAGAATAAATGCAGAATTTGATTTTATTGAAACAGAATTGCGCGCATTTGAAGGATTGAAGTCCATCGACAGTGTCAGGACATCTGTAACTAATCTGTTCGACTCAGTTCAAAGGAAAGAAAAAGAAGTTTTTGAAGATATTATTAAACAGTTTTCCGGTTTTTTTAAGGACTTTGACTCTACAGATATAGTCTTAGAGTCAATCGATTTTAATGCAATCGAGAATGAAGCAGCATCAAAAAGTAAGGAATCCTACGTTATTGAGCCTGCACGTGTGATTAAGCACACAACAAAAGCAGATGAAAGAATTCCTGCAAAATATGGTACTAGAACTAACTCTGAAACAAAATTGAGAGAGTTCAAAGCTTTAACTCTTAAAAGAGCTAGAAGTCAAAGAGATAAGCTATTGCCACAAATAAAGGAAAAAGTCGATAATATGAGAAATCAAATCTTCAATGAGCTTGATCTTAAAATAAAAGAAGAGCTATCTCGCTTAGAAGGATTGAAATCACAATTGGCTAGAAAAGAAGAATTTAAAGCCGAGAATGATGCATTTATTGCAAAATCTCATGAAGCATCTAAAGAATTAATTAAACTTGCACAAGATTATGGATATGAATTCTAATTCAAAGGTAATGATGGATTTTGTTCGTTTGGAAACTGAAGTTCGTCAAAAGGCACAAGAGTATTTAGATGATATTTCTGAGGCTAACCTTAAAGCCTTTGCAGAATCAACTAAATATATAGCCCAATCAATATTAGAGAACTATTTCCTTTCTGTAGATGACATCTACACTAACGGTGCTCTAAAGATTGAAGACAACGAAGTATTCAATAAATTTATCGATTTTCATGATGGGTATCGTGCGCAGATGAAACGATGGGCAGCAGATAATGAGATAACTATCGGGGAAATGATGGTTACTCCAACACTAAAATATCCAGAAATGGAAAACGAAAACACCACAAAGAAACCAATTGCTATTGCAGGAGTTGGTACACTTGTTGCTGTGGGTTTATTCATCTTCACCGAGGTGTGGATTGCTGTTGCAGCAGAATTGCTTGCGTTAGGTGTTGCTGCTTATACTTATAAAAAGAGTAAGGAAAACCGTGAGAAGCAGTATGCTTTTAGGGTTAAGAAGTATGAGATGCAAATAGAACAAGAAAAAGCTCGCCTTGTAAATGGTCTTATCAAAGACCTAAAGACATGGTTAAGTAATGCAGAACATTTTTCTAATGATGTTTTAGTGTCATTTGGTATACAATAAGTTATGGGAAATATTCAATATAAGAATGCTCCAAACACTCCTGTTGAGCATTCTCAGCCAAAGAAAGAAAAAGAAGCTGTTCCTGTTCTTCAAAACGTCAAGTATGACGATATTGATAAAACAGAATTAGCCGATGCATGCCATCAAGTTTTTGACAGTATGGTAACTAGAGATTTTTTGCATTCTTTAAGTGAATGTGCCGTGAAGCCTCTATCGTTAGATACGTCTAGTTATTCAAAAGTGCGTTGGTATCGTGTTGATAAAATTGTCATAGAGAAAGATGTATTCTTTGCTGACAAACTATCAATGCTGTATATGGCACTGCATAAAACCGCAAGAAACATAATTCTTGTTTTGAACAAGCAGAATGATGGTGACATTGAATTGTATCTTGGTGCAAGAGACTTCTCTGGTAACAGTAGTGTATCAGGTAAGATACTTGAAGCTGGATTGGAGGGCTATTTCCCTGGCATTAAATTCCAACAGGATGGAATCACTGAATTGAATTTTTCGAATCCTGCAATATCTTCGGTTTCAGCAATAGCATCTTTACGTGATGATAAGAAAGAAGATTTTGTACAAGGAATTGAAAGACTTATCAATGCAACTTCCTCTATACCCCAGTTCCGTGCATATTTTGTAGCCGATTCTGTTGGTGATGCAGAGACAAATAGCATGATAAGTGCGTTTAACAATCTGTATTCAAGTCTTTCTCCTGCAGAAACACTTCAAATGACATTCAACGAGAGTGAAACTAAAGGTGTTTCTCAGTCGTTTACTGAAAATTTCTCAGAATCAATAGGAGAATCTATTTCGAAGACTGTTACTCACACCGATGGTTATTCTGAAAACAACACAGAAAGCGACACCGAAACTAGTGGAAGTAGTGAAAATCATAGCCGAAATATATTAGCCTCTATTTGGCATGGCATTGTCGGTGGTAGAACTGGTGGTGGCGTAAATCACAGCAGCAGTTCAACACGCTCCCAAACTATCGGTAAAAACTTCTCTGATTCAGAAGCAAACCAGAAAGGGTCAAGCACAAATACAACCAAAGGAACGGCTAATCAAAAGGGCTCTAATGAGTCTACAACCACAGGTTCATCTAAGCAGATAACATACAAGAACCGTTCTGTAAAATTTTATTTGGATATTTTAGACAAGCAGTTAGAAAGGCTCCAAAATGGCAGACCTTTTGGTTTGTGGTCAGTTGCCACATATTTTGTAGCGAATGATCCAACGACCGCACAACAGTTGTCTAACATATACAGAGGTTCTATCATTGGTGAAGAAAGTGGCTTGGAAACATGTGCTATAAACACATGGACTAAGGAAGAGACCGTAACTGAGATAAATCGTTATCTCGTAAACAGCCTCCATCCTCGTTTTGATTTTAACTCACTTGATGTTTCCGCTGGTTCCGTCGTAAATAGTAAGGAACTTGCAATCCACCTCTCTCTTCCTCAGAGTAGTGTTCCTGGTATCATAGTTCAAGAACGAGCTTCATTTGCAAGAAACGTCTTTTCTGGTAAAAAGAAGGGAGAAGAAATACGTTTAGGCAATATTGTTCACCTTGGGAAAGAATCAAGCACATCTGTAAATCTTGATATTGACGAGCTAACAAAGCATTTGTTTGTTACCGGTTCTACTGGTAGTGGAAAGTCAAATACAATGTATCTCCTTCTAAAACAATTGAGGGAGGTTGGTAAAACATTCATGGTTATAGAACCTGCAAAAGGCGAATATAAACATGTATTTGGTTGTTTAGATGATGTAACAGTGTACAGCCATTCAAATAAGATGGGTACTTTGTTACAAATCAACCCATTCGTGTTCCCTTATGAACATGTTGATGTGTTAGAACATATCAAACGCATCGTTGGAATATTTAATGCTTGTTGGTCTTTGTATGCAGCAATGCCATCAATCCTTGAACATTCAATCATCACTGCATATGAAAAATGCGGATGGGATGTTGATGCTTCTGAGCATAAATTTGACACTCCGATATTCCCGAGCGTAGATGACGTTGTCGTGTGCGTTAAGGATTACATAGATCGCTCTGACTATTCTGCTGATACTAAAGGAGATTATAAAGCTGCGATTGAAAAGCGTCTTCAGGACTTATGTGAGGGTATGTTTGACAAGATGTTTAACAGAGGATCAATTTCTGACGAAGAACTATTCAACAAAAATACAATCATTGATTTAAGTCGAACAGGTTCTGCTGAGACTAATGCTCTGATTATGGGATTTTTGGTAATCAAGCTCAATGAGTTCCGAATGTCAGAAGTCGGAATGAACAAATCGTTAAGGCATGTAACTGTATTGGAGGAAGCACACAACTTGCTGAGAAAGGTTTCAACATCACAGTCAATGGAAACCGCTAATGTAGCTGGCAAATCTGTAGAAATGATTACAAATAGTATTGCTGAAATGCGTACATATGGAGAATCGTTTATCATTGTTGACCAATCTGCTTCAATGCTAGATTCTGCTGCGATTAGAAACACAAATACAAAGATTGTGTTATCGCTTCCTGATACTGAAGACAGAAAAGTAGCTGGAGGTGCTATGTCGCTGTCTGAAGAACAAATTGATGAAATTGCTCGTCAAAATCAGGGAGAAGCAATAGTCTATCAAAATCATTGGGAGGAACCAGTTCAATGTAAAGTTGATGACTTTAGTGAACAAGTTAAAGATTCAAAAGAATTCATCGATGGGTATGTTTATACAAAGAGCACTCCTTTTAATAAAAAGCCAAAAAGAGTTTACAAAACTGAAGTTGTGGAATTCTTGTTATATCCTTATTTGAATAAAGAGTTTGACATTGACTATGTTGCAGCGTCAATTTCTGAATCTGAAATGCCAACAGCCATAAGATTCTCTCTTATGGATTTGGTTGAGGAATATAGAAACAGCAACGAGCTAAGCATCTGGAAGGATTATAATTTCGCAGAGCTATCTATTGTTCTCAAACAATACTTGAATCTTGATAGTGAATATGCTAATATTACATCGCAATATACTAATATGAAACAAGTAAGAACAAAGCTTGATGTAATCCTAAAAGAAAGATTTAACCAAGATCTTTACAGAGCATTTTTATATTATGTAGAAATGTGTTATGTCCGTAATAATGCACTTTATGAGGACTGGCGCAAGACATTCTAACTAATAAACCAAGAAACGACTATGGATTTTTTCAAAAGTTCTGAAGTTGAAAATAAGGATACAGGTTCTAGAAAGAATGTGTTCTCTGACGCATTCGTTGATAAAATGAATGATGATTTCAAAGAGGCTAAAGAACAGAGTGAAGCTTCGAACGAAATCGTTGACTCATTACATGATTTACCAGAAAAGGATTTGGCAGATGAAACTGTATTTGTGGACAAACTTCCAGAAGTAGCAGGTATTGATTTTATTCTCGGTCTGTTCTCGAATGAATTTCTCAACAGTGTCCACAATAGCTATGGATTTAATTTGACAGAGAATGAAATCGCAGAATCAGTTCAGAAAGCAAGCGACTTCTTCCATTTGAGTTCCCCAAAAGACATACGTGAAGATTGGACTACAGGTGTGATTCTAGGAATGAAACAAAAGGGAAATGATGATGTCCTTTGTTTCAACAGAGAACAAATGAAAGAAATGGGCATAACCGACAGAGAAGGTTTTGACCTAGTTATGACTCATGAGGGTGCTCATCGCGCTTTACAATTTATGGAAGGACGATATAATTCTCAGCAAGAAGAGTTGTGTTGCGATTTCATGGCTGGCGTTCGTGCAGGTCTCAATGGTATGGATGAAGGAAAAATTATTCGTTCATTAGAAGATACATTAGAGAGTGACTCTCATCCTGATGGTCTTTTAAGAGCAGAGGCTATTAGTTCTGGAGCGCAATATGCCAAGGAATATATGGCTATAAAGAATGAAGCGCCATCATTTTCAGAATGCCTTGAACGTTTTGATAAAAAACTAGATGAAATGTCAGGCAATCTTTTGAATGCAACTCAGGAAATAAATCTTAAAGAAGAAATGGGTGGCAATAGCGAATTAAAGGCATTTGTTGATGATAAGGCATATCATTTAAGAGAAGCCCAAACTGCCAAAGAATGGGCAGAATGGCATCACAAAAGAGCAAATGAAGCTATAGCAAAGGGTGACCTGTCATCTGCAAAAGACCATACATATAGAGCTCAATCATATGAGCGTCAAGCAAAAGAACATCTTGAATCAGCTTCTAAATGTACTAAATGATGGAACCAATAACAGCAACACTGACAACTGCCAAAGAAATATATGAGGCAGCAAAGACTATTCAGAAGGTCTATAATGTTTCGAAAGAAATGAAAACTGTTGCTGAGTCAGAAGGCAAAGATCAGATAATGGCAACTAAAGATCTTGCCAGTTCTGCATCGAAAATGCAACAGGATGGTACAGGTGGAAAAGAAGGAAAGAGTGAATCCTCAAATAAAGAATTAAATATTGAGGGTGATTTGTATCGTGGAGATAGCAATAACCCCGTTCTTCTTGAAGGCGCATTCGTTCATGAATTAGACACTTCCCATATCAAAGAAGGAACAATTTCAGAGCCTGTGGGTTTTGTGGATAAACTTCCTATTGAAGAAACAGCGGAAAGACTTGAACTTCAAGACGTATTTGTAGAAAGACTATCTTCTTCCGAAAATCAATTAGTAGAAATTTCTGTTGAGGACGAAACAAATAAGTTAGAAGCCCCATCAAGAAAGGAAGTAGTAGAACAGACTTCAAATAATACTGGCGATGTAACAGACTCAACACAAGAAACGAATTCCGAGGGTTTGACTGAGCAGGAAAAACAAGAGATTAAAGAAGAAACTGGTTGGTCTGATAAAATAGTTGACGCTATTAGAACCAAGGAAGAAGCACAAGTATATATTGATGCTGGGTTAGTAGAAGGTGAAGTAAATGGAAAACCTGCACTCCTTCAACCAAAGATAGATGGTAAAGCATGTAATGAACCTAAATGGCCAGAATGGAGCAACAAAGATCTTGCAGAAGAAGGCTATCCTCCACGAGACAAGAATGGTCGCCCATATGAATTGCACCATATTGGACAAAATCCAGATTCTCCACTTGCAGAACTGACATATGAACAGCATCATAGTGACGGAAACTTTAAGATTCTCCATACCTTTGATGAATCTTCAATAGATCGAGTACAATTCAATAAAGAAAGAAAAGAATATTGGTCAGAACGTTCAAAATCACTATAATATGAATAATATAATTACAACAATTGAAACCTTTAATCGTAAAATGTTTACAGGCAGCGTTTCTTCTGATCTGATAGCAAACGCAGAAAATGAGCTTGGTACTTCTATAGCTCCAGAATATAAAGAGGTATTGAAAAATTTCGGCTCACTATGTGTCAAAGGAGAAGAGTTCTTAGGAATAGACTGCGATAATTATGATGTGGTTAAAGCAACAAATGAAGCAAGAAAAAATGACAAGAACTTTCCTCTTGACATGTACGTCATAGAAAATACTTCAATCGATGGCATTCTTATAATCCAGAACAGTGCTGGTGAACTTTTTTCATATCAGCCTAATGGTAAGCTACAACATGTAGCAACTTGCCTTGACGAATATTTGCAAAGCTTATAGGTTTATGCCTAAATTAAAAAAATGTCTTTATCTCATAGATCTTCTGTCACGCAGGGGACCTATGAGTTTGAAAGAAATAAACGAACACTATCAGTACTCGTCATTATATGATGGCGAGATAATACCTCGTACATTTGCTCGGTATAAGGATTATATTGCGGAAACATTTCCGTGCTACATTGAGTACAATCAAAGTACCAATAAGTATTACCTAAAGCGTTACCATCAATATGGTCAAGATGACTCATTATATAATTATTTGTTGTCAGCATATCATATTGAGGGTATAAGTGAACTCGCTGTTAAACATCGCGATAAGGTAAAGTTGTATGAAGCACCTACAGGTGTTGAAAATGTACAAATTATATTAGAAGCAATAGATAACCAAAAGGGAATAGAATGTGACTATTATTCTTTTGATAGAGCAACCAAGAAACAGCAACTTCTTATACCTTATTTCCTGAAGACATGGGAACAGCGGTGGTATCTTGCTGCAGAACCAGACAACCGTCATCATGGCATATCAATCTTTGCTCTTGAACGGATGGATAATATCAGATTGACAGCCCAAAAGATGAAACCAAGCAATGATTTGACCGCTGATGAATACTGGGAAGGAAGCTTTGGCGTAAATCATAGTGATAATCAGGTACCAGAACGAATAGTAATCAAAGTATATGGATCACAGGTGAACTATGTTCGTGCCCTACCAATCCACGAATCTCAAAAGGAGCTGGAGAGCAATGAGGACTACACGTTGTTTGAATACCACATTGTTCCTTGCTACAATCTTTATCAACAGCTACTATGGCATAGGGAAAAACTTGAAATAGTTGAGCCTATCCAAATGCGCGAAGAAATGGCTAAAATCGTTAGAGATATGACTGTTCTATACAAATAGAAAGAAAAATGCCTTTGTTGTGTGGGCTCTTATTTGTGGAGCCAGTCCATTGTTGTTACTATTCGGGGCATATGCATATTTATTATGAAGCATGGTAGGTATTATTACACTCAGATTGCTAAAATCATCTTATCAAGATTGACAACAAAAAACGAACAAACCCACTGATTTTCAGCATCAATGCCGATTGTCAGTGGATTCGGTGTTCCCAAGATGTTCCCAGTGGACCAAATATTTCTTAGCTGGAGCGTTGGAGATGCACAAATAATTTTGTATCTTTGCAAGCCTATTTGAAGAACTGAAAATAGTAATGAATAGCAAAAGTAAAACTATATGACCCTCGCAATAATCGGCAGTAGGGTTAAACATTAAACATTAAAGATTAAAGATTGAAGATTAAACATTAAAGGTGAATGGTGAAGGGTTAATTAGATAACAAGGCTATGAACGAGGAAGAAATAAGAGAGATATTGAGACTGCTCAGGTGGGAAAGTGATGAAGTGTGATACTCCTGTGCTTGTAAGCGGACTGTCGGCTGTGTGTGTCATCCTTTTCTTGTTCTGCAAATAAAATTCAGTCGGCGTCCTTTTCTTGTTCTGCAAATAAGATTCAGTCGGCATCCCGCAAGACGGGGAATTTCTCTCTGAAGGCTCG
>OCTW011564081.1_pt1 | contig 12087 bp, 8 predicted proteins | sample 1539671 | NCBI WGS metagenome assembly OCTW01 (sample SAMN02144230, study PRJEB22623) | gut metagenome | biome: sheep rumen | host: Ovis aries | place: New Zealand | reverse complement strand
AGAAAAATCCTTCTCCGATTTATTCAAGTTAATAAGAAAGATATCGGTTTTCTTATCTGCGAAATACTTAACTCCCTCTCGGAATTCCGGAGATTCTGTTTCCGTAAAATATCCGAATGCTGCCATGATCTGATTGGTGTTGTATTGGCAGTGCATGTCCAGTGGGCACGTGTAGGGATATTCGTTCCTACCGGAAACAAAATTGACCCGCTTTCTGTTGTACTGCAGGATCTGCAGGACCTCATCCTTCACAAAGTCTTCGTGCAGGACGGAATCGATTCCGGCGTCGATATCCGCAAATCCCATTTTTGCAGGATGCTTCTTGTAGAAGGTGTAATACAGCATATTCCGCATCAGAATTTCTGCCTCTGTGCGAGGCCTGTGATCTCCGTTGAGATAGTGGATCCAGTAATCCAGCAATCGTATTGAATTCACATGGAAAAGACTGGTCAACATACTATAGATTTTATCGTCGACATCCCGGTCGCTCTCAATCAATCCAGCCCACTTCTTCAAACGATAGAGCGAACGGCCGCCATTGTTCTGATAGAAATCGTAGAGGGAAAGATTATATTCTGTCAGGAAATTCTCCAAAGTGAGGGGCAGGCCAGTGTCCTCTTCAAACGTCCGCACATGATCGATCAGTACATTCTTCGTATTATCCGTCTGCTTCAGGTTTTCAAGAATATATTCCTTGGCATATTTCTCCAACTCGATATAGCAGCCTCTCGGAAGATTAGAGAAGCCCTCCTCGATCTGCTTACGTAGGGACTTGCGGCCCTTTCCGACCATGGCCTCAAACTTCATCCCGAAGTTGTATTTCTTATTCGCCTGGCCAATGAAATCAAGAATTGTCAGGCAGTCTTTTCCCGGATACAGGCGGAGTCCGCGGCCCAGCTGCTGCAGGAATACTGTCGCGCTCTCTGTCGGACGCAGGAAAAGAACAGTATTTACCTGGGGGATATCTACGCCCTCATTGTAGAGGTCCACAACGAATATGAACTTGATGGACCCATCTACGAGGTTTTTCTTCGCGCTGGAACGGACGTCATCTATGCTCTTTGCAGACAGGGCGATGGAAGGGACACTATGCTCATTGAAGTAATCGGCCATGTACTGGGCATGGTTGACACTCACGCAGAAGCCGAGTCCTTTCACTTCATCCATGTCAGTGACATATTTGTTTACGCTCTCAAGCACAAGAGCGCAGCGCTTGCGGTCCGCAGTATAGATCTTCTCGAGCTCGCTCGTGTCATATTTTCCATGGATCCACTTGCATTTCCGATAATCGACTTCATCAGTGACACCGAAATACTGGAAGGTGCTGAGCAGATTTCTGTCGATTGCTTCCCCCAGAAGCATTTTAGAGGCGATCCGTCCGTCAAAGTATTTGAGAATATCCTTGCCATCCATGCGGTCCGGCGTTGCCGTCAAACCAAGGAGGATCTTCGGATCGTAGTAGGAAAGCAGCTCCTGATAGGATTTGGCTGCCGCGTGGTGGAATTCGTCAACGCAGATATAGTCATAGAAATCTTTTGACGTCCACTCCGACAGCTTCGCAGCATTGAAGGATTGAATACTGATAAACAGATGCTCAATATCCGTCGGCTTGTTTCCATCCACATAGAGTTCCCCGAAATTGAAATCATTCAAGATCTCCTGGAATGTCCGCATGCTCTGCTCCAGGATCTCTTTTCTGTGCGCAACAAAGAGAAGGCGGGCCGAGGGATGCTGCTGCATGAATCTCTTGTAGTCAAAGGCAGCGATCACGGTTTTTCCGACGCCCGCAAATGTCAAGGGACTGACAAGTTATTATTTGAGGCAGATGCCAAAACATCTCATATCTTTCCAGATATCTTAAACATTACCAGGGGAATAATTCCAGTCAATGATCCGAAGAAACAGCTACACATATCCTTTCCGTCCATACGGTCCGGGGTGGCAGTAAGCCCCATGAGAATTTTTGGATGATAATATGCGAGCAGTTCCTGATAGGAATTTGCCGCCGCATAGTGGAATTCATCTCCCCGTGTCAAGAGAGGACTAAAAATTCAACATTCACCATCCGACATCTTTTTCTTTACATCTTGTATTACTCGATTTATCGGAATAAACCCATATACCATAGTTTTGTAATTGTCCTCAGTCATTGAATCTGCACCTGCCTCAACTATTCCAATAACTTCATTATTCTCATTGATAACAGCTCCTCCGCTCGCACCATGGAGAATCGGTTTATCAATTGTCCAGATGTAGTCCTTAAGCAAGTATTGTTTTCTACCTGTCACTTTGCATTCTGTAACCGAAATAGAATCTCCTTCATGATAATTAGGGAATGAAAGTACTCGAACTCTCATCCCCTCTATAATTGTATCTGAATTTCCCATCAACCATCCATCTTTTTTGCTAAAATCATATAGTGCGTAATCTATTGTCTCATTGACTATTAGAGTATTTATCTCAGAATCAATTACAGTCACTTTCTCTCCGCCAGTTCTTCTGACCGAATATGTTGCAGGATTGGATTCAAAAACATGTGCGTTTGTCAATATACCATATCCTCTTAATAAGAATGCTGATCCTTGAGAAGGTATACCATCGATTATATAGCACCAATTGTTTTTTGCATTTTCAAAGTCATGTATTTCAAATATGTCCACGTCAAAAATCCTATTAAGATCACTGGCATACTTATAAAAATAATTGCAATGCTCACCTCTCACACACCGTATATATTCTATTTTCCCTTTCAAGACCTGCAAAAACCAATCAACAATAATTTCCTGTTTCTTTTCTTCATCAACACCTTTCAAGCTCCCATTAGCAAGACCAATGATATATCTGTTCTTCGTCTTTTTTAAGCCAATATATTTAAGTGCAGCTTGATATACACCATTTCTGTCACAATCATACAGAATTGTTCTTAATTCTCGAATATAGTTTCTCCTTAGGTTAGGAAATTTGTTAACTACTACACCAGTTACTTCCTGTCTGTGATAATAGTCGTTGACAAATATCTTGTTTTCATTAATCACAAAGGAATTTACTTCGATGATTTTTTTCAGTTCTTTACCAATAACAATCTCTCTATTATTATCTTTTATTTGTACTATATTCTTTGGAAACGTTGAAATATTGATAGAAAAAGAAATGTCATCTGCGTATCTCGTATATGTCATATGATACTTTTTTGCAAGACGTGTCAGTTGTGTATCAAGAGGCGCACAAATCATGTTTGATATAATTGGAGAGGTGGGGGAGCCCTGTGGTAATGCCCCCTTATAACAGGCTATCTGAGCTATTACCATAGCTGCTTCTTCTCCAATACAATATGGTTGTGCTTTCAGCATACCCATTACTCTTCCAAAATGTATCTGGTGAAAAAAATCTTTTAAATCCAAATTCAACAATAATTTCTTTCCTATATGCCGCTCCGCATTTTTTACATGACTTTTTCCCTGAATAAATCCATATGCTGATGGTTTTACCTTATATACTTCTTCAAGAATCCGCAGGAGTTTCCTTTGTAGATTAAGCAGTCTCTTATCGGGTATGTTTATAGTTCTGAATCCGCCGCTTTTCTTAGGTATTCTATATTCTCTATACAGATTGTCTGTTTTTTTTATATACAGCAATTTAATCAGCTGTTTATTCGACGTTCCCAATATATGTGCTACATCTTCTCTTGTTTTTAATTGATAGAAAGAATCCACTAATTCTTTATTTTCTGCTGACATGATCAATACTACCCACTATATTTTTCCACTAAAAAAGCACAAGGAACTCTACCTTTTCCATCATACAAGCTACGAAGCTTATAAAAGGCCGCCGGCATCATTGTCGCCGACATTCTGAATAATCGTTGCGTAACGCCAACGAAAAGCAATATCCTTGTGCTTTCAACATCTTATCATACAAAGCTAAACTACACAATCAGCGACATAACAAACAAAGTTGATTTCCCTGCGCTATAATATCCAATAACACAAATAGGAACCAACATTGGTGCTGTGTAACATTAAGATTTCTTGACATGCTTAACATTTCTGTAAAGTAACACGGCATCTGGTTTGCTTTTGGCTAATTTGCCATACATTGTCTATGCTTGACTCAGATTAACTCATTTTGCTAATGATTTACCAACACCCGCACGTGTCAAGGGGCTGACGAGTTATTATATACAAGAGATCTCATGATATGAAATCATTCTCTTCGATATTTCTTTCCTTTTCCCTCAAATCTTGTATGACAAAGTCTGTCTCTGATAATGTCTTATACATTCGCTCTACAATATCTTCTATATTTATTTATGACTTCCTCTATGCTGTAAAGCTATGAAACCAAATCCAAGTCCTTCTCAAGCTCTTATTTCTCATTTTCCTTTAAACTCAACTTTGCTTTTCCCCAAATTAGTCTCCATTATCGTATCAGTAAATCCATGAATCATATTTAACTCATCATCTACAGATACGATTGTTATTTTTGAAGAATTTCCAAATTCGTTCTGAAAGCTAACCGTGGTTGCCACTATCACCCCGAATTCCTTTATGTGTTTCGTATCTGTAGGATCGCATATAAGCAATGCGAGACTTCCTACACTTCTTCCTGCTATTCCCCAAATAATGTCCTGAATCAAGATTGTATACATTTCATAAACAATGTTTATTTTATGATCAGAAAGATCAATAATATTATCATTGTTCATAACTGTCATATTTTCTCCAAGAATTGCCTCAAAAAACATTTGTATAGCTATTTCTATTGAGCATCTCAATGCATAGCAATATATACAATAGGTCATCAACACCTCCGCAGTTCCAAACTGCGAGTCTGTCTGAATTTTTCTATAATATTCAGTGGTTTCTTTCGTTAAAGATTTCAAATCATCGGTAAACTGTTTTTTCTGTAAAACGGCCAAATGACGTAACATATTATCATCTACTCTTTCTAACAGTGCCAGTGCTTGATTATTAATTATTTTTTTATAAACTTTACCTGCCTTAAAAGCATCTATACATTCCTGATAATCATCTCTTCCAAGGAACGAAACAACATTATCTGAGGTTTTCGGTCTATTATACTGAAAATAAGGATCCAGTAGAATTGAACACCTAGGATACTTTTCCTTCACATCTTCAATACACATATCAATAAATAACCTAATTGTTTGGTAAGCCTTCTCAATTATTTGTCTTTCTTCAGATTCTAGATGTGTTGCATGAAAAGGCGGTTTTTTATTTATATCCTCTACAGATTCATCCGCAAGTAGATATCCCAAAAATTGTATATGTTGGTGAGATCCAATATAAGCAAGATCCCCATGAGGAGGTCTATTTATTATATTGTGATCATCATCTCCGGATTCTACGACGACTGTCATATCATGAATTGTTTTTCGTATCTTATCAGATTCTGAGTGCTTTGATAGTTTCTTACAAAGATCGAATACCGCATTTCTAAAACATTTACCCATGATTTTATCCCCTTTTAACATGTATAACTGTTTGGGCCAATTCCCTCTTCATCTGTACCCGAACTTCATTACTCACAATCTCCCTCACTTCGTGCTCTCCAACAAGATGAATACGGTCTTCCGGAACATACTTATCTGAAACGAATGAGATTTGTTGATTCATGATTCTATTTAAAACTATATTGGGAAGAATTCTTCGAGAATAATACAATAGTTTCTCAATAAGCAATTTTTCTCCTGTGGAATCTTGTGTCACAAAAGGATTCCATATCTCCGGATGGTATCTACACAAGCTACCAAGAACAAATAATGCTATATACATATTTAGATCTTTTGTAATTGTGATTAGTTTTCCGTTTCTTTTGTGAGCTACTTGAAGATATGGTTGTCCTGAATAGGAAATCTGACAAATATCTTTTCTATTCATTTTATGACGTAACACAAGATACTCGTTGCCTTGTCGGTCACGACCGCTTTGTGGCCTTAAGTAAGAGTCAGAGAAGCCTTCAATATGATTTATAGAAGCTAATATGTCATCTTCTTCTGTACAGATTTTCTCCACCATCCCTTCTGGTGTCTTAACAACATCCAACAAAAATACATGTGATTTTCTTTGCGGATAACATCTCTCAAAATCTGTGCTTATCTCAGCTATTGAATCAAGAAAATCGCTCAGACACCAAGGTTGAAACTCACAAAGATTCTTATGAAAGCCTAAATCTTTCGCAAATCTATGAATTCCTCCATCTGATTGATGATCGAACCTTAACGCAATATCTGCAATAAATGACTCTACATTATTTACTTCTATATGCATTCCGTGGTTAGAAATATGTGGTAGTGTTCCGTTTAGTAAAATAGACATTGCATACAGGAGATTTGTAGTCCCGTAATATAGTAGAACAGGTTCAACCTGCAGACTTACATTTCTACTCGCTTTATAATACTCATATGCCTGTAATAATGCACCTCCAATACAGTTTGCGACAACATCTATAGTACTATCTCCATTCTCGGTAGAAATAGACATAGGAATCTGATGATCTTTAAAATAACGCTGAATGTTTTCCTTATATGAAAACTGAAGCAAAGAACGCCACAACTCCTGTTCTGGTTCCTCTGTAAAAACCTTCATGCTACGCACGATATAACCCCTCCAATATTAATAAGAATTATTCGTTATAGGTGCAAGCCAATTATCATTCTGTTTCCATAACATACCATTCTCGTAATTGGCAATAGTATAAGCCACCGCCAAAGAATGCTTTTTACATTGGTACCGTGTACCATTAAGATTTCTTGACATGCTTAATATTTTCGTAAAGTAACACGGTACCTGGTTTTGGAAACTGTCATACATTATGCCGGATTGACTGAAATTAACTCAGGTTGACATAATTATACTCACACCCACACATGTCAAGAAGTTGACGAGTGTTTTTTTCATAACTTACATTGCTTATAATTCCAAACACAATAGCAATATCTATGCATCGCGGTAAAAATGATTCTTAATCTAATATTTCATGCGACTCATTCATTAAAGGCAATAATTTTGATTCAAGATATAGGTATTTATTTCTAATAGAGTCATTTGTTGTTGAAGATAATATTTTTTCAATATAATTGTATAATTCCGTATACTTCCCGATTTTTTCTCGATTCGTCATCCCATAGGCAGATATATACTCCACATAATAAAAAGCATCATAGTCTCTATTCAAGATATTATTTGGTAAACTATTTTCAGGGAAAAGATTATTGTATTCATCTATAATATCTTTGTTGATAATAATTCTTGGTACGTTTGCATTATACTCCTCCATCAGATATGCATTAACAAATCCTGGTCCGAATAAAATGTCTCCTGCAGAATATAATTCTCCTTTTGTAATAGCACCTCGAAGCAATATAGGTGGATCAAGTTCTATCATTCTACTCTGAAAATCGATGCAGATAAAAATAAGCTCAAATAACGATTCAGGTATGTCTGCTCTTATATATATACATACACTATCTGACATAACCTTAATGTTTATTTCCTCGCTTGATATAAGAGGCACAGTAATTCTCTCACCATTCTTCTCAGCCGTCTTTTGTAGTATTCTCATGGAATTGATCGAGTGATAGATATCCACAATTTCTTTACATGTTTTCTCCTTTACCATCTGCTTAAATCCAAGTACATCAATAAAGGCGATATAGTATTCTTTATAGCCATTCATCTAATTATTGGTTCCTCCAAGTTAACATATGATATTATATTGGTGTTCATATAGCTGTTACAATTTGGTCTTATCTTATATCGCTTCAATCCCTATACTTCTCAAGTACTGATAGGTTCCGTCATAATATTCAGGAAGACGTGTGCTATCCTCCCAAAAGCCACTTGCTGTTTTATTGGGGTTCCCTACCGGTACGCAGATAACCATTCCGGCTCTGGCACGAGTGAGTAAAACACGATATGCATTCAGCATATATATTAGTCTTTCCTTCTTGCTCTCACTATCTCCCACTATCTCTACCCACTTTGTGTTGCCGTTAAATCTGTAGAAACGCCATTTACCATTTACACACCGCATATCCGCATCCCACAGCAAACAGGTATAATCCAGCTCTAAACCTTGAACTTGTATTTCTGTAGCTGCATCTTCGAGATAATTCGATGAGCGTGTATCTGTTTTATCCTCAAGAAACCAGTGAACAGCATTCTCATCGCCGGATGGCAATATATGAATCGCTAATGGTTTAAATCTTGCCGCTTCTTTTGTTACAAGGACTCCCGTGCGTTCGGTTCCCCTTACTTTCTCATGAAGCCATTTTCTTGCCTTGTCCATGTCTCTTGTCAATACGATAGGATACTTGTCTTTGATTTCTTCATACAGGGTCGATGCACTTATATCAAAAGACAACAAAGCATGAACAAAAGCAGAAACCTTTTCCGCTCTGTATGAACGTAGTGAAACACCCAGATGCAAGGATTCTGAGTATATGACATTCGGATTATCCTTCAACAAGTCATTGACTTTTCCTTCAGCATATTCTGGCTCAGTCAATTTGGGAGAAATATGAACATCCCAATGCTGGAATTTTTCATTTAATGCCTTAATCCACTCAGATATACCGGCCTCACCTGTATTAATCTCCTGGCCTCCTCCTACGAGACAAATGATTGTTGCCCAGTCTTCTCGCTGATCAAGAGACCAGATCAAAAAGGCTGCTTCCGACATCGGGAAATTCGGGACTTTCAGTTTATTACCATATGTTCCGCCTCTTTTGAGATAATCTGCAAGACGTTTGTGTGTCCATGAACGCTGGGCCTCGTCGAAAATAGCGACATGCTCGACTTCACCAAATCCAGCTTTTTCCATTTTCACAGCTTTTTCAGGATCAATTTCAAGAATACCGTTTTCAACCGGATTCTTGATTTTTGCCAACATATTATCACGATAACGGTGAATCATTTGAATTGATTTGCTCACCTCACGCCGGGAATCCGACAGGTTCTTTCGCTCGTTCCTTTCTCGGCATTTTTTCTGATTATCTTTTGCAAGCGCTTCTGTTAGCACTGCGACAAGCGGACCATTACCTGACAGATAGACAGCTCCCTCATCCTCAACTGGTTCATCTTTTCCTTGATAAGTCTGCTTTATAGCAACATCAAGGCCAACCAGTGTTTTTCCGGCACCAGGTACACCAGTCACAAAGCAGATGCTTTTTTTCTGCTTTTCCTTGCTTTCATTGATCACATCCAGAACATAAGCAATAGTTCTATCGGTAGAAACCTTATCCGCCTCATGTCTTGTGATATCTTCAACAGAATGATTTTCGTATAATGCTCTTGCCGCCTCTATGATTGTCGGTGTAGGGGCATAAGGGCTGATAATCCAGTTGGGATTAATAGTCGTCTCATTTGGGAACCTGTTCAATACTTTATTAATCAGATCATATAAGCCAGATTTCCCTGTTATTAGCGGATTAACAACGTTATCGTCGTATACTGACATTTGAATATTCGTGGAAGAATGGCTATAGTTTGTTGCCACAAGAATTGGAACGATCACTTTATCCTGACTGAATTTATGAAAATTCTTTAGATCCAATGCATAATCAAGAACCTGATCAACATCTGCTTCCAGTATTCGCGTCTCACCAACCTTAAACTCTATACAAAAAATGATACCCTGATAGAGCAATACTACATCTATTCGCTTTCCCAGACGCGGTATATCATATTCAAAAACAATATACCCGGTTTTGTTCTCGCATCGGGATATTGTTTTCTGCATTATGATTATTTCACCTTTCCACGCTTCTATTGTAGTCGTGCGTGCTTCACCGTGGTAATTGTTACACAGTATCCCGAGTATTGACATTTCTGTATCACTGATAAAAGCAGTAAAACTATTATTATACAGGCAACGCGGATTATCGCTCATAACAGCCATTCCTTTCATCCCAACAATCATAATCGCCCTTATTTATTCACGTAATCAGAACTATTATACCACTTATACATCGTAGCATGTATTATAACGTCAGTTAAAGTCTCTCACAGTTCAGGTTCTCCTCTTCGATTAGTTCGATTCAAGTTGTTGCGATTCCGTTTTTCATTCTCATCTACGACCTCCTGCTTCTCATGAAGACGCATCAATACACTTTTCTTTCTCGTATTCCTTATCGGTGCAGCCGCAGTCCGGACAGGATGCTTTGGTGTCACGGGTCTCACAGGTACTTCCGCATTCCCGGCATGCTCCTGAGAATGCACCATCGATTGTCTTTCTGTTTTTTCAGAATGGTCTGTCTCTTTAGTAGATTCCGCATGTGCTTTCTCTTTTTTCTTCTGTTCCTCATATTCACGGAGCTTTCTTTCGTTTGATGCCTTCCGCTCTTCCTGCTGGCTCAGAAGAGATTCATAATCTGACTTCGCCTGTTTGTATACTGTTACGAATTCACTAACTGAATTAAACCCGTACTGTTTTGGAAGGAGTTCAATCTGATCTCTCGTCGTATTGAGTCTGGTCTGTTCTACAGCTATTGTCTTTTCAAGCTCTTTACGCTGACCCCAGTGTAACAGTGAGGTTTTATTTAACTTCGTCACAAGTTTCATCACATCTCGCTCGATTGCAAAGGCCTTTTTGTTCAAAGTATTGAGTCTGTCTTGTATCGCCTGAAGTCTCATGTATTCCGCTTGTGCACTCATGATCAGGGCCGGATCGATCAATGGCTCTAATTCTGGAGCCATCAGTTTACGATCTGGTGTCTGTACGGAAACAGGTTCTCTTGTCCCTGTTGGATCCACTGTTCCCTTTTCTGTCCTGTTTTCTTTTCTTCTCTGAAGCATCATGAGAAATCTGAAGTAATCCTTCAGAACTGTGATTGCTTTCCTCAGAATAGATGCGAGCAGGCCGGGCTGATATCCGTTGGTTTTTACAGATTCGGCCACCTTGGACGTCACACATTCCCGTTTGAACTCGATCACATCCTCCTGGGAACCGCCCGCAATCAGAATCTGATCAACGGACTGGTTCCATTCCTTCCTGAGTTCGTTATCTGCTTTGATTTCTTCTGCCTTCGGATTGTTCTTTCCGATTTTCTTTGTCGGCAGATAGGGACCGGATTTGTCAAATACTCTTACTTTGTCAAGATTGCTGCGGGCATACTGGTTCATCAGTTCCGTGTACATTTCTTTCACTTCTGGAAGGAACGATCTTTCCTTAAACTTGTCTTTGCGTTCCGAGAAATATCTCATCTCATACGGAAGACCCTTTCGGAGAATTACGCAGCCGGGACGCACGTTTCCGTTTTCGTCCAGGATCTGCTTCTTCGTCCGGACGTGCCTGCCGTCTTCGTCAAAGAACATATTTCGCGAGGTGTATTTTTCATGATGACCGCAATCCGAGCATGAAGCTGGACAGACGCTATCACTGCTTCGGCTGTCAGGCAGACGGGGATGTGATTGATTTTGTCGGTAAAATGTTTGGGCTGACACCCTATGAAGCGGCTTCGAAGTTGGCAGTAGATTTCGGCATCTGTGTTCCGGATCAGAATGCATGTGCCGCCAGTTGCAAAACAGAGGGAAATAATACGGAAATGAGTACTGCAGATCATTCTTCTGAATATGACCAGGAGGAAAGGCAGAGGAAGAATCAGCAGGACGATCAAGTACAGAATTTCGAGCTGAGAAATCGTAAAGAAGGCGAGAAAAAAGAACAGAAGAAAAAGAAACCGGAGGAAACAGAAGAACAGAAAAAGGAACAGCGTATTCGCCGGCTGGAAAGACAGATTCAGTCCTGGATTGAACGAGCGGAAATTACTCTGATTCAGTATCTGATATATCTGGAGGAGTGGGAAAAGGAATATCGCCCTGCAGGACCAGAGAATGATCCGCATCCCTTGTTCTGTGAAGCGATGTCCAGGAAAAGCATTGTCCGGTACCAACTGGACACATTGCTGTACGGAACGGACGGAGACAGGCTGGATTTTTCAAGAAGGAAAGAGAGGGGGTGAAGAAGATTGAGAGAAGAATTAAAGAATATGAGCGAGACAGAGCTGAATCAGCTGGAGGAGCAGGTGGCTGAAGAGGCAGTCACTGTGGAGGATATCCGGTCAAA
>OCTW013434885.1_pt1 | contig 12090 bp, 13 predicted proteins | sample 1539671 | NCBI WGS metagenome assembly OCTW01 (sample SAMN02144230, study PRJEB22623) | gut metagenome | biome: sheep rumen | host: Ovis aries | place: New Zealand | reverse complement strand
GGTGTGATCAGAAGGGTGAAGAGGTGCAAGCGGGTAGTGGTGGAGCTTGAAGGCATCGCCAGCGTGGCAATCGCGTTTGTACCGGCTGTGCTGCTGAAGGAGATAAAGGAGTAAGAGTGATAGAAGGTGAACTGGCTATGCGAAAGCGTACTCAGCATGGCAAAGGCAGCGAGAATCCTAAAGATGATTCCTCTTCGTCAGATGAGAAGACCAAGGATGACGATGAGAATAAAGCGCTATATGAATTAGATTAAAACTAAGATGACGCAAGACGAGAGATGGCAGATTAAGTATAAAGAGGTGGTTGGTTTTATTGAGGTCAATCATCGAAATCCGTCGAAGTATAGGATTGAGGAGCATGACTATTTGAATTGGCTGAAGGCCAATCGGAAGAAGATGAATGCGGGGAAGATGAAGGTGGAGAGGATGGAGAAGTTTAGGGAGTTGATGAGGCTTGTGGAGGAGAATAAGAGAGTTAATCAGTGGGAGTAGAAGTATAAGTAAAAAAAGAGATTATTGGCCATGGCAATTAGTGATAAGGTAAAACGGAAAATGCTTGCAGCATCTGGTGGCTTTTGTGGAAATCCCAATTGCCATAGGAATTTGTTTGATTTCTTTGAGACAGGGGAAGTCAAAAATATTGAGGAGTTGGCACATATAATAGGGCAAAAAGAAAACGGGCCAAGGGGTGATGATGAATTGCCTCTGACGGAAAGGGATGAATTCGAGAATATAATTTTGCTTTGCCCAACCTGTCATACCACCATAGATAAGAACCCCCATTTGTTTCCCAAAGCGACTATTAGGAAGTGGAAACAGGAACATCAAGAGAGTATAGAAAATCTTTTCGTAACGCCAAGGTTTGACACTCGCGAGAATGCAAGAAAATTTATTTATCCCTTAATGGTTGAGAATAAAGCTATTTTTGATTCATATGGTCCCTATTCAAAAAATGCAGCTAATGATCCAATGGCTACGGAACTTGAATGGGAAAGACTTTCTATACAGAAAATAATACCTAATAATAGGAAAATAGAGTCTGCTATTATACAAAGCGAAGACTTGTTGACACCAGAGGAGATGGGCTGGTTCGTCCAGTTTAAACTACATCGAGAAGGATTTGAATATAATAAATTGTCTGGAGATGTCAACGCTACTGTTCCGACATTTCCAGTGGAATTTGAAAATATATTTAAATGAGAAAAGATATTGCGCCATCAACAAGAGATTTCTTTGTTCGAGGAATGGAAGGACACTCGGCTGTGAAGTGTATTAAGCATATAGACAACGATGTATATCTAATTGAACGAACATTAGATCGTCCCGATATAAAAGTTCTCATAGCTGATATTTATATCGCAGGTGAAGGTGATATTATTGAGATCTCGTATGACTATACAGATATAGACTGCATTGTACTGGTAGGTTTTTATAACCGTTACTCTGGAGCTGCAAAGGAATTTGCAAGAGAAAGAAAAATTGGATTGTATGATAATAGGGAATTTTTCGGTGCGGTTAACTGTACGGGAAATGCATTCCTGAACTATGTGAGGAAAAGTAAATGAAATCACTGAGATTAGATATAGAGCGACGTGAACACATCACTCGTTATGTATTCGGCTCTGCCGTATATTCTGAAACTCCCTCTGATATAGATGTCGCAATAATCTATGATAAGCGTTATGTGACGGTAGAGGAAGCAATAACATATAGACGAAAGTTGGTAGAAGAGATGATGCAGCTTAATTCTATGATGATAGATACAATTCTTCTTTCGATTGAAGAGGAGATGGAGATGGCATTTTTGGAGAATGCCAAGGTTTTGGAGTTTTAGGAACCCATTACTTTATAATGATTTACCGTTTATGGAAATTGAAGATATACAAAAACTTATTGCGAAGGATGAGCATCGCAGTCTGGAGTTGAAGAAAACGACAGGGGAGTTGCAGGATGGTATGCACTCGGCTTGCGCTTTTTTGAATACTGAGGGCGGTTTGCTAATCTTTGGCGTTGCGCCTACTTCGCTGAAGATTCTCGGACAACAGGTGACGGACTCTACGCAACGGGAAATTGCCCAAGCTTTGGCCGGGCTCTACCCTGCGGTGGAGGTGAAGCCTGAATACATTGATGTGCCGGGAAGGAATGGCGACCAACTAATCGTGATGCACTTCAGCGGCTGGAGGTGGGGCCAGATGCCTTACACATACCGTGGTTGCCCTTATTACAAGAATGAGAGCACTACGCAGGTAATGCCGCAGGAAATGTATGAGGAGCGGCTGCGGGCGGCTAAACCGGAGAAGTTTGCATGGGAAAGACAAGAAGCAGAGGGAGTGGCATTGGCAGACTTGGATGAGAAACGGATTCGTGGAGCTGTGCGTCTTGGCGTAGAACGCGGACGTATGCCGGCAACGGCAGAGGCTGAAAGTGTTGAGTCGCTACTGAGCAAGTGGAATCTGATGCGTGACGGGAAGGTGTTGAACGGTGCAGTGGCTCTGTTTGGCAAGAATCTGAGTGGCTATACGCAGATGTCGCTGCGGCTGGCTCGTTTTCGCGGCACGGATAAGAATGAGTTCGTGGACAGTGGTCGGGCGGATGGCAATTTCTTCGATTTGCTGGATGCTGGTATGGCGTTCTTGTTTAAACACCTTTCGCAGAGTGGCAAGATAGTGGGGTTCCAGAAGGAGGAACATCTTGAAATTCCGGCTGAGGCCTTGCGTGAGGCTCTGACGAATGCCCTTTGCCATAGGCAGTTGGAGAAGTATAATCTGACTCCGAGCATTGCTGTTTATGATGACCGTGTGGAGATTGAGAATCCAGGACGTTTGCCGTTTGATTTGACACCAGAGACTATCAAGAGCGCACATGCATCGTATCCGTATAATCCGCTGATTGCTGAGGTGCTGTTTAAGTCTTCGTTCTTGGAGAGTTGGGGATCTGGTGTGGGCAGAATGGTGGATGCCTGCCGTGCGCAGGGGGTGCCGGAGCCGGAGTATGAAGTGGCTGGCGGGTTTGTGAGAATTGTGTTCAGGAGACCAGAAGGGGCTGGTGTTGTAAATGGTCCTGTAAATGGTGATGTAAATGGTGATGATAGGGTAAATGATAGTCGAAATGATAGTCTAAGTGATAGTGTAAATGGTACTTATCAGGCTATTAAGGCTAATCCTGGTATTCAGAGAAAACGTATTTCAGAATTGACAGGAAAGAGTATCCCTACAATAGATAGACATATTGCCTTGTTGGCTAAATCAAACCTTATTGAGCATAGAGACTCGGATAAGACGGGTGGATATTATGTGAAGAAGGATGAGGACAGAGGTTAGAAGGCTGAAGTCTGAGGTTTGATGGAAGGAGTATAAATTAACAATTAAAGGATTATTTTTATAGTCGGGAAAAATACATATGTCTGTATTAGAGAATTACAAAATAAGGACCAATTCACATATCATAAATCTTCTAGGAGATGAATTGATAGGTAGTGATAGCCTTGCATTGTTTGAGATTGTGAAGAACTCATACGATGCGGATGCTAATGTTGTGACCATTAGTCTCAATGACTTATTTAATGAAGGTAGAAGTATCGTAATTGAAGATGATGGGAACGGTATGGCGCCAGAAGTCATAGAACATGCATGGCTTACAATAGGTACTGACTATAAGAGAAAATCAGTAAAAGTCAGTCCTGTATTGCATAGAACATCACTGGGTAATAAAGGAGTTGGGCGATTAGCCGTGCATAGACTGGCAAACCGAATTATGCTTGAAACGCAACCACGTGGTTGTTACTTTGGATCTAGACTTAGTATTGATTGGGATGACTTAATTGGTTCTAGCGAGGATGTGGAGGGGCTTTCTGTGAATGTAGAGAACAATATACCGAACATCTTGAATGGAAGGAATGGAACAAAGATAACGTTGACGCAATTACGTGAGGTGGGCTGGACAAAGAGCAAGGTTACGCAAATGGTGCGAAAATTACAGAACATTGTCAATCCCTTTGCGCCTTCCAGCCAGTTCAAGATAGAAATTAAATCCAATATTTATCAAGTTCAGCAATGGATAAATAGTGTAAGGACACCAGTTGAAACGTTGAATGACTGTCTGTATCAGTATACCTTTACACTTGAAAAGAGTGGAAATGAAAACGAACTAGCTCGTTTCTCGTGGCATTATAAGTTTAATCCAAAGAATTTCCCCCCCAGTTCCGAGATAGAGCCGAGAGAAGATAGCAAGGTGGAAGAATTGTTGATTAACGGTAATATATTCAATGAGATAGATATGTCATCTAAAGACAAGATGTTGCTACGTGACAGTGATTTGGATGGTATTGAAACAGTCTCAGGTACCTTCTATGCATTCAATCTTGATGGGAAAATAATTGACCTGTCGTACGGTGCCGGCAACAGGGGTAAAATTAAAGATTTTGTTTCCGAGTATGCTGGGGTTCGAGTCTTCCGTGATGGAATCCGTGTCTATAACTATGGTGAACCTGCAGATGACTGGCTCTACCTAGATCAAGCTAAAACCAAACGAGTAGGTAGTCACTTTGCTAAAGGACAGACGGTTGGTGCTATCAATCTTTCTTTGGAAGAAACAAAAGAGACTTTAAAAGAGAAGACAAACAGAGAAGGTTTCATTGAGAACACATGTTTTGATCGTCTGGTCGCTATTATGCAGACTGTTTTTAGCCATTTTGAAAGGCTATCAATAAAGGATAGAGAGAAGATTAATGCATATCAGAATGATACTGTAGCTCAGCGTAAGATAGGTTTTTCGGATACGGTTGATCAATTGGAGGATTCTATCAAAAGGATGAATCTGGAACGTCAATTAGGAGGCTTGGTTAAGAGGGTTCGTCGGGATTACGATGATATGCGTGATGTAATGTTGAACTCCGGAATGAACGGACTCAACCTTACAGTAGTGTTCCATGAGGTAAGCCGTGAGATGGCTTTTATTGGTAAGGACATTGTTAAGAAGGATTGTGATATTGACAGTATCCGTCAAAGAATTGAAGCATTGAATGATTTGATAGAAAAGTTTATGCCCATGCTTAAACAGACGCGAAAGATAACACTTAGTGCTTCAAACCTTGCTGAAAGGGTCATCTCTATTCACAAGAACAGGTTCTTATATCACAAGATTAAATTTGAGTGTCCGTTGTTAGACACGCAGGAGAATGACTTCAAAGTTAACGGTGTAGGAGGCCTTTTACTTAGTGCTGTTTCCAATATTATTGATAATGCAATCTATTGGGCTTGTGAGAATGAGGAAAGAGAGGGTGTCGGTTTTGTCCCGTCGATAATGCTTACTACTGACCTTACTTCTTTTGATGGGCCAGCTTTGATAGTCGCAGACAATGGCGCAGGTTTCAAAATGGATGAGGAAGAAATGATTCTCCCCTTCAGGACGCTAAAGCCTTCGAGCATGGGAGTAGGTCTCTATTATGTTAGTTTGGTTATGAGTATGGTAGGGGGTAAACTTATTTTCTCAAATAGAAAGGATTTGAATCTTCCTGCTAAGTATTCTGGTGCGTGCGTAGTTTTGGTTTTCCCTAAAAAATGAGTGATATGTTAGCAGAGAATAATCGAATTATCCTTGTTGATGATAGTGCTGACGATTTAAGACGGCTCACAGATGTTTTCAATAAGAGAGGAATTGGGTGCAAAGCGATTCAATATGATGGCATTGAGTTTCCAGATGAACCACTTACTGGCGTAAGGATGGTTTTTATGGATATAAACTTATCTAATAGCGGAGACAGGAATAGCCAGTTCGCAGTGCTTGCAGATGCTTTGCGAAAATATGTCTCAAAAGCCAACACATACTTTGTCTTGGTATTTTGGACAACGCATGTGGATTATATTGAAGAATTTAAGGTCTTTGTTAATAGAGATGCGGCTGCTGAAGAAGTTCCCAAGCCAATTCTTGTTGTGCCTTTGGACAAAAGCGAATTTGTTGATGCTGAGGATGCGTTAGAAGACAAACTATCGCAAATATTTAATGAGAAGTTGGTGAAGTGTCTGTTCCCTTTTGATGATGATATTCAAATGGCTGCCAATAAATGTTTAACAGATATAGTAAGTCTGGCACCATTTGAAGATAGGTGGGGAGAAAATACATTATTTGAAACTAATGTTAGAAATCTTTTTTCCAAGATTGCTATTGGATATTATGGCTTAAAACCGGCCAAAGCAAATCCAGACAAAGCTATTAAAGAAGTTATTGCACCATCATTTTTATATGATTTATCGCAGATTAATCAAAATTCATGGAAGGATTTTCTTGAAATGGAAGGTAAGACTGACGATGAATTAAAGGGTATAAGTTTTTCTGGAGATAACACATCTGCAAAACTTAATACAATATTCAATATTGATCCTTGTATAGAAGATGATGAAGCACGAGGGAGTGTAAGAAAGATAAAGACCGATGATGAAGCGAAGAATTATTTTGATAATGCTTTTGCACTTTCGATGGATGAATTCATAAAAACGAAAACAGTACCATTAAAAGAGGATAAAGATGATAAATTCGTTAATGAGTCAATCTTAGTAGCTGTTGAAATTAGTGCGGCATGTGACTATTCGAATGACAAGCCACGGCTGCATCGGTATATGCTAGGCGTCTTGAGCAAAAGAAAGGTTTTTAATGATTGCAGAAATAAAAGCAAAAAGGAAGGAGACCACATTTTTATAGTACCCTTTGATTTTATCTATAATGGAGAGGTCTATTGTCTGCTATTCAATTTGAATTATACCTTTAACGAGGAGAAAACTGAACTTTTTGGGAAGTTAGGCGATAAGCTTTTTAGATTCAAGAGCGAGTTTATGAATTCTGTCAGTGAGCAATATGCCCAACATATTTCAAGAATTGGCTACGCCTCTTTTAAATAAGAATAATTGTATTCGTCACATACTCTTTTTCTCTGAGTGATGACCCAAAATGAACGTTGGATTATTCGATATCAAGAGGTGTTGACGTTTATTGAGGACAATAAGCGTAACCCATCGAAGCATAGGATAGAGGAGCATGATATGCTGAATTGGCTTAAAGCCAATAGGAAGGCTCTTAATGCTGGAAAAATGAAGGTGGAGAGGATGGAGAAGACGCGTGTTGAGTGAATTGAAAGAACAGGGCGCTTCTCATCGACAGTTAGAGCGATTGACTGGTGTTGGGCGAGGGCTTATTCAGAAGTTGTGATGTCATTGTGTCCCTCTGGCATCTGGCATCCTTGTTCATGAAGATACAATAGGAAGAAAGAGATGATGGACAGGCGATCCATGGACTAATTATTGGACGACCATATTTAAATTAGCGATATGCGATAATGATGTGGTGTTCCAGATATTGAAGTAGGGGTTATTCTATGATTAAAGATTATACTAAAGGGCGATTCGTTGAACAGACTTTTTCATACGAGTCGTTGATGAAGAAGAGAGTGAAGAAGCATTCTTCATTTCTCCAGCCCATATTTGAGGCTGTCAGTAACTCTTTGGAGGCAACAAAAGGGAAAGATGATACTATTGTCATAAGACTAAAGGTTTCAAAATCTTCTACCCCAGATAAATATGAGTTTAACTCTATAGAGATCCAAGATACTGGATGCGGATTCAATAAAGAGAACTTGGATCGCTTTTATCATTTGTTTGATGAATCGAAGAATTTCAATAATCTAGGATCCGGTAGAATACAGTATCTTCATTTCTTCACTCATACAGAAATACGGTCTGTATATCTTGAAAATGGCAAAAAGAAAAAGCGCAACCTAGTTCTTTCCGTAGGATTTATAGGTAAAGAGAAAACACCAATATGGGAAGGAGTAGAAGAGGACGCCATGGAAGAAGATTCCTTAGGAACGAGTGTGGAACTATTCTTGCCCCGTGATGAAAAGGATAAAGAAAACTATGAAAACCTGACCACAGAAGAATTGCATGATAAGATATTCACGCATTATCTAGGCAAATTTTGTATTAATAAAGGCAATGTTCAAAATATAGCGATAGAACGCTATATATATGGTGCACATGTAGTAGATGAAGACCAATTCATAGAAGATGCTGATATTCCTGATGTGGATTATCATGATGAGGTGAAGGTGCATTACAAGAAAGCCAATATCACACGTGATGGATTGATAAAACAGAAAGAAACAGAAACCTTCACTATTGATTCCTACTTGTTGCCTTCTTCTGTACAAAAAAGAAACGAAATCAAGCTTACAAGTAAGAATGAAACGGTAGATGTTGATAATGTGGACTTCTCATTTGTTAGTAGGGCTAAGATAAAAGAGGGCAAGAATATGCTTTGTCTGGTATCAAGTGACTTTTTAACAAACCAGGATACTGACTTGAGAGGTAAGCTTACAATCTATACTAAAGAACAATTCTTAAAAGAAAAGAATTTCTTTACGATAGATGAAAAACAAATCTTTATTGACGATGTACAGGAAGAGGTTACTGAGAAAATAACAACACACTATCCTGCAATTAATAAGATAAAGGAAGAAAGCAATGAGGATATAGAACAAATGGTGGAGGATTTCTCACTAGACAGAGAATTGATAGCATCGATGGGAAGAAAGACGGGAGAGAAAGCATCAGACTTTCTAAGTCGGTATTATCATTCTGATGCTGATTACCAGAAAGACTATACGCAAAAGCTTAAAGTGTTGTTTGACTCACTGAGAACCCTTGACCCATCTTCGAAGACATTTCAAAGGTCACTGAATAATAAAGTGAAAGAGATAAACTCGCTGATCCCTGTCAAGAATAAGTCGAGTCTGTCAAGATACATATCAAGCAGAAAAGCAGCCTTGAATATTTTAGGGTTGATATTAGATAAGCATCTGGAGTGTCAGATAGAAAAGAAAAAGAGGAAGAGTAACGAGAAACTGATACATGACCTGCTTTTCAAGCAGGGAACTACAGATGTACTAGATAGTAATCTTTGGATATTGAATGAGGACTTCATTCATTTCAAAGGTTATTCGAATTTCGAACTCAGGTCTCTAAAAACCGAAGAAGAAACGATTTTAAGAGATGACCTTACAGACAAAGAAATAGCACAATTAACGAATTATCATAAAAATCCATTAGGATATAAACCGGACATTTTACTTTTTCCTGAGGAACATAAGTGTATTATTATAGAATTGAAGAGTGATACTGCAGATCCAAAGGATTATTTAGGTCAGGCAGTGAATTATGCAAGCTTGTTAAGAGAGTTTGCAAAAGATGAATATGTGGTAGATAATTTTTATGTTTATCTGATAGCAGAATCTTTTGAATTCTCCAGTATAGTCAGGACGGACCCGCGTTTCCAGATATCTGAACATCTAGACTATGTATTCCTACCTTATAGCCCTGTCCATGGAGGTGTAAGAGGTCAAGGAGCACTTTATATGGAGGTGTTGAAGTATTCAACATTGCTTAAAAGGGCGGAGCTAAGGAATAGTATATTTTCTGAGAAATTGTTTGGTAAAGACGAAAGTGATTGATTCTATGACGCAGGAGGAACGATGGAAAATTTATGGTTCATGGTTCAAGGTTCATGGTTAATGATTATGACGCAAGAGGAGCGATGGAATGAACGCTGATTAGCCGGGGAGCTGATCGGCGTTTATTTGTGCTTAACTGTGGATACGAAATGTTAAAAATGCAGACGGGGAACGTTTTTGTTCCAAAAATGTTTGGAGGTTTGGAACAAAAACGTTACCTTTGCACCATATTTCACGAATAAATAATTGTAGATTATGAAATTTAGTGAATTTTACAAGCTACTCGAGGAACATGGGTGGCGAAAAAATGGAGGTAGCAGGCACGAACATTATGTGCATCCTGACTACGATTACTTCATCCCGGTGGGCAGACACCCTTCGAAAGAAGTACCGAAAGGGACTCTCAATAAAATGCTGAAGGATGCCGGAATTAAAAAACAATAAAATTGAATTCAATACATTCAAACATTCATCAACAAAATTGGCGATATTATGAACAAAAAGTTAGTCGGTGTTATAGAAAAGGCAAGTGACGGAGGTTACGGCATCTATGCACTTGAAGATGTGGTTCCCGTAACAGGTTACGGACTCACGGAAGAAGAAGCAAAGAAGGACTTTGTGGAACAGATTAAAGAACAGGCCGACTATTACAAAGAGAAAAAAGGTACCTATCCCGAATGGTATGAAGAGAATTTGGAAGTGGAGTATAGGTATGACATGTCAGCCTTCTTTATGAGTTTTCCATTCATCAATGCTTCAGAGTTAGCAAAGAGTCTGGGTATTAATCCGTCTCTCATGAGAAAGTACAAGAGCGGGCTTGCAAAGGCGAGTACCAAACAAAAGGACTTGATTCAAGAGAAATTCAGCGGATTGGTTGAAAGACTAGAGTTAGTGAAATTCTAAAACAATTATGGTAGAAAGAAAAGGAAATGAGCCGTGAGCAGTTTTTGCTTACGGCTCATTTCTATTTTAAAGCTTGAGGAAGCGAGTATATTATGAATGGTATAATTTTGGTTACTATTCGAGGCGGGATTTTGTCGGTTTTTGTTAAGTTTGAACGTAAGAATTCTTAAAAAGTAGTATAAGGAAGTAACAAGATTGGAATAAAATGCGTAAATTTGCAAAATGAATCACTAAAAACTTAAGAATATGGGAAAGATTGAATTGAAGGCATTGCCGTATGCACTGGATGCATTGGAGCCGGTGATTAGCAAGCAGACGCTGGAGTTTCATCATGGGAAGCATCTGGCGGGGTATGTGAATAACCTGAATGGACTAGCCTCACCTCCTAACCCCTCTCCAATAGGCGAGGGGAGTCTTGGAGAACTCGAGATGCTTAAAGAGCTTGTCCTTCATAGTGAAGGGGCGGTATTTAACAATGCAGGACAGATACTGAACCACGGGCTGTATTTCATGCAGTTTAAACCTATCGGTGAGGCAGCTCATGTTCCTAAGGGGGCACTTGCTGCACAGATTGAGAAACAGTGGGGTAGTGTGGAGGCTTTTAAGGCTGAGTTTGAAGCAAAAGGCGTAGGTCTGTTTGGCTCTGGCTGGGTATGGCTGTCGGCTGATGCTAATGGTTCTTTGGTTATCACACAGGAGCAAGGGGCTTCTAATCCGGTGGTGAAGGGCCTGAAGCCGTTGCTGACCTTCGATGTGTGGGAGCATGCGTATTATCTGGATTATCAGAACCGCCGCGCTGCTCATCTTGCTGCCCTCTGGCAGATTGTGGACTGGAAGGTCGTTGAGAAGAGGTATGAAGGCTGACTGGCACTGTGGCAGATTGACAATTGAAAATTGAAAGTTGAAAATTGAAAATTGGGGCTTCGCTAAGGCGAGGCCCTTTTTGTATTTTTCGACAGAAATGTTTGGAGATGTGATTTATTATTGCTATTTTTGCGGGCAATAAATATTACTTTGCTTATGAAGTCATTGATTGATCGTATTTTCAGGGATGGACGTTGCTTGGACGGCGGTATCCTAAAGGTTGACCGTTTTATTAACGAGCAGATGGACCCCGACCTGATGAAACAGATAGCGGTGGAGTTCTTTTCACGTTTTGCCCGTCTGGGTATCAACAAGATTATGACTGTCGAAGCCTCCGGTATAGCACCGGCGGTGATGCTGGGCTATGTGATGGAACTGCCGGTGGTGTTCGCCAAGAAACTGAAGCCGTCAACGATGGGCTCTAACCTGACGACGGTGGTGCACTCGTTTACCAAAGACAGGGATTTTACGCTCTATATCAGTCGTGAGCACTTGACACCTGAAGACCGTGTGCTGTTTATTGATGACTTCCTGGCTTTCGGTAACACGGGACTGGGTGTGCTGGACCTTTGCAATCAGGCTGGAGCAACGCTGGTAGGTATGGGATTCATCATTGAGAAGGAGTTCCAGAAGGGCCGTGAGGTGCTGAACGATGCCGGTGTGAAGAAAATTGAGTCGCTGGCTATTATTGAGTCGATGGAAAACAACCGGATTAAGTTCAAGAACCAGAGGGTAAAGACGGTGAACATCTATGAAGAGGCCAACCGCTGCCTGTTGTGCGAGGATGCTCCGTGTACGAAGGCCAGTAAGCGTGGCGACCCTGCCCG
>OCTW011587786.1_pt1 | contig 12090 bp, 15 predicted proteins | sample 1539671 | NCBI WGS metagenome assembly OCTW01 (sample SAMN02144230, study PRJEB22623) | gut metagenome | biome: sheep rumen | host: Ovis aries | place: New Zealand | reverse complement strand
CGGCTATAGACGCCCTAAGCATTATCGAGGTTGGCGGCGTTGCCATAGGCACTAACAGCGCGGGCAATTGGCGGCTAGTGGCCGAGGCGGTACGCGCAAAGAGGCCGCGTAAGGTGCTTATCATGGCCTTTGACGACGACGAGGCGGGCCATAAGGCCGCGAAAGACTTAAAGGGCGTATTAGACGCATTGAACGTATCTAGTGCGTATAGTGCGCTCTACAACGGCGCAAAGGACGCTAACGAGGCCCTTACCAGCAACCGCGAGGCGTTCGCAAGGGCGGTAGCCGAGGCACAGCGCAAGGCGCGGCGACCCGACAACATGGCCGACTACGTAGGCGGCGCAATGGTTGAGGAAATGGAGCGTCTAGAGCGGCAAGCCAACCGCAAGACCGGCTTTGGCAACCTAGACGACGAGGCGGGCGCAATCTACAACGGCTTGTATGTGGTTGGCGGCATATCGAGCGTAGGCAAGACGAGCTTCATAACCCAACTTTGCGACCAAATGGCCGAGGCAGGGCAACACGTGCTTTTCTTCTCGTTGGAGCAAAGCCGCCTAGAGATTGTTAGCAAGAGCATTGCGAGGCGCACGGCTCAAAGCAACCTCTTTAAGGCGGTTACGGGCTTGCAGGTACGTATGGGCATGACGACGCCCGCAATGATGGACGCAATAAGGGCGTACACGAACGACATAGCCGAGCGCGTTAGCGTCATTGAGGGCAACTTTGGATGCACGGCGAGCTACATACGCGACTACACCGCCCGATACATCGAGGCGAACGACGTTAGGCCGGTCGTTATCGTGGACTACCTGCAAGTGATGCAACCCGACCTAGACCCGGACACGGGCCGCAAGATAACCGACAAGAGGCTAGCGACCGACCAAAGCGTTACCGAGCTAAAGCGCATGAGCCGCGATTACGAGATACCCGTTTTCGTGGTTAGCAGCGTCAACCGCAACAACTACCTAACGCCTATCGACTTTGAGAGCTTCAAAGAATCGGGCGGCATCGAGTACACCGCCGACGTTGTTTGGGGCCTACAGCTCACAGCGGTTAACGACGACCTCTTTAAGGGCGACGACAAAAAGAAAGTTGAGCGGCGCGAGCGGTTGGCAGAGGCAAAGGACGCGATACCGCGCGACATTGAGCTAGTTTGCCTCAAAAACAGGTACGGGCGTTCACGCTACCGCGCGAGGTTCGACTACTACCCGCAATATGACTACTACAGGCCGACGACGTACTAGCGACGACGAGGCGACGACCGACCGACCACAGGGCGGCGACCCACAGAGGGCCGACCGCCCTTTTTCATGGCCTCATATCCCCCACAGGGCGAGGGCGGCAGGGCGTCACGTGGCACCGGCGAGAACACCCAAAAATCTATGCGCGGCGGTTTTTGAAAATCCGAAATTTTCTAGTTGAGCTTACGCAAATAAATCTAATTAGACGAGTTTTCAACATGTGCGCGGGCTTGTGCGTGAACGTAAACGTAGACGTAAATGAGGTATAATGCCCTTATACAACCAATACGTACTAGACGGCTTAGAGCCGCGCGGTACGTATCAGACGCGCAAGGGGTGGTTATGGCAGAAATGACGGCAGAGGCTAAGGCCGCGCGGGCCGCTTATATGCGCGAGTGGCGCAAGCGCAACCCGGACAAGTACAGAGAGCAAGAGGCCCGCAAGTGGCAGAACGTGGCCGACCGCGAGGCAGAGAAAGAGGCGGCACCGTGCCCCGAAACGACGAGCGACTAATAGCCGCCCTACTCAACCACACGACGGTTAGGGCCGCTTGCGAGGCGTTGGGCATCGGCGAGACGCAAGCCTATAGCCGCTTGCGCGACCCGTCGTTTAGGGCAAAGTACGAGCGGGCGCGGCGCGAGCTTCTAGAGCAATCCACAAGCGCACTACAGGGCCGCATATCGGCGGCTATCGACACTATGGGCGAGATTATGGCCGACCCGGAAACGCCCGCACAAACGCGCCTCAACGCGGCTACGGCGATTATCGGCAACGCCCTAAAGCTCAACGAGCAAACCGACGTTTTGAGCCGCCTAGAGGCTTTGGAGCGTCTGCAATGAGGGCCGATATCGAGAGACGGCTAAAGGCTTTGGAGCTAGACGCAAGGGCGCGTAAGGCGACCACAGAGGCCATTAGCCGCATAGACGTAACCCAACACGAGGCACCTATCTACAGGGCCGTACACGACGCGATAGAGGCCCGCACGTACCGATACATCAACCTACCGGGCGGGCGAGGTTCGGCGAAAAGCTCTTTTGCCGCGTTGGAGCTTGTTAACGGCGTCATGGCCGACCCGACCGGGCAAACGAGCGCGATAGCCTTTAGGCGGTACGCCTCCACCATGCGAGAGAGCATCTTTAGCACGCTTGCATGGGCTATCGACGTTCTAGACGTTAACGACCTTTGGCGGGCTACGCTTGCGCCTATGGGCTTCACCTACCTACCCACGGGCGCGGTTATCCTTTGCCGAGGTTTGGACGACGCGAGCAAGCTAAAGTCAATCAAGCCGCTAAAGGGCGTCTTTCGGCTAGGTTGGTTCGAGGAATTCAGCGAGCTACCGGGCGAAAACTTCACCCGTAACGTGATGCAATCCATCATGCGAGGCGGCGAGGGGTTCACGGCTATTAGGACGTTCAACCCGCCCAACAGCCGCGCCAATTGGGCAAACCTGCTAATCGAGCGGGCCGACCCGCGAGCGTTGACCATGCGCACGACCTACCGCGACGTACCGCAAGAGTGGCTAGGTAGTGACTTCATCCTAGAGGCCGAACGGCTCAAAGAGGTTAACCCGACCGCCTATGAAAACGAGTACGAGGGCCTAGCTTGCGGCGACGGCGGCGAGGTTTTCGGCGACAACCTAGAGGTTAGGGAAATCACCGACGAGGAAATGCGCCTCATGGACTACGAGAGCGCGGGCCTAGACTTTGGCTTTTCCATCGACCCGGCTTGCTACCTGCGAGTTTCCTACGACCGCAAGCACGATACCGTTTACCTCTTAGACGAGATTTACGGTAGGGGCCTATCTAACAAGGCCCTAGCGGACGCGATAAAGGCCCGAGGCTACGACCGCACGGGCGACTACAGCTTTTCTATGTTCGGCGGCGCGTACCAGCAAAGGCAAACAATCATCGCCGATTGTGCCGAGCCTAAGAGCATTGCCGACCTACAGGGCGAGGGCCTAAAGGTCATACCGTGCCAAAAGTGGCCGGGTTGCGTTAACTACCGCGTGAAATGGCTACAGCACCGGCGCATCGTGTGCGACCCGAGGCGCACGCCCAACGCTCACCGCGAGCTATCGCAATACGAGTACAAGCGTTCAAAGGACGGCGAGATATTGGCCGACCTACCAGACGCGGACAACCACAGCATAGACGCACTTGCATACGCGCTAGACCGCGAGATTTACCGCAAGGGCGTACCGGCCTAGAAAGGGGCAAACAGTGGCTTACATGGTCATTCATTGCGAGAGTTGCGGCGGCGATTGGCAGGTATACGACCGCGACGTGCTCAACCATTGGCACGTCCGCACATGCCCGCATTGCGGCAAGTCGATAGACCGGCAGACGTGGGAGGGGCAAGTATTGCCCGCGTTCGGCATGGTTGCGGACGCCAACCGCGAGCTAGTCAAAGACGCGACCGGCTACCACGGGCCGCAATTCTCGTTTGACGTTATCGGCGACACGTTCTTTAGCCGACGACCGGCGTTAGACGAGGCCGACATAGCACTACTTCAAGACGTATCGGACGGGCTACACACGCTCTTAGAGGGATTGGAGGCGTAGACATGGATAGAAGCCGCGTTATTGTCGTCAACAGCCCGAAAACGGCACCACAGCCCGCGAGAGAGGCACCCAAAGAGGCCGACGAGTACGTAAGCGCACATGACGAGTTCATGAAAGAGTTCTACAGGCAGAGGGCGGACGTTCGCAAGCTACAGCACGACGGCAAGTGCAACGGCGAGAGCCGCCCGCAATGCTACGACACGTGCGAGTTTTCGGCGTATTGCAGCGAGTGGCGGCACACCGTACGCACGTTGTTCTAGGGGCATCAATGACGGTTGACGAGGCCCTACCGGGCATCAAGAGGCTACTAGTGCAAGGCGCTTTCTCTATCGGCGGCATCGCATCCGAAATGCGAGACATAGACGAGCGGATATCGACGGCTAAGACGTGCGACGGACTTAAAAAGCGCCGGTCAATCCTGCAAGGCCAAATAACGAGGCGCAAGAACAAAGTTAGGGACGACGTAACCGGCGAGCTAGAGAGGATAGGGCGAAACGACCTCATACCCTGCTTTGTTGGGCTAATCGACAAGAGGCTAGAGCAGCCGGGGGCACTTGACCTCATTTACAGGCTATTTGACGTTTCGGACGACAGAAAGGTTTAGAGCAATGAGTTACCACGTTATGCACTATTCAGAGGCTTATAGCGACCTGCGCAAGGCGGTAAAGGCCGCGCGAGCCGACTACCTGCGCAAGGTGGAGCGGGCGACGCCCTATCTACCCTCTAAGCAAGCGCAAGAGGATATCGAGGCGGCAGAGGCCGACTTTAAGGCGGCACTAGAGGCCGCGCGAGCCGTTGCCCGCCCTAAGTTCGAGCAAGCCGTTAGGGGTATGCGCGAGAACATCGCCGCGCCCTCTATGGAGCCGCCAACGCCCGAAATGTTGGCTACCCTGCAAATGTTGGAGCTGCGAGACGATATCGACGCGGGCGAAATCGAGGCGGCGGCTAAGGTCATGGGCAACAACGACGCGGCACTAAAGACGCTGCGCGACGTTCTCATGCGCAAGGGCCGCGTTATGCCTAGCAGCATCAAGACGACCGAGGCGCGGACGAGCGACGCGGTTAACGAGCTTTCGAGGGCCGCTAGCGCAATCCTGCAATGGGACGGGCGCACCTCTAACGAGATTAGCAGCGACGCGAGCCGCGCATATCACGACTACCGTTGGGCGGGCGGCGCACCCGTGCCCGAAAACGCGCGGGCCGCTCAATGGGTGGCCGATATCGAGCCGCGTTCGTACTACAAGGACACCGCCCGCGCCCTTGCGGGCGACGACGTGCCTACAAGCATCATCGAGGCACTAGACAAGTAGCAGCCACAAGCCGCGCGGGCTTTTCACCGGCTTACAGGCATGGCCGCATCCTTTCACCGCACGGCATGGCATAGCCGGTAAGGGAGTGCACACCCGACCCGGCGCGGACGCCCGCGAGGTTGCAGACTTGCGGGCGTTCCTCTTACAATCGAGGCGTTGGGGCGGTTAGGCGTGGTTTGGCGCGGCGTTGCGTGGTTCATCTAGGCAAGGCGCACCGTTTTACGAATCGACCGCGAACACCAACGCGAGGCCCGCTAGCCTTTCGAGGTTGGCGGGCTTTTCTATGGGCATTTATACCAACTTGCGGCAAAACGGGCCTTAAAACGGCTTACAACAAGCCGTCTACCTGCGGTTTTGCAAAATCCTGGGGGACGTTTTGCGGCATCAAAATATCAATCAGTCTAGCGACGACGGGACGCACGGCGCGGGCCTTGCGGCTTGCTTGCGTTCGGCGCGTTTCATCTTGACAACTAGGCACAACAATAGGAGAATGTAAACGTAAACGTAAACGTGACTTTGGGGAGGGCGGGCACCATGACCGACGAGACGAGGGCAAGGCTTCAAGAGGTTATCGACCTGCTAGACGAGGTTCTAGACGCGGACGACCTCACAGACGGCGAGTTTGGCGACCTCAACGCGGCATATCACGCCCTAGAGGCAGTAGCCGACGAGGATTAGGAGGGACGACCAATGACCAACCTTGCAGTTGCCTACCCTATCGAGCCGACCGGCCTAACGCTTGTGGAGGGCACGACGCCCACGTTTAGCGTTGACCTTTTCGCCCGCTTCATCGACTACACCGACCGCAAGGCCACGACCATTAAAGGGTACGTGACTTGCATTAGGCAGTTTGCAAAGTGGATTGCGGCAAACGGCATCGAGCAACCGACCCGCGACGACATTAAGGCGTATCGGGATTACCTCAACACGACCGACCTAGCAGCGGGCACGCGGGCGCAATACCTGCGAGCCGTTCGGCACTTCTTCAAGTGGACGGCGAGCGAGGGCCTTTATCCCAACATCGCCGACAACGTACACGGCGCAAAGGTTCGGCGCGATATCCACAAGCGCGACGCTTTGCCCGACGACGCGGTTAGCAAGGTCGCCGCGAGCATCGACACGACCACAGAGGACGGCAAACGCGCCCTTGCTATGTTCCTGCTTTGCATCGTCAACGGCACCCGTTGCGTTGAGCTTCACCGGCTCAATTGCGAGGATATCAAGACGTTGGGCGGCATTACGTACATCTACCTACACGGCAAGGGCCACGACGAGGCCGACCAGAAAGAGGCCCTTATAGAGCCGGTGGCCGAGGCCCTACGCGACTACCTAGACCACAGGGCCGCGCCGGTAAAGGCTAAGACGCCTCTTTTCACGTCTACCAGCAACCGCAACAAGGGCGGGCGCATCGCGCCGACGACCATTAGCACCATGCTAAAGCGCGTCTTGCAGGGCGCGGGCTACGATAGCGACCGCCTCACCGCCCACAGCTTGCGCCACAACAGCGGCACCGGCGCACACAAGGCCGGTATCGACCTCTACGGCGTTCAAAGCCTCATGCGTCACGTTGACCCGGCCACAAGTGAAATCTACATCCACGACGACGACAACGCGGCGGCAGAGTTGACCGGGCGCACCGCTATCTATGACTACTACTTTAGCGGCAAGACGGTTCAACCCGTCATGCCCGAGCTACAGGCGGCAATCACGACGCTTACGCAAGACGAGCAAGCGGCGGTTTTGGCATACATCGAGGCTATGAAAGGGGCCAAGTAATGAACGACGAGCAAGCAAGCCTCTATAACGATTGGCAGGATTGGCAAGACTCTTTCTATTGGCAGAGGATAGACGACACTTTCCCCGAAATCGCGCTACTACCCGGCCTTTCTAAGGCTTTGGGCGAGGGCGCGACCATTGCCGACCTAGTAGACATGGACGCGCAAGAGTTCACGAGCGCACTTTACGGCATCTCAAATGTTGGCGAGTCTAGGAGCTTCAGCGTTGACGAGTACCGCGCGGGCGAGGTTCTGCGCTATTGGAAACAAAAGCTCACCTTTCTACCAAAGGTTGCCGACCTTGCCATTAGCGGCGATTGGGAGGGATTCAGCACCCGCGTACAACAGATTTACGAAACCATGCCCGAGGCGTTCGAGATTTTCTATCCGTACATGCCCGACGAGTACCGGCGCGAGTTCGTAGTAGGTTGCTACGACAACCACGGCGACGCGGTAGACGGTTGCCGCGAGGCCCTAAAGCAGTTGCCAAAGGGCGGCGCGGGCGAGCTACCCGACGACCTGCGAGGGCAAGACGTTATCACCGTCTACAGGGCGGGCCGCGAGGGCATGGACGACGCGCCCTTTAGTTTCTCGTGGACTACCAGCCGACCCGTTGCCAACTTCTTTTACAACCGCCACGACGGCGGGCACGTCTACAAGGCGAGCTTGCGCACGTGCGACGTTATCGCCTACGACGACGACCGCAACGAGCGCGAGGTATTGCAGTACGGCGACGTTTACGACGTTGAGGAAATCGAGGCCGACCCGCAAGAGGGCCACGATTGGCGGCAGAGGTTGCACGACGAGGAAATGGCCGAGCTTAACGAGATTATGGAGGCGCGAAACAATGGCTAGCGACTTCTCGCAAGAGTTCTACACCGTGCCCGAAGCGGCGGCGGTTCTTAAGGTTCACGAAAACACGATTTACAACTTGCTGCGAAAGAAGCGCATCGAGCATTACAAGGTGGGCAAGCAGATACGCATAGCGGCGGCAGAGTTGGGGCGTTTGAAGGTTGAGCGCGAGGGCAAGTAGACGGCTCTAGTTGAAGTTAGGCGCATAAGCTCAATTAGAAAACGAGGCTAGAAAGGGGGCTTTTAAGTGGGGGCAAGGGTGATTGCAGTAGCCAACCAAAAGGGCGGCGCGGGCAAGACGACCACGGCGGCGGCATTGGCGACCGGCGCGGGCCACATGGGGCGCAAGGCCTTAGCGGTAGACGTTGACCCGCAAGCAAACCTAACGTTCGTCATGGGCGGCGACGAGGCCCTACCGGGCGCATACGAGCTAATGAGGGGCGATTGCAGGGCGGTAGACGCGATACAGCCGACCGGGCAAGGCTGCGACCTCATGGCAGGTTGCTACGACCTAGCGGTTATCGGCGACGAGTTGGGCGGCGACGGGCGCAAGCGGGCGAGGCGTCTACGCGACGCCCTACAGCCTCTAAGGCGGCTCTATGACGTGATTGTGATAGACACACCGCCAACGTTGGGCATGGGCCTTATAACGGCTCTTGTGGCCTCTGATACCGTCGTCATACCGCTAACGACCGACCTAACCATGATTAAGGGCCTCTATCTGCTAAGGGACACGATAGAGGGCGCACGCGAGTACAACAGGGGCCTACAGGCGGGCGCACTTATCACACGTTGGAGCGGGCGCACCAATCAAGCCCGCGACCTGCGAGACGTGATAGCCGACCGCTGCGACGAGGCGGGCATACCGGTTTACAAGACGGCGATACGCGAGGCCATAGCCGCCCGCGAGGCACAGACGTACCGCGCTAGCATCTTTGACCATGCGCCAAAGAGCACGACCGCACAGGATTACAAGGCGTTGATAGAGGAAATGGGCCTCTAGGTAGAAGGGAGCACGACGACATGGCTAAGAGGCAGAGCATACGCGAGGCGGCAGAGGGCGCAAACAGCGTCATGCAACGAGCGATAGACCGGCGAGCGTGGGAGGCCGCGCAAGACGCACAGGACGCACCGGACACGCACCTAGTACGCCTAAACCTCAAAGTGCCGCAAGACGTGAAAGATTGGCTCTATGAGGCTTCTTTCAACGAGAGCACGCCAACCCGGCGCGTATCGGCGACGGCGTACCTAGTGGAGCTTGTGAGGGCCGACCGCGACCGCCACAAGGGCAAGTAGACATCTTTTCGCATCATGTGGGGAGACGACTACCCACAGGCGAAAAACAGGGCATCTACCAGCGCAAACGACGATAGAAAGGGCAACACATGGACGACGAGACAAAAGAGCGGCTAGAGGCTAGCGGTATGACTTTTGGCGAGTTTGCAGAGCAAGAGCGGGCACGCATCATAGCCGACTACCGCGCGAACGGGCACCCGACCGCAAGCGAGCGCGAGGCGTTGGCGGATTTTGTCGCGTTCGCCCGCAACTTTCAAAAGTGGGCAAAAAGCGACGAGGCCGCGCAAATGAAAGAGGATATCGAGGTAATTCTAGGGGCCACCAAAGACGCCCTAGAGGCCATACGCATCGAAATCGAGGCCGACGACGAGCTATCCTCAATGAGCTTAGACGAGGCCCTAGAGAGCGGGCGGCTAGAGGTTCTAATCGACTACGAAACACCGCTAGGGACACCCGACGACGAGGAAACCGACACCGAGGCGACGGCGATAACCGCACCGGCAAAGCAGCCAACGGCACGGGCAGCGGCTATAGAGCGTGGCGCGGTTATGTCTCTTGACGGGCACGTAACCGCCTACAGCCACAAGGAGCTACAGCACGCCCTAGACGGCTTTTCACTGTTTAGGCTACCGACCGACACCGACGAGAAAGAGGCTTTCGGGGACGACGGCAGGGTTAACGACAGCCTCAAAACCGCCCTATCTTTGGGGCAAGTCTCACCGTTGCGTCTCACGAGGTATCAAGCGGGCTTCTTTTACGCGGTTAACCGCATCTTTGACCTATACGACACATCGAGCGACGGCGACCGCGAAAAAGTGGAGGTTTACATACCGGGCATCCTGCGAGACATGGGGATAGACCCGCGCACCTACAGGAAAAAGCAGCGCGACGAGAGCGGCAAGGCGATAGAGACGCCCGCATCCGAGAGGCGCGTTAAGGGCGACCCAAAGGAGCAAAGGCGCGACGCAATACTAGCGTTGGCAAAGCCGTTTGAGGGCGTATACGGCAAGGCACCTAACGGCGACCTTTTCCAAGTTCTTAGCGTTGGCACCTACCGCGACGCATCGGAGACAATCGTTATTAGCTCACCTTTCCTAGCCGAGCTACGACGCATTGCGGACAGCAAAAAGCACCCGTTGCATAGGTACCTGCACAGCAGCGTTGTAAACGAGAAAAATCAAGCGGCGGTTGAGCTTGCCAACCAAATCATTATCGGCGTGGTGCAACGCGGCTACCACCGGCTAGCATCCGACAGGCCGGTAAAGAAGCGGACTGTAGAGCACACCGGCAAGGACGGCGCAAAGACAAAGACCGTCTACGAGTACGACGACATGGACGACAAGACGCCCGCGCCGGTCGTCTACCGCGTTCAATACCAGACGCTTATAGACAAGTGCCCTCTACTGCTAAGCGACCTAGAGGCGGCAAAGAGCACAGCAGCCTACAACAGCAAGCTACAACAGACTTTCGAGGCGGCTTTTCGCATCATCGAGACGAAATCGGACTTGCCAAAGCATTACAAGAATCTTCAGTTGCCAATGGTTCGCCGCACGCGCAGGGGCAAAAAGGTCATGTGCTACGAGTCGCCGACAAAGAGCACGACACGGCGAAACCTCATCATCAAGCACGACGGGAGGCCCTAGAAAATGGGCGGTTCGCCGCACGCGGCATCTTATGGGCCGGTGTTTAGGTCATGTGGGCCGGTGTTTAGCTTTTATGGGCCGGTGTTTAGTTTTTGTGGGCCGGTGTTTAGGGCAAGCAAAAAAAACGCCCGTCTACCTGCGAAAACATGGGCTTTCAACCGTCCTAATATCTAATCCCTAATGGATTAGTACGACGCGGGCCTTTGGGAGGCACCGCGCCTCTAAGGGAAAATGAAAGAGCCGAAAAGAGCACCTACACTTTACAGGCGACGAAAAACGACGATATCCGACGACGAAAGGGGGGCAAGCACATGCGAGACGCGATTTACGAGGCCATAACGGACGCGCAAAAGGCCGAGGCCCTAGAGGCTTGTACGGCGGTTCTAAGCCGTTGGAGCGAGCTACAGCCGCTCACAGGGCCGCTAGAGCGCAAGCGGCGCGAGATTACGGCGAGATACGAAAAGGCGGCTACCAGCACCGACGAAAGCACAGATAGCCGCCAACAGGGCACCCGCTAGCGCAAACAAGAGCGGGCACAGGGCCATTGTAACCCGTGCCCGCACCTGCAAGAAAGGACTTAACGAGCATGGATAGACAAGAGGCCATACAGGCGGTTAAAGAGCACTACGGCGACTATCTGCAAAGGGCAAAGAGGGACATAGGCGGCAAGCCTAGCTATGTGTGCCCAAAGTGCGCGAACGGCACGGGCCACGACGGCGACGGCATGCAACCCAACCCGAAAGGCGACGGCTACAGCCTAAAGTGCTACAAGTGCGGTTGGTACGGCGACGTTATAGACGCCTACCAGCTAACCAACGGCTGCGACTTCAACACGGCTCTAAGCGAGCTTTGCGACCTCTACGGCATCGAGATAGACGGCGAGGCCGTGAGAGCCGATATAAGGCCCTCAAACGCCAAAACCCGCCCAACTACCCAAAGCGACGAAAAGAGGCCCGAGAACGTGCCCACGACGCGAGATTTTGGGCAATACATCGCCGATTGTGCCCGCAACCTCACCGACCCGCGAGCTACCGCCTACCTACAGGCAAGGGGCCTAAGCATCGAGACGGCGACCGCCTACGGTTTGGGATTTGATGCACAGGCCGACCCGGCAGGGACGGGCCACAAGTGCCCGCGTCTGATAATCCCATTCAGCCGCCACAGCTACACGGCGCGTAGCATCGACCCGACGACACCGCCCAAGTACAAGGCAATGAATCCGACCGGCTCAAAGGTGGAGCCGTTCAACATGGCCGCGCTCTATGACGACGACCCGAGGCCGGTTTTCGTCACCGAGGCGGCTATAGACGCCCTAAGCATTATCGAGGTTGGCGGCGTTGCCATAGGCACTAACAGCGCGGGCAATTGGCGGCTAGTGGCCGAGGCGGTACGCGCAAAGAGGCCGCGTAAGG
>OCTW011582578.1_pt1 | contig 12099 bp, 9 predicted proteins | sample 1539671 | NCBI WGS metagenome assembly OCTW01 (sample SAMN02144230, study PRJEB22623) | gut metagenome | biome: sheep rumen | host: Ovis aries | place: New Zealand | reverse complement strand
TAAAGATATGAGCCCATCCATTTTAAAGAACTATCAAGGTATCATGAGCACATTAGCCGATAGTTTCCAAACCAATATGGATACGGATGATATCAGTGCCCTTGTCAAAGAACAACTTTCTTCTAAAGCTTCATGGAAGATCTATACGACCAGTCTAGATGGAACAACTGGAACAGCCTATTGTTACGAATTAGGTGATAATGCATCCGTTGTCTTCCCTGATGACAATAGTATTTCGGAAGCCAAAACCAATATTCAAGCAGTTGAGCATGGAGAAGACCCTCCATACGCCAGTCAATCCTAATGAAACGCTCTGTGGCAATGCCATAGAGCTTTTTAATACAAATGATTATTGCATAAAATATATACTTTAATGAGAAAAGTTCACATATAAGTATGAGGTGCTCCCCAAAAGTTAGACATTTTTTACGCAGAGAAATCTGCGCTTTTTCTTTGTTTCCTCATTTTTGGATCCCGTTCATCTTCCAATCTTTTTTTATATTATCGTGCCATACGCAAACGAAAAACCAAACGCAAAAAAATACGTTTGTTTTTTATTGAAATGTATATTCTTACTACAAAATGATCCCTTGTTGAAAAAAAGGAGTCCATATCTCCTTTATATTGTGCACGCTTACACCATGGAATTATTGGCAAAGCTTGCGAAACTGGTCTATAATCGAAACATAGAAAGAGGAATCTATATGAGTTTCACATTTGTTAAGCATTTACCAATCCCAAAAGAAATAAAAGAGGCCTATCCTTTATCCGAAAAGGCGAGGGCTATCAAAGAAGAAAAAGATAAAGAATTAGCGAATATCTTTCGTGGTAAAGATGATCGTTTTGTATTGATCATTGGTCCTTGTTCTGCTGATAATGAGGCAGCTTTGTTGGATTATGTATCCCGATTAAAAGATGTGCAAGCCAAAGTCAAAGACAAGATCTTTATCGTCCCTCGTGTGTATACGAATAAACCACGTACGACAGGTAAGGGATATAAGGGAATGTTGCATCAACCCGATCCAGAAAAAGGACCAGATTTGATGGCTGGTTTGATTGCCATTCGTAAGATGCATATGCACGTCATTGAACAAACGGGCTTTATTACTGCCGATGAAATGTTGTATCCATCCAATCATTGGTATATGAGTGATATCGTATCGTACAATGCCGTTGGAGCCCGCAGTGTGGAAAATCAAGAACACCGTTTGGTGGCTTCGGGCGTTGAAGGGCCTTGTGGCATGAAAAATCCAACCAGTGGAGATTTTAATGTCATGTTGAATTCCATTGAAGCAGCACAAGCTGAACAAGAATTTATCTATCGTGGTTGGGAAGTCAAGACCAAGGGAAATCCATTGACCCATGCCATTTTGCGTGGAGGCAATAATAAACATGGCAACAACATTCCGAACTATCACTATGAAGATTTAATGCGTTTATGTGATATGTATGCCAAACGAGATTTGGAAAATCCAGCCTGCATCGTAGATTGCAACCATTCCAATTCAGGCAAACAATATCGTCAACAAGTTCGAATTGCGCGTGAAATCTTAAATAGTCGTAAATATTCAACGGATATTCATAAAATGGTCAAAGGTTTGATGATTGAATCGTATTTGGTTCCTGGCAATCAACATATTGGCGATGGTATTTATGGCAAATCCATCACGGATGCTTGTCTTGGCTGGGATGAAAGTGAACAATTGATCTACGAAATTGCGGAGGCCTTATAATGCAAGTGGGCATTTGTGGAGCAGGTACCATGGGCCATTCCATGGCTGAGATCTTTGCAAAAAGTGGGTATACGGTTACTTTATACAATCATCGATTGCCAACCTTAGAAAAAGCTAGAACGGAAATCGATGGATCTGTACGCAATGCAATTGTGTATACAACTTCATTGGATGATCTATATAACATGGATCTAATCGTAGAAAATGTCAAAGAAGACATGGATGTCAAATTGGCATTCTATCAAGAACTATCCAAACATATCCAGGATACGACCATTGTGGCCACCAATACGTCAGGACTATCCATTAATGCTTTAAGTGCTGGTATCAGCCATCCGGAACGTTTTATTGGTTTTCACTGGTTCAATCCACCAACCATCATTCCTTTGATTGAAATCATCAAAGGCAATCAAACAACAGATTCGATTGCGCAAACCATCTATGATGTAGCGTTATCGTTGAATAAAAAACCGGTCATGGTCAATAAAGATGTGTTAGGCTTTGCTGCCAATCGGGTACAATTAGCGGTCGTGCGTGAAGTCTTAGATCTTGTTGATCGCGGTATTGTCTCTAAAGAAGGCGCTGATGATTTGATGAAATACGGACTCGGCTTTCGCTGGGCTTGTCTTGGACCCTTGGAAACGTTGGATTTTGGTGGCCTAGACACTTTCTATCATATCAGTGAATATTTGATTCCAGATCTTTGTGATTCACATGATGTGCCAAAGATCTTAGCTCAGAATTATGAACAAGGTCGCTATGGCATCAAGACCAAAGCTGGTTTCTATGACTATCCCGATGATCTGGATCAAAAGAAGACCCAAGAACGAGATCAAAAATTAGCCGCATTATACAATGCCTTATATAAGAAATAAATCGTATATGGTTCCTTTCCAAGATGGAAAGGAGTTTTTCATTGTCTTTCGAAATATACGTAAATTGATGGTCTTTTGCCAATTTACAGAAACAAAATGAACGATTTTGTGGATTTAAAAAAAGAGACAGACCAAAACGGTCCATCTCTCTATTCCCATTTATAAGACAATTCTTCAAACAAAGCCTTCTATCCATGGCCAATAAATCCAAACCATACGTAAGGACCTCGTTTTGTTTCGAGGCATGGGCCAATGTACCCACGACCAGGAAGAACATTTGCAAGGCATGTAAAGCCACATTTTATCAGATCATTGACGGATAAATCCATAATCTTTTAAAAAGAGGAGGGTCTTTGCATATCTTAAAACACATGGATTCGTATGAAAACGCCCATGCAAATGGAAAGGATCCATTCGTATGGGCATTCATTATTTGTCATCTACTCGCTATTTGATGAATCAATATGCTTAAATACATGACATTGTTCACATTTGTAACTTCCTTATTTTTGTTTGGGAACCTCATGAATTTCATAGACTTCCGGTTCATCTTCTTTTTGTTGTTTGAATTGTGCAATCAATAAAGCTGTGATACCCGCAATGATCACGATGACTTTCGTAACCGTACTGGTGGACATTTCAAATGCTGTGGATACCGCTTGATTACTCGATGGAATGACATACCAACTAATCAACAAGATACAGGCCGACATCAATAAGTTTCGTACGATATTACCCGCAATATTTCCTGGACTTAACGCCGATACCCCAACGGCACTGGCCACCATAAATGGCAAATGGAAATAGGTCATCAAGATCTGAATCAAAAATGGCAACGCAATCAATTGGACGATCATCCAAACCAAGGCTTTATGTGGTTGTTGGAAGACTGCACAATAATCCGCAATCTTCATACATAAGATCATCGCCAATAAGGCCAAACCAAACCAATGCACCAACGTCCACGTTTGGGTGACATAAATCGTTGGGTTGGTCGCTAATAAATAAATGGCAGCCACCAACATACCAATCGCAATAAACTGAGAAAGACGGCGACAAACCAATTTTGTTGTTTCCATATAAAATAGACCCCCTTAGATAGGCATAATAGGCGAATTATTTTTTTTGTCAATAGTTTAGTTTGATTTAAAGTAACTCCACTATGATAAAACCATCACCCAAGGAGGTTTCGATTATGACACACAATGAAGCCGGTCGTGCCATGTTAGCCATTGCTTTAAGTTTGACCCTAAGCGTGGCATCTATGCCCGTTTATGCACAAGAAAGCGAACCACAAGTGTCCGACACCCAAGATTATGATTATACGGGTACTGAAAATGCGCAAGTGACCAATAAAAATGTCAAAAATAAAACAGTTTCGAGTGAAAATCCGGATGAAAACGTTGTTTTAGCCAATGATGGTACAGCTGCGATCAATAAAGCCACGCTAAAGAAAGCCGGTGATGGCAGCGATGATGATAGTAGTAATTTCTATGGCATCAATGCCATCGTTCTAAGTGTAGGATCCAATGCCCAAGCCAATGTATGGAACAGTTTATTATCCAGTACAAGTACAGGCTCCAATGCCTTGTTTGCGACCAATGAAGGTACGATCTATGCCTATAACGATACGATTCAGACAACGGCTGACAATGCCCGTGGCCTAGATGCTACTTATGATGGAACGATCATTGCCAAAAAAGTCAAAGTGACGACCCAAGGCGATCATAGTGCCAGTTTGGCAACGGATCGCGGTGGTGGTAACGTCTCCGTTTCCAACAGTACCTTATCCACGACAGGATCGGGTAGTCCCTTGATTTATTCTACGGGATATATTGTCGTAGATGATGTAACCGGTACATCCACCAACAGTCAAATTGCCGGTTTGGAAGGCTACAATACGATTTTGATCAAAGATTCCGAATTGACATCGACCATGACCGATAAAACGGCCAGTGATCCTGTCGCCAACGGTATTATCTTGTATCAATCTGCCGATGCATCCACATCTCAAACGGCCCACTTCCAAGCCAAGGATTCAACGTTGACATCCAATATCCAATCTGGTGCCATGTTTTATGTGACCAATACGAAAGCTAATATTTATTTAAATAACACCAAATTGGACTTTGATACATCCAAAGCCAATCTATTGACCGTTGCTGGCAATGATTCGAACAATTGGGGTCAATCCGGATCCAATGGCGGTACCGTTACCTTCACAGCGAAGAAACAAACGCTCAAAGGCAATATCTCGGTCGATGATATGAGTAGCTTAGATTTGTATTTATTAAAGAATACCAGCTATACCGGTTCCATCTCTGGTAGTGCCGATGTATCCGTGGATAACACATCCAAATGGGTCGTAACGGATGATACCACTGTCAACAATTTAGCGGTTGCCAAAGGGACAAAGATCATCGATAGTAAGGGGAAAACAGTATCGATCGTTGCCAATAGTAAAACCGTTGTCAAAGGGGATAGTTCATTGACACTGACTGTGACAGGCAATTATTCTACAACCGTTACGACAACATCAATCAACAATGCGATCACCAGCGCCATAGATACGACCAGCTTTGAAGCCTATTATAAAAATCATAAATCATGAAAATTTTTCATGAATGAAAAAATAATTGAAAAAAATGTTGACAGATTTTCATTTCAGGATTATTCTATGACCATAAAAACAAATCGCTGACTAGGAGAGTAAGCTTGACAGGATTTTCTAGCGAGATGGCACAGAGTGGAAGGCCATTAAATGAAGGCAAGCCCAAACGCACCTATGAGAGTCCAAGTGAATGGAGTAGCTTGGAACGTTTCACCCACGTTACGGAGAAGAGGCCTTGTTTGAGGCAACTAAAGTGGTACCGCGTTGATAGCGTCTTTGGATCTTTGGATTCGAAGGCGCTTTTTTTCTTAGCGTAAGCGTAGAAAGAAAGAGGACAAAAACATGAAAAAATTTAACAAGATCGTATTAGCGTATTCTGGAGGATTGGATACATCCATCATGATCCAATGGTTGAAAGAGAATTATGATGATCCCGAAATTATCGCGGTATCTGGTGATGTTGGACAAAAAGATGAATTGGAAGGCTTGGAAGAAAAAGCCCTCGCAACTGGCGCATCGAAATTCTATGCCCTAGATTTAAAAGATGCCTTTGTGGAAGATTATATCTATCCTTGCTTAAAAGCCGATGCTGTTTATGAAGGCGTGTATTTATTAGGAACCTCTATGGCTAGACCTTTAATTGCGAAAGGTTTGGTCGATATTGCGCATAAAGAAGGTGCCGATGCTATCTGTCATGGTTGTACCGGAAAAGGAAATGACCAAGTTCGTTTTGAATTAAGCATCAAAGCCTTTGCACCCGATATGCCAATCATTGCCCCTTGGCGGGAATGGGAATTGAAATCCAGAGATGAAGAAATCGACTATGCCGAAAGTCATCACATTCCACTAAAGATCAACAGAGAAACCAACTACTCCAAAGATAAAAACATCTGGCATTTAAGTCATGAAGGTTTAGACCTGGAAGATCCAGCCAATGAACCACAATACGACAAGATCCTAGAATTAGGTGTTACCCCCGAAAAAGCACCTGACGAACCTACCTATATTACCTTACATTTTGAAAAAGGTATCCCAACCCAATTAAATGGTGAATCCATGAGTGCCCAACAATTATTATTGAAATTGAATCAATTGGGTGGAGCCAACGGTATTGGCATCATCGACATGGTTGAAAACCGGTTAGTCGGTATGAAGAGTCGTGGCGTTTATGAAACACCAGGTGGAACCATTATGTATAAAGCCCATGCTTTATTGGAAACCATCACAATGGATAAAGAAACGCAACACTTCATGCAACATGTATCCGTTAAATATGGTGAATTGGTTTACAACGGACAATGGTTTACTCCATTAAGAGAAGCTTTGGATGCCTTTGTCGATAAAGCCAATGAATATGTCAATGGCGATGTCAAATTAAAATTGTATAAAGGCAACATCATTCCAGCTGGTATGACTTCACCAACCAGTCTGTATTCGGAACAAATCGCAAGTTTCGGTGAAGATGACAGCTACGATCAATCCGATTCCAAAGGATTCATCAATTTGTTTGGTTTACCAATCAAAGTAAGAGCTCAACAAGAAAAGAAATGGAATAAGTAATTTATAGGAGGGATTCATTATGGCACTATGGGGCGCACGTTTTTCTGAACAAGCCGATAAGCGGCTACAAGCATTTAATGCATCGATTTCGATCGATCAAAAAATGGTCAATCAAGACATCAAAGGATCCATTGCTCATGTCACGATGTTAGCCGATCAAGGCATCATCGAAACGAGTGATAAAGAAGCCATCATTTCCAATTTAAAAGACATTCAAAAGGAAATTGCCGATGGTTCCTTACCCATCGATTCCGATGCGGAAGATATTCATATGTTTATCGAAGCAGAATTGACCAAACGAACACCGTCCGGAAAAAAAGTGCACACTGCCCGTAGTCGAAACGATCAAGTCGCCACGGATTTCAAACTCTACAGTTTGGATACTTGTGCCGAAATCAAAAAATATATCGTTGCCATGATCCAGACCCTTTTGCATCAAGCCAAAGCCAATACCCATACGATCATGCCAGGCTATACGCACCTGCAAAGAGCCCAACCCATTACCTTTGCCCATCATTTGATGGCCTATGTGGAAATGTTAAAACGCGATCTTTCCCGGTTGGATGATGCGATGCAACGAGCCAACACCTGTCCATTAGGCGCTGGGGCTTTGGCTACCACGACCTATCCCATCGATCGGTATGAAACCGCTGAACTATTAGGCTTTAGTGGTCCAACTTTAAATAGTATCGATAGTGTGAGTGATCGTGACTTTGCGATTGAAATGACCAATACCTTTGCGATGATCATGATGCATCTTTCTCGATTCTGTGAAGAAATCATTCTGTGGTGCAGCTGGGAATTCCAGTTTATCGAATTATCCGATGCCTTTGCGACAGGATCTTCCATCATGCCACAAAAGAAAAATCCCGATGTGGCTGAATTGGTACGTGGCAAGACCGGTCGGGTCTATGGTGATTTGAATACCTTATTGGCCATGATGAAAAACTTACCATTGGCGTATAATAAAGATCTGCAAGAAGATAAGGAAGCGTTCATGGATGCAGCCCAAACCGTAGAAGACTGTCTGGTAACGATGATCCCGATGGTCGATACATGGACGGTTCATCCACAGAAGATGAAAGAAGCTGCCCAAAAAGGCTTTATCAATGCGACCGATTGTGCTGACTACCTGACAAAGAAAGGCATGGCTTTCCGAGATGCTTATGGATGCATTGGCCAACTTGTTAAGTATTGTATTTCCACTCATCAAGACTTAGAATCATTATCAATGGATGAATACCATAAGATTTCACCATTGTTTGATGACGATGTCTATGAAGCGGTAGCCTTAAAGACTTGCATAAAAAATCGAAACGTGGTTGGCGGCCCAAGCCCAGAAATGGTTGAGAAACATATTTCTTTGGTAGAAAAGGAGTTGGAAGCATATGAGTAAGTTACAAGTAGGTGTCATTGGTGCTAGTGGATATGGGGGAGCTGAACTGGTTCGATTATTATTGAACCATCCCGATGTCGAAGTTTGTGCCATTAGTTCCCATCAATATACGGGACAGCCTATCAGTGATCTCTATCCCGGATTTCAAAATTGTACGGATTTAGTTTTTATCGAACAAGATCAAGTGATTGAAAAAAGTGATTTGATCTTTGTGGCCTTACCATCCGGATTGAGCGAACCCATCGCGAAAGCTTGTATTGAACAAGGCAAAAAGATCATTGATCTCGGTGCCGATTTCCGATTGGATTCCAGTGAAGAATATGAAAAATGGTACGGTAAACCATTTGGCGATATAGAACTTCATAAAATGAGTGTCTATGGCCAATGTGAATTACATCATGACCAAATCAAAGATGCCCAGATCATTGGCAATCCAGGTTGTTATCCAACTTCGATCGAATTGGGTTGTTATCCAGCTATTCATTCTGGTTGGGTCGATACCGATCATATTATCTTAGATTCCAAATCGGGTACGACAGGTTCGGGTAAGAAATTAACGGAAAATACCCATTTTCCACGAACCAATGAAGCTTTTGCTCCATATAAAGTCGGTTGTCATCGCCATACCCCTGAAATTGAAATGATGCTTTCGGAAATGGCAGGACAACCGGTCAAAGTGACATTTGTACCACATTTGTTGCCAATCAATCGAGGAATTGTTTCTACGATTTATTTGCCATTGAAAGCCGATGTAGATCTGGAAACGATCCATCAAACATACAAAAAAACCTATCAGAACGATCCCTTTGTTCGTGTTTTGGACCTAGGGAAGGTTGCCGATTTGAAATTTGTGACGTATTCTAATTATTGTGATATTTCCTTGCATATGGATACGCATACCCATACGTTGATCGTGGTCTCTTGCATTGACAACATGATCAAAGGAGCCGCGGGCCAAGCGATCCAAAACATGAATATCATGTATGATTTTGAGCTAATGAGCGGTTTAAAAACTGTAGCTCCTTCATTTTAGGGAGGGATGGAAATGAAGAAACAAGGCGTATGTGCAGCCCAAGGATTTGTAGCCAACGGTTTACATTGTGGGATTCGTCCCAATCAAACGAAAAACGATCTAGCCATCGTCTACTCGAAAGTACCAGCCAGTGCTGCTGCCATCTATACGACCAATGCCGTAAAGGGTGCACCTATTTATGTAACCAAAGAACATATTGCCGATGGCAAAGCGCAAGCTATCTTAGTCAATAGTGGCAATGCCAATACGTGCAATGCCGATGGCATCGAAGTAGCGGAAAAAATGTCAGCGGCAGCAGCCAAAGAATTGGGTCTACAACCTGCGGATATCATGATCGCATCAACCGGTGTGATTGGTCAGCCCATGCCATTGGATAATATCTTAGAAGCCATGCCGGCTTTATGTTCCGATTTGAGTGATGAAAAAGAGAATGAAGCGGCCAAAGCCATTCTAACGACCGATACCATCACCAAAGAATATGCCACAACGTTTGAAATCGATGGCGTGACATGTACCTTAGGGGGTATGGCTAAAGGATCGGGTATGATTGCACCCAATATGGCCACGATGTTAAGTTTTGTGACCAGCGATGTAGCCATTTCTTCGGAATGTCTACAAAGTGCCTTAAAAGAAGTGGCCGATGATACCTATAATATGATCAGTATCGATGGCGATACATCGACCAATGATACCTTCGGTATTTTATGTAATGGTTTGGCTGGTAATGTGGAAATTACCCAAAAAGATAAGAATTATGAAACATTCAAAGCCGCCTTATATACCGTATGCGAACATATTTCGAAGATGTTAGCGAAAGATGGCGAAGGCGCATCAAAATTATTGACGGCCAAAGTCAGTCATGCCCAAACCAAAAAGGATGCCAAGATCGTCGCAAAATCCATCGTAGAATCCACCTTGTTAAAATGTGCGATGTTTGGCAACGATGCCAACTGGGGTCGTATCTTATGTGCTATTGGGTATGCCGATGCCAATTATGATATCCATAAAGTCGAAGTGGATCTTGCATCCAAGGCAGGTTCCATCAAAGTATGTGTCGATGGCCATGGCATTGCCTTTGATGAAGATAAAGCACTCCAAATCTTAAAAGAAGATGAAATTGAGATTCTTGTGAATCTACATGATGGAGATTATGAGGCAACGGCTTGGGGTTGTGATATGACCTATGAATATGTGAAGATCAATGGAGAATACCGTTCATGAGTAGTGCCATTGAAAAAGCGACCATTCTATCGCAGGCCTTACCTTATATTCAAAAATACGATAATAAGATCGTTGTCATCAAATATGGTGGCAATGCGATGGAAAATGAACAATTGAAACAAAACGTCATGCAAGATGTAGTCTTGTTGACGCAAGTGGGTGTCAAGCTGGTATTGGTTCATGGTGGTGGACCCGATATCAATGCGACCCTGAAACAAATGCATATCGAATCGCATTTTGTGAATGGTTTACGTGTGACAGATCAAGAAACGATGAATGTCGTACAAATGGTCTTAGCGGGTAAAACCAATAAAAATTTAGTGAATATGATTTCCATGTTGCATGCCAAAGCCGTTGGGATTACCGGCATGGATGGCTATATCATCAAAGCCAGTCAAAAAGATCCGGAACTCGGATGTGTAGGTCAAATTGATGAAATTGATCCGGAATTGATCTTTAAATTGATCGATGATGGCTATATCCCTGTGATTGCTTCGGTGGGCTGTGATGCACATGGCAATGTTTATAATGTGAATGCGGACATGGCGGCCAGTGCCATTGCCGGTGCCTTGGGAGCTGAAAATATGATCTTTGTTTCCAATGTACCCGGCGTGTTAAAAGATCAAAACGATCCGCATTCTCTGATTCGTAAAATCCCTGTGAGTGAAATTAGTGAATTGGAAAAAGCAGGAATTATTTCTGGAGGTATGATTCCGAAAGTAAATTGTTGTGCAGACTGTGTTCGACAAGGTGTGAATAAAACCGTGATCATAGATGGTCGTGTACCGCATGCTTGTTTGATCGAAATGCTGAGTGACGAAGGAATTGGTACCATGATAGTAGGTGAAGGTTATGAATTTTAAAGAAATTGATGATACATATGTAGCACATACATACAAAAGATTCCCCTTATTAATCACATCGGGAAAAGGAAGTTATGTGTTTGATGATACGGGAAAAGCCTATTTGGATCTGACAGCCGGTATTGGTGTCAATTCATTGGGATATGGGTATGAGCCATTGATCCATGGCATTGAAAAACAAGCCGAGAAATTGATCCATATTTCTAACTTGTTCTATAATGAACCCTTATTGGAATTAGCACCAAAATTAGTAAAACGAACTCATATGAAGAAGGTCTTCTTCCAAAACTCTGGTGCGGAAGCCAATGAAGGAGCCATTAAAGTGGCTCATAAATATGCCAATGATCACTATCATGGCCAACGGGATACCATCTTGACATTGGTCAATTCTTTCCATGGTCGAACCATGGAAACCCTGATGGCGACTGGACAAGATGTGTTCCATCACCATTTTGATCCATTCCCATTGGGATTTGATTATATCGTTGCCAATTCCATTGATTCCTTACATGAAAAGGTCAATGATCATACGGCAGCCATCATGATGGAAATGATCCAAGGTGAAGGCGGTGTCAATGATTTGGATAAAGCCTTCGTAACGGAAGTACAAAAGGTTTGCGATGAAAAGGATATCTTATTGATCATCGATGAAGTCCAGACTGGTATTGGTCGTACAGGTACCTTCTTTGCCTATGAACAATTTGGTATTCATCCCGACATTGTTTCGTTTGCGAAAGGTATTGCCGGTGGTATTCCAATGGGTGGTGTCTTATTGTCTGATAAGGTTGAAAATACCTTGAATTACGG
>OCTW011546280.1_pt1 | contig 12099 bp, 7 predicted proteins | sample 1539671 | NCBI WGS metagenome assembly OCTW01 (sample SAMN02144230, study PRJEB22623) | gut metagenome | biome: sheep rumen | host: Ovis aries | place: New Zealand | reverse complement strand
ATCTTCGTGAGGCCCTTGTCCATCGAAAGAGCCGATCCGATGTAGCCCGTACCTGTGTAGCGGATTCTTCGAAGGTCGAAGGCCGCCTGCACCTTGCCGTTCTCTCCGTTTTCACCGTGCAGCGCGAGGAAGACGATGTCCGCCATCTTGCAGAGCGTCGTCACGTTCGGGCCGAAAAACGACCGGTTCGGATTCGCCACGGCGCTGGGGATCTGATCATTCATCGATCGGATCTCGGCGGCCGCGCTGTCCGCGTCGTACATTTCCGGGAACGCGTCCATCAGATTGACGCTCTCCATTCCAAAAAACACATCCAGCAGGATGGCACGGTGTCCCTTCGACCGGAGAGCCTTGCATACTCCCGTGCCCGAGACAATCGAGATCTCTCTCTCCGTCGATACGCCGCCGCACAATACAACGATATTCATTCCCACATCCTCCTGAATCTGCTGTTCTCCGCCCGTCAGACAGGCACTTCTGCGCCATTATATCACAACTTCAACAGCACGGATCATCTGATCGCAAATTCCCGGCAGCGCTCCGGCTGCTCCGAACCGTTACCTGAACATTCTCCGGTAAGGGCCCGGATCTGAGCACGCGCATGACAGGCTCATCAGTCCGAGCATGCACCCGGAAAATCCGCCGTCTTCGGTTAAGACAGAAGAACCCGCCGTCCGGAAACCTTTCCGGACGGCGGATCCTTTATGCTGCAAACTGAATGATGACGCTGACGGCGCAGAGCAGGCCGCCGCCGATGGCATATGCGAAGGACGCATGCTCGGCGCCGTTCGCCCGCCCGCTGACATAGCCGCCGATCGCGGACAGAAGCGCCGCGATGAAAATCAGCAGCAGGAACAGCAGAAAATTAAAACCCAGCACGCCGCAGGCAACGCCGGCCAGAGCCGAATAGACGCAGAGCTGGAGATCGGCGAGGACATCCTTCTTCATGTCGATCCGTTCGATCCTGTGCTCAAAGAATGTCTTCTTCTGAAATGCCTTCATCAGCATCCGGATCCCGATCATCGCCAGCAGCACGCCTCCGAGCGCCCTGACCCAGAACCGGTGCTCGTCCCCGCCGACTCCGGCGATCAGGATCCGTCTGCCGGCAAGATATCCCAGTACGGACGCGCCGAGCTGGATCGCCCCCGCCGCCAGAGAGACCCACGTCATGCGCCGGTCCAGCCGGACAATATTGGCCCCGCTCTGCAGCACGGATCCGTAGATCCCCGCTGCCAGAGCGAGCGCGATGAGTGTCAGAAAGAGTGCTTCCATAAGCGGCTCCTTTGATCAGCCGGCCATGCGGTCACTGATCCGATGCGCCGGACGTCTCCGAATCCGATGCGGTATTGCTGTCCTGAGACGTGTCCGCCGTTTCCGAATCGGAATCCGTGTCATCTGTCGTGATGCCGTCCGTCTTGATGATAAACTTGACTGTGCTGTCCTCATAATTCGTCGCGCCCGTGAAGGTCGTGTAATCCTTCGCCGCGTTCTTGATCTCGATCAGCTTCTGATCGATGGACTTCACATCCGTATGGTAGATCTTCGCGATGCGCTTCACGCCCTCATCGTTGAGCTTGACCAGTCCCTTCTTCAGGTCCACGGACCCGCTCAGCAGCTTGGCCATGCCGTCCGCCAGCTTCTTCGCGCCGTCGTTCAGCTCCTTCACGCCGTCCTTCAGCGCCTTCGAATTGCCGGCCAGTTCCTTCGTGCCGTCATAAAGCGTGCCGACACCGTCATCCAGCTGCTTCGCGCCGCTGGCGAGATCCCGCGTGCCCTTTCTCAGCTTTCCGCTGTTCGAATCCAGCGTCTTCGTGCCATCGGAAAGGGTCCGGGCTCCGCTGCTGATCTTGTCCGCCCCTTCCGTGTACGCTTTGATTCCGGACGCCAGCTCCGCTGCACCGCTCTCGGCTGCTTCCGTCCCTTCGTTTACCAGACGGTCAGAACCGCTGCTGGCAGCCGCTACGCCGGACAGGTAAGTGCCCAGTCCCTGTGTCAGGCTCTGAGAGCCGCTGTAGGCCTCCGACGCGCCGCTCGACAGCGTATTGCTTCCTGTCGCGATCTGCTGGGCCGCTCCGACCAGAGCCGCGGAATTGCTGTTCAGCTTCGTCGCGCCCGCTCTCAGCGCGCTCACCGAGGAGGCGATCGTCTGGGCGTTGTCAAGCAGCGTCTTAAGACCTGCGTTCAGCGTATCGTTATTCTTTACGAGCGTATCGAGCCCGCCGGTCAGTTCCTTCACGCCGCTCTGAAGGCTCTGAATTCCTGCGTGAAGCGTTTCCGCGCCCTGCTTCAGCGCCTTTTCGTTGGACAGGCCCTCTCCACGAAGCTTCGCGACGCCCTGAGAGGCGGCGCTCACGCCTTTGGACAGCGTTTTGATTCCCTGATTGAGCTGGTCGGCGCCGTTCTGAAGCTGACTGATCTTATCGGACAGCGTCTTCAGAGAGTCGCTGAGCGTCCCGCATCCGCCGGTCAGTTCATCGGATCCGCCGGACAGCTGCTTTGCGCCGTCTGAAATGGATTTCAGCTGATCATTCATCGACTTGACCGCATCCGTCAGCACGGTACCCAGCCCGTCAACCTTGCTCTTGGCTCCTTCCGCACCGGCGATCAATGCCTTCAGCGAACCGGTCATCTGATCACAGCTGTCTTCAATTGTCTGCGCACCCCCGCTCACGGCATCCGCCGTCCCGACGATCGTCTTTGCGTCCGCCGCATCCGCGTCCAGCGCGCCCTTAAGCTGATTCACCACATTCTGTGCTGCGGAAGCGGTACCGGCGGCGGCAGCCGCAGATGCGGTCTGCTTCGCCTGGTCCGCCGCAGTCTGTGCGGCGGCTTCCGCCGCTGCGGTAGCGGCCGACGACGCCGCGCTCTTGGCTGCCGCGCTGGCAGCCGCGTCGATCTGGCTGTTGGCATTGCCGACGATTCCGTCAACGACGCCCTTCAGATTCCCGTTGTCCGAGACAGAGGCGCTGGCGGAAATCCCGTTGATGCAGTTGATGATGTTCGCTTTTTGCTCAGGTGATGCGGAGGAGGCGTTCACCGCCGCGATCGCCGCCTCCCGTCCGCTCACATCCGCGGAAGCCGTCACGTACTGCGTCGCATCGCCCGCGTCGCCGCTGATATGGTACGCTGACGCATCCGCGCCCGCGCTGCCCGCCGCGCTGATCCCTGCGTCCTTTCCGGCGCTCACCGCGCCGCTCACGTCCGCGCTATTCCCGGCGTCTCTGCCTGCCTGCTGCGCGGCGGAAAGGTCTGTCCCGGCGGATGCCCTCTCCACAATCTGGCCGGCCAGCGTCTTGATTGAGGCCGCTCCGCCGCTGATCGAGGAGGCTCCGTCCTTCACGCCGCTGATCCCGTGGGAGACCGCTGCCATTCCGTCGCGGATCGTTCCGAGCCCTTCGGAAAGAGCCCCAACCTGAGAGGCGTTCTTTGCGATCGCACCGGGAAGCTCCTGCGCCGCGGCCGCGAATTTCTCCGCGCCGTCCTTCACGGACCCGGCGCCTTCAGTCAGCTTCGATACGCCGTCCGACAGCCTGCTGACGCCTTTCTCCAGCGAGGAAGTCAGCGTATCGATTCCGCTCTTCAGCTGCTCCATCCCGGAAACCAGCGCCGGCACCCCCTGAGCCTTGTCGTTCATCTGGTCAACGCCCTGGAAGAGAGATTCGCATCCGTCGACAAACGCCGCCAGGCTGCTGCTGAGATCCGCACTGCCTTTCTCGAGCTGTCCTGCGCCGGCGCCAAGCTTCTTCGCGCCGGCATCGGCGGCTGTTACGCCGCCCGTGTAGGCGGACACGCCGTCCTGAAGCGTCTTCACGCCGCTCACCAGCGTCGACTGCTTTCCGCTTCCGTTCACCTTTGCGTCAAAGGTTTTCAGTCCGGAATCGATCGTGTCCACGCCGGACGTATACTGCTTCAGCGCCTTCAGGAACTCTCCGGATCCGCCGCTTAAGCTCACCGCACCGTTCTTGATCGCCTTCAGTCCGTTTTTCAGCTGAGATGCGCCGTCCGACAGCCTGCTGCTGTTTCTGCGAAGCGTGGCCAGTCCGTCGCGAAGGGTCTTCATACTCTGGTTCAGCGTTTTTGCGCCGCTCGCGAGCTCTGATCCGCCGGAGCGGAGCTCGCCGGACTTCGAGGAAAGCTCAGAAGTGCCGTCCGCCAGCTGCGACGCGCCCTTCTTGACCTCGCGCACGCCGGAGGTGTAGGAATAAACGCCATCCTCCAGCTCGTCGGCACCGTCCTTCAGCTCCGAGGTGCCGTCCTTCAGCTTCGCAGCGCCGCTGTTCACCTGATCCACGCCGTCCGTGTACTTGTCGACGCCCTCGGCAAGGCTCTCCGTTCCGTCCGTGAGATCCGGCATGGCGTCATCCGCTTTCCTGATCCCGTCGGAGAGATCCGTCGCGCCGTCCGCCAGCTTGTCGCCCACGTCAAGCAGATCGTCCACCGTCTTGTCCAGATCAGACATGGCGTCGTCGTGATCCTTCGTCGCCTTGTCGTCATCCACATCGTCATCCGTCAGGAGATTGGAGAAGACCATCGTGAGCGCGGTTTCCATCTGGAAATCCGTCGCGTCCATCGTGATCTCGCAGGAATCCGGAATGTCAATCTCGTCAATCTGGTCCTTGATCTTCTCGATCGAAGAGGAGGTGTCGTCGCTGTCCGTATCTGACGTTCCGGTATTCTGACTGCTCTCCGCCTTCGATACCGTGGAATCCGTCGATGCCGCGGAATCCGTCGACTCCGCGGAGCTGTCTGAATCCGTGCTGTCGGCGTCCGAATCCGCCTTCAGGTTTTTCGCCGCATCCTCGAACTGATCGGCGGTATCCTTCATATCATCTTTGACGGAAGCCAGGCTGTCCTTCAGCCCCGGGAAGCCCACACCGACGACCACCGTGTTCTTTCCTTCCGAGACTACCGTGCCGTTGTCGATCTTGACATTGCTCACCGAGTCGTTGGAAAGCACGATGCCGGTCATTGCCGTGAACGGTACGTAGACGTCGCCCGACTTTTCCTTATTGGTATACTGAATCCGGATCTTCACCTTGCCGGACTTGCCCGCGAGATCCTTCGGGTCGATTTCCTTCCCGTCCAGATAGTAGGTGATCTTCGCGTCAACCGGCGTTTCCTTCGACGTGGTCCCCTGATAGTAAATATCGCTTCCGTCCGCATCCCATGTGATCGTCCCGTCGGAGTTGGTCGTATAAGTCTGATCCCCGGTCACATTCTGCACATCGGACAACGTAGTGGAATCCGTCAGCTTTGAATCTCCGTTCCTGTTTTTAAGCCAGTCGCTGACCGTGACGTTCTTAGTATTTCCGTTGGCGTCAGTGAAGACATACACCGTCTCGCTCTTCTGCGCGGAGCCGGTCTTTCCGTTTCCCGCGACCTTCGTGATCGCGTCGGCAGCCGCCTCCGCTCCGCTTTCCGCCATACTCTCCGTGCTGCCGGATGCATTTTCCGAAACACTGTCCGCCGAAGCGAAGCCCGGAACGGCCGTCAGATTGGCCGTCATCGCGATCGTGAGCAGCAGTGCCATGACCTGTCTGTTTTTCATCCTGTACCATTCCTTTCTTTATTGCTCTGAAACCGGATTCTGTGACTGCCGTTTCTCCGCCCTGATCTGCCGTCTGGTTTTCTTCGAAGGAATGAACCCCCGGCTCGTGCGGACGATCAGCGGATCGAAGAGCATCAGGATCGCCGGCAGAACGGTAATGACGAGGAACGTACTGATCAGCGCGCCGCGCGCAAGAAGCGTGCACATCGAGGAGATCAGAGAAATATTGGAATAAAGTCCGACGCCGAAGGTTGCCGCGAAGAAAGTGAACCCGCTGCACAGAATACTCTGAATCGAGGTACTGTGCGCGATGTAGATCGCATCGTTCTTCGTCTTTCCTGAAAATCGCTCGGTCTGATACCGGCTTGTCATCAGGATCGCGTAATCAACGGTCGACCCGAGCTGAATCGTTCCGATGACGATGGACGCGATGAACGGAAGCGCCTCGCCCGTATAGTAGGGGACGGCCATATTGATGAAGATCGCGCCCTCGATCAGCACAACCAGCAGGAACGGCAGCGACGCCGATTTGAAAACGAACGCGATGATGAAGAAGATGATCAGGATCGACGCCCAGTTGACGACGTTGAAGTCGTGGTTCGCGATGTTGACCAGATCCTTCGTGCAGGGTGCGTCGCCGATCAGCAGCGCCTTCCTGTCGTACTTGTCCAGCACACTGTTCAGTGTATTGATCTGGCTGTTCACCTCATCGCTTCCGGTCGCGTACTGACTTGTCAGCAGAATCAGCTTCCAGTTCTTTGAATTAAGCTTGTTATAGATATCGTCCGGCAGCACCTCACGCGGAAGACCGCCGCCCAGGAACGCGTCCAGTCCGATCACGGATTTGACGCCTCTGACATCCTTCAGGCTGTCGCACATCTCCGCCGTGGTCTTCGTCGGCAGGTTCTCGTCGGCCAGCACCATCATCGTGGCACTCATGTCGAAGTCGTCCTTCAGCTTATCGTTCGCCTGAACCGAGGGAAGGTTCTTCGGAAGCGTCTTGTCCAGATTGTAATAGACCGCCGTGTGGGACTGACCGTACGCCGCCGGGATCCACATCACCGCAAAGGCAATCAGGATTCCCTTGTAATGCTTCTGCACGAACGCCGGCAGCTTCTTCAGCGACGGCATCAGCGGCTTATGCCGTGTTTTTTCGATGGCCTTCTCAAACAGGAGTATCAGCGACGGCAGAATCGTCACGCAGGACACGACGCCCAGCGCCACGCCCTTCATCATGACAATACCCACGTCAAGGCCGAAGCTGAAGGTCATGAAGCAGAGGGCCGCGAAGCCCGCGATCGTCGTGATGGATGAGCCGATGACCGACTGCAGCGTCGCGTTGATCGCCCGCGCCATCGCCGTGTTTGGATTTCCGGGGTACCGCGCCTCATTCTCCTTAAAGCTGTGCCACAGGAAGATCGAGTAATCCATCGTCACGCCCAGCTGGAGAACCGCGGCCAGCGCCTTCGTCACATAGGAGATCTGACCCATCAGCACATTGCTTCCGAGATTGTAGATGATCGCCATCCCGATCGACAGCAGGAACAGGATCGGCGCGAGGAAGGTATCCATGCTGAGAGCCGTCACGATCGTCGCCAGCAGAACGGCGAGTCCCACATAGACCGGCTCCTCCTTTTCCGCCATCTCCTTCGTGTCCTCCAGCACGGCCGAGACGCCCTGGACGTAGCACTGCCTGTCGAGAATCGAGCGGATCTTCCTGATGCCTTCCAGCGTCCCATCGTCCGAGGTCGTCGTATCGAAGGTGACCGCCATCAGCGTCGCGTCGCCCTTATTGAAGGCTTCCCGCACCTTTTCCGGCAGCATCTCCATCGGAACGGAAAGATCCGCGAAGCTGTCGTACCAGATCACGTTGTTCACATGCGGCACCTTCTCGATCTTCTTTTTCAGCTCCGCGACCGTCTTCTCGCTTTTTCCGTCGACAATCACCATCGAGATCGCGCCGGTTCCGAACTCGTCCTCCAGGATGTCCTGCCCCCGCATCGTATCGAGCGTTTTCGGCAGATACGTCAGCATATCATAGTTGATTCTGGTATGCGTGTAGCCCCAGTAAGACGGGATCAGGAGTGCGATCGCCACCGCCAGAATCACAAATCTGGCCTTCACAACTGCCTTGCCAAGATTTCGCATCGTCGTCTTCCCTCTCTTGCCTTTCTTTTACATGTTGCCCGGAAAAGCGATCCGTCCGGGCCCGTTCCGTCCGATCCGGACGCCCGTCACTGTCCTCCGCGGGATGTCCTGCGCCGGTTTTTTTCCGGAACATGCAGCCGCCGGATTCTTTTCCGCGTGAAACAGTATACAAAAAAGGGACCGGACAGGTGTCTATCCAATCCCCTTCTCTTGTCGAATTCCGTTTTACAAATCGGCTGATCTGTCTATCCGCCCGGACAGATCTGTCTGAATGTCAACTGTCTCCTGTATCGCCTCCGCCCGGTCCGGTCAGTTTCCCGGTGAGGCGTCCCGCCGTCTGCGACCGGAGCTCCTTGAGCACATCCCACATCGAGCGCGTCGCGATATACTCGTAAATCGTCGCGACCTCCTCCGGTGAGACTGCCATTCCCGAGCGGATCCAGTGCAGGACGACGAAGGTCATCGACTGCGCGTAATAATCGGCGAGGTACTCCGGCGTCATCCAGGGATGCAGCGGATTCTCTCCGACCGGCCCCGTCACCTCACTGAAAAGGCTGTACAGCAGCTTCCGGATGCTTGCCCTGCAGATATCCTGAAAGGAGTTCTGCCCCTCCAGATTGACGATGTGGGTATAAAACTCCTTCTCCTTCCGCAGATTGGTGAAGATCAGGATCACGGATTCCCGATACATCCCGTTCGCCAGAAGGATCCGCACAGGTTCCAGAATTTCCGTCCGGACAATCCATTCCAGCAGGTCGTACTTATCCTGAAAATGGTTGTAGAACGTAACCCGTATCACACCCGCCCCGTCCGTGATCTGCTTGATCGTGATTTTTTCAAACGGTTTGCTTACCGCCAGTCTTTTGAGAGACGCGGCCAGAGCCTTTTCGATATCCCTGCGTTCTTCCATCAGATGTCCTTATTCAGGCTTCCGCAGCTTACTCTCGTCAAGATCTTCTCCCGTCAGTTTCAGAATATCGATCACTTTGTCCTGCGTAATCCCCATATCGTTGGCAATTTCGTCGATGTTCGGCTTCGTGCCGAGCTCCTCCGTCAGCCGGTCGATGCTCTGATTCAGCAGCTCCACCTGGGCGATCAGCCGGTCGTCCTTCCGCGTCAGCTCGATGAACGCGTCCTTCGCTTCCAGCGCCGCGGCCCGGATCGCTTCCTTCACCGTCTCCTCAACGGAACGGCCGCCCCATTCGTCCGGGTCTTCGCTGAGGGAGTCGACGCCGCGCACAAGGCCGACCATTCCCTCCTGACGGAGATCCTCCGAAGGCATCACGCCGTCGTCCAGGTCCTCGATCACCTCGTCCACAAGCGGCATGCATTCCTCAATCAGATCTCTTTTCTGCGCTTCATTCATACCTGTCTTCGCCTGTTATCCCGGCCGTCTGTTCCCGAACCGGCCTTTCTCCGTCTTTTCCGCTTTGTTCCGTTCTTACGCCTTCAGATCTTCGCCGAGCTCCGATGTGCAGTGCGGGCAGCGTGTAGCGTGAAGATCGATCTCGGACTTGCAGTACGGGCAGATCTTCGTCGTCGGTTCCTCGGGCGCCGCCGGACCCTGCGCGAGCTCCTTCGCCTTGTTGAACGTCCGGATCACGGTGAAAAGCACCAGCGCGATGATCAGGAAATTGATCACGGCCTGGATGAAGCTGCCGATCATGATCTTCGCGCTTCCGAGCTGGATCGCGAGATTGCCGAAATCGATTCCGCCCGTGATCATGCCGATGACCGGTCCTATGACGTCATCGACCAGCGAGGTGACGATCGCGCTGAACGCACCGCCGATCACAACGCCGACGGCCATATCCATCACGTTTCCGCGCGAAATAAAGGTCTTGAACTCATCAATGAACTTTGACATACCTTGTCTCCTTTCCCCTCTCCGTCCGGCGCTTCGCTGCGCCTGCCGCCGGAAGTAAAGAAATTATAGCGAAAACACAAGGATTATGCAAGACGCGCTCAGTCTTCTCTCTTTCCTTTCGGAACCTTGAGCACCATCGCGCCGAACACCGGCAGGGGGTCATAGCCGAATATCACGTCCAGCTTATTGTATTCCACGGGCAGCCGCTTCTCTTTCCCCGAGAAATTCTGGAAAATCACATACTCCACGTCATGACTGTCCAGACGCTGAACGGAAATTTCCTCCATCGACTTCGACCGCGGCATCCTGTGAAGACCGCCCGTGACTTTGCCGCACAGATCCTCGAGCAGCGGGCCGGACGCGTCGGTCGCGAGATAGTACGCGTATCCTTTGCCGAACTGTTTCCTCGTGAACACCGGCGTACCGCGATAGAACTGTCCGTCGTACTTCATCACGATTTCAGCGTCCGTGACCGTCAGAAGCTCGCAGACATGGCTGGCCCCGTACCGGCCGCGGAAATCCGACGAGGCGGTCAGCGGAACCGTCTCCCCGTCCGCGAGCCGTTCCGAATCCGTGATCCGCATGCCGAATACGTCCGTCAGCCGGTACGGCAGATCGCCCTCGAAGCAGCTTCCGTCCGCTCCCTCCGAGGCAGGCGACAGGTTTCCGAACCATGTGCCCCCGCCGGCCACAAAGGAGCGGATCTTTTCCGCGGTTCCCTCCTCCAGCGTCCGCATTCCCGGCGCTATGATCAGGCTGTAGGCCGCGAAGTCCGCGCTCTGGTCGATGATGTCCACCGGCAGTCCGCCTTCTCTGAGCGCGGAGTAATACCGATAGGCCGCATGCCACTCGTCCGCGCTGCCCGGGAGCACCGCTGTCTTCGCCGCCTCCCGGGCATCGACAATCTCGTTCAGCTCCCTCGACATCCGCCCGATCTGACAGGCTTCCTTCATGATCCGGTCGTTGATTCTTCCCGAATGCCCGATCAGCGCGTCACCGTACCGGTCCGGCCCGGTCAGAGGCTGCCGCCACTCCCGGTACAGAAAGGCTCTCGCGCCGTGAGCCGCCGACTGCAGCACTTCCTGAGCCAGCGTTCCCGGCCGCTTCAGACGCCGCACGCCGGAACTCCTCGTCGAAACCGGATTGATGTTGCATTTAATATAGGAGGAATGCTTGACGGCACGGATCCGGTCCTCCAGATAAGACACCTTCCGCTCCGTCTCCATCGGCACGCCCGTCACCCAGTCCGGATTGCTGCTGAAGCAGAGGATATCCGCCGCGTCCGCCAGCTCTCTGTCTCCCGAGAGAATCAGATCCTTCGACATCGTTGCCGCGACCGGCTTCTCAAGCCCGATGCCCTTCAGTCTTCTGACCAGTGCGGCCGTCGCCTCGTCCTCTTCCTCCGACGCCAGAAAGAACCGCACCCGGTCATGGCTGTCCAGTTTCCGGAGAAGCGTCTTGGACGGCAGCGCTCCGGAGATCTCGACCGCCGTCTCGATTCCGTCATCGGCAAGATCCCGGATCAGATCCAGCAGCCACTGCTCGCCGCCTCCCACGCCCTGCGCGTAGCGGAGCGCGTCTGCCTTCAGAAGCACCAGATTGAACCGGAGCTGCTTCATCAGCTCGATATCCTGACGAAGCAGGTCGTCTCTCGCCGCGTACCGCTCCGGATGATATGCCGTACCGTACAGAAACTTTTGAAACTCCATCTTTTTTCCTCTCACTGGCGATATAACGAATTCTTTGAAACAGACAGCTTCTCCCGCCGCCGGGCCGGAGCTGTTTTAAGTATACCATATCGGACTGTTGTTGTCTGAAAATTTCGCGCCTGACTCTTTTGGGGACGTCTTCGGCCCGTCCGGCGGCATGATCTGAACAGCCGGCGGTCAGACGTTCCATCTGAAGGCGGGCGGAACCGGCCAGTCATCCGCCTTTCCGGCCGTTCCACTCCGCGCGGCTCAGAATCGCCTGAATCTCCGCCAGACTGTCCGCGAAGTAAATGCCTGCCTGACGCTTCTCAGAGGAAAACCCCTCCTCCCTCATCCTGAAGAGCAGATGACGGAGATCGTCGTAGTAGCCATTCAGATTGTACAGGATGCAGGGGGCGTCCAGACGGCCCAGAGCCGCCATCGACATCACCTCCGTGATTTCCTCGAGCGTGCCCGTTCCGCCAGGGAAGGCGATAAACGCGTCTCCCAGCCCGATCATCTTCGCCTTCCGCGCGGACATATCCTCCGTCACGATCAGGCGGGTCAGTCCCTCGTACTGAACTTCCTGCTCCACAAAGAACCGGGGTTCCACCCCCGTCACTTTGGCGCCTGCCGCCAGAGCACTGGCCGCCAGACATCCCATGAGACCGGTTCCCGATCCGCCGTAGACCAGCGCGTGCCCGCTCTCGCCGATCCACCGGCCCAGCTCGGCCACGGCTTCCCGGTAGACCGGGCTGTTTCCTTCGTTCGCTCCCAGATAGACCGTGATCGTCAATGATCTGTCCTCCTTCAGTCGGTTTGTCAGCTTCCTGTCTTTCTGTTCAATT
>OCTW011521867.1_pt1 | contig 12102 bp, 10 predicted proteins | sample 1539671 | NCBI WGS metagenome assembly OCTW01 (sample SAMN02144230, study PRJEB22623) | gut metagenome | biome: sheep rumen | host: Ovis aries | place: New Zealand | reverse complement strand
ACAATCTAAATGGTCAAATATATCAGACATATTAGTTACATTATTAACATCCCAATTTGATATATCTAATTCATCGCAATCTAAACATCGAAATGCCTCACTCATATCTTCAACATTGCTTATATCCCAGCTTGTCAAATCAATTTTACCGTCCTTCGTCTTCAACCTTTCTGCTAAATCTTCTGGCACACTTCTTCCCAATATAATATTATTATATTCTGTTACAGAGCAATCATCATCAAATGGAGAATAATTACTATCTAAATTAGAAAAATTCCAGTTCGATATATTTAAATTGTTTAAACTACTACAGCCATCGAACATATCATACATATCCGTCACTCGACCGGTCTTCCATGTAGATAAATCTAATTCTTTTAATTTTCCGGCTCCATAAAATAACTCTGAAAAATCATCACATTGACTAGTATTTACTTTTTCTAACCCTTTAATTATTTCAACATTCGGAAAAGCAAATAAGTATTCCATTACATATCCATCCGGTGAAATAACATTAAGAATTTCTATTGTAGTAATTTGTTCTTTTTGACTTCTATCTATTCCGTTTTCCGCAAAATGAGACATATAATCACCATTCACCTTATCCATTATTACATATTTATTATTTTCATTGGTTTCTTGATTATATCTTTCTATATCATGGAAAAAATATAATGTATTATTTCCATCAAAAACTGCATATATTCCATCATATATTTTATCTTCTGGTTTTATTTTTCTGTCTAATAAATCTTGAAATTTTGCTTCTAAGTCTGATAATTTTTCTGTTTCATTTTTACTTGAATAATTATAGCTATCTACTGCATTTTGACTCTTTTCTATTATTCCTCCATTAAACACTATAGATAGTACTACTCCTGCTAGAATTAACAGTATTATTATTGTAATTACTAGCGCAATCAAGGTTATACCTTGTTCATTCTTTTGTTTCTTCATAAAACCTTCCTCCTATTTATTTTTATTTTATATAATAATATTATTTCATTTCTTTTTTGTCAATTAACATAAGCCAGTATATATATATATATACTGGCTCAAGGGTTTGAGGATTCTTTTACATTTTTGTTACTTTTTTGTTACAATTATGTTACAAATTCTGCAATTATTTCTTTAAAATATTTTCTATATTACCTATTATATATAATGGTATATTCGTTAGCCATTCTTCTTCTCTATAATCTGACAAAGATGTTCTTACATTAATATTTGTATTATATTTTTCAACAAATACCTTTAAACTTTTGGCTTGTAAATTTTCATTTGATTTTACCTCTATTGGAATGTTATTTTTCCCTAATTGAATTATATAGTCTAATTCAGCAATACCTCTATCTGATGACCAATAAAAAACTGGTGTATCAATATTAGATTTTAATTCTGTTAAAACATATTGCTCAGCCAGTGCTCCTTTAAACTCAACAAACAATTCATTTCCTTCTAGAATAGTACTACTATCAATACTTGACATAGCGCACAATAACCCTATATCAAATAAATACAACTTAAAAGAATTAAAATCTTGATATGCAGAAAGTGGAATCTTACAATCTTTCACTCTATTTACTTGATAAACAAGCCCACAATCAATTAACCACGCAAGTGCTGTTTCATATTCTCGTGCTCTTGCTCCTTCCTTAATTAAACCATAAATAAATTTTTTATTTTCTTTTGCTAATTGAGTTGGGATGTTATTCCATATTGCACGAATCCTTGGCACTATATTATTAGGTGCATGTTTAGAAAAATCTTGTTCATATTCTATCAATAATCTATTTTGTATTATTCGTACCTCGTTATAATCTTTATTTTGAATAAACGCATTAACCACTTCTGGCATGCCACCTATATAAATAAATTGACTCAAATAATTTTTTAGTTTACTTGAAAAAACATTTATTAATTGAAAATCATTAGTTTTTATTAACTTTGATAGTTCGTTTTCTCCTAAAGCTTCTAAAAACTCATAAAAATTTAATGGATATAAATCTAAAAATTCAACTTTACCTACTGGAAATGATGTTCCACTATGCATTGCAACTCCAAGTAAAGAACCTGCAGCAATTATATTATATTCTGGTGCATTCTCATAAAAATACTTTAACGATGTTAAAGCATTTGGTACCTCTTGAATTTCATCAAAAATAATTAATGTATCACTTGGCATAATATTTATACCAGATTCAATTTTTAACCCTTGAATAATTCTATCAATATCCAAATCTCCTGAAAATAGCTGTTCCATTCTTGAATTTTTATCTAAATTGATATATGCATAATTATTATAATATTTTTCACCAAATTCCTTCATAAGCCATGTTTTTCCTACTTGTCTTGCACCTCTTATAATTAATGGCTTTTTATTAATATTATTTTTCCATTTAATTAATTTTTCAATTTGATTTCTATACATTATTATTCACCCCACTTAAACTAATATAATAATATTATATCAAAAATAATCACAAAAGTCAAACGACTTTTGTGATTATTTACACATTTTTCAAACGAGTTTTGTGCTCCCTTTTTTATTTTATTTTTTTGTTACAATTATGTTACATCATGTTGTTTGGATTGACATCTATAATAATTCTTGCAGTTACTGAATTTATCTCTTGCACTGCGGAATTTACAATATCTATCATATTATTATCTAATTTGCATTTCATTATAATTCTCCACCTATATTTATTTTTAATTTTATCTATAGGTGCTGGCATTGGTTTATAACAAATAAATTTTTTATTATACATTTTTCCAATATTATTATAAATCATATTAGAAATATTTTTTACCTCTTGCTCTTTAGTAGAGCTAATCACAATTACTATTATATCGCAAAATGGCGGATATTTCAACTGCTTTCTTAGCATTATTTCTGCGTTATAAAATTTTTCATAGTCTTGTTCTTTGGCACACTCAATGCAAAAATTATCAGGATTATATGTTTGAATTACAACTTTTCCTTTATTTTTTTCTCGACCTGCTCGTCCAGAAACCTGTGTTAATAGGCTAAAGGTTCTTTCAGTTGCTCTATAATCTTCGATGTTTAAGCTACTGTCTGCTGAAATAACTCCTACTAATGTAACATTAGGAAAATGATGCCCCTTAACTACCATTTGAGTACCAATTAAAATATCTATTCCATCATTTTTAAATTTATTTAAAATATCCTCCATAGAGTTCTTTTTACTTGTTGTATCAACATCCATTCTGATTGTTGAGGCTGTAGGAAATAGTTTATTAATTTCTTCTTCTAATTTTTGAGTACCTGTTCCAAAATATTTTATTCTCTTACTATTACATTCAGGGCAAATTGTTAAATTTGGCTGTTCATAACCACAATAATGACATTTTAATTTATTTGACTTTGAATGGTATGTTAGAGTAATATTACAGTTTCTACATTTTGCAACATACCCACAATCCCTGCACATTACAAATGTTGAATATCCTCTTCTATTCAAAAATAGAATTGTTTGCTTTTTCTCATTTAAATTTTTTTCTATTTCATCATGTAATTTTCTGCTTATAATTGATTTATTTCCTATTGCTAATTCATCTCTTAAATCTACTATATCCACATCAGGAAGTTCAGCTTCATTTGCTCTTTTAGTTAATTCTAATTTTTTTATAATTCCTTGTCCAGCTTTATAAAATGCTTCTAAATCTGGTGTTGCGCTTCCTAAAACTAATGGTATGTTATTTATTTTTGCTAAATAACTTGCTAAATCTTTTGCATTATATCTTGGAGTACTATCTGCCTTATATGATAAGTCATGTTCTTCGTCTATTATTATAATTCCTAAATTTTTTAATGGAGCAAATATTGCAGATCTAGCTCCAATTACTATTTTAACATCTCCATTATTAATTTTTTGCCATTGATCATATCTTTCTCCAATAGATAATTTACTATGTAATACTCCTATTTTGTCTACTCCGAATCTTGAAATAAATCTATCTATAGTTTGTGGCGTTAAAGATATTTCTGGAACAAGCATAATCGCTGTTTTACCAGTTTTCAATACTTCTTCAATTAATTGCAAATATACTTCGGTCTTGCCAGAACCTGTTACTCCATACAGTAAAAATTCTTCAAAAATATTATTCTTTATGGAATTATTAATTTCTTTAAAAGCATTTTTTTGTTCATTGTTTAATTCTAATTTTTCAGTTTTTACAATATTTTTATTTATAAATGGATTTCTTTCAATTTGTTTTTCTATTATTTCTACATAGCCATTCTTTTCTAAAGTTTTTATTATTGCTCTTGAAACATCTAAAAATTCTTCTATATCTGAGATAAATACTTCATCGTTATCTATTAAAAAATTTAATAATCTTATTTGTTTTTCAGATTTTATTTTTTTTGTCTCAATATCTTGAAGTATTTCATCTATATCTTTTACTAATATAACTGCATCTTGAGATTTTTCTGATACTCTTTTACTTAGATCTTTACCAGTATTACCTGGTGGCAACATTAAATGAATGCAATCTGATATATTACAAAAATACCTTTTTGCCATTAAATTTGCAAGTTCTATATTTTCTTTTGAAAGTTTATATCCTTCTTCTATTTTAGCTATATCTTTTATTTTATACTCAGATTTATCTTTAAATGAAATAACAAAGCCCTCTTCTAAGGTCTTTTTATTTCCGAAAGGTACTAATACTCTATCTCCAACTGAAATAGTGCCGGGCAAATTCTGCCGGCACATTATAATCAAATGTTCTATTAAGACTTTTAACATTACTATTTATTATAATTTCAGCTACCATTTTTTATTCCTTAAAATATCCTTGTTATATCTTTATATGTTACAAATATAGTTAATCCTATCATTAATACGAATCCTATCATTTGTATAGATACTTCTATATCTTCACTTAATGGCTTTTTTCTTATTCCTTCTATTATTAATAAAAGAAGTTTTCCTCCATCTAACGGCGGAATAGGAAGTAAATTCGTCACTCCAAGAGATATTGATATCACAGATAATAAATATATATAATTTGCTAAATCTGGAGTTTTTACAACCGTATCAGATATTCCTACAATTCCCATCATAGCATCTTCTTTAAACGCCGTTCCATTTACTAACATTCTTAAGCTTTCTGCAATTGAAATAAAAAGTAATTTTAAACTTTCTAAAGCTGTATTTAAATCGCTATGTATAGCAATAACTATAAAATAAACTATAATACCAAAAATTATATTTACTGTTGCACCCGCAACAACTACCATTATTCTTCTTGGTATACTTGCCTTTGAAAAAGAGCCTTCTTTATCTGAAGCTTCTTCTTCACCTTCCATTTTAACAAATCCACCAAGTGGTATTAATCTTAATGCGTAAAAAGTTTCTTTACCTTGTTTTTTTAATATAGTAGGACCAAAACCTATTGAAAATTCATTTACTTTTATTTTATTTAGTTTTGCTACTAAAAAATGACCACCTTCATGAATGAAAATAAGGAAACCTAACATAAATGCTATTTTAAGAAAATTTATAATAATCAAAATTCCCTCCTACTATATTTTTTCTATAAAATTAAATTAGTGTTAATAATAAATATGCAAACGGAGCACAAAATATAACGCTATCAATTCTGTCTAACATTCCACCATGACCTGGAAGAAGATTTCCATAATCTTTAATTTCAACATATCTTTTTATACAAGATGCAGCAAAATCTCCAATTTGACTAAGTAAACTTAAAACTGCTACAATTACTGATATTTTTAAATAAGAAATTTCTATTCCTCCAATAACATTATTTACTATATATGTATATATTAAACCAAGTATTATAGCTCCAACAAAACCCCCTATACAACCCTCCACAGATTTTTTAGGACTAATTTTACTAAATTTGTGTTTTCCAATTGCTTTTCCTGTTAAATAAGCAAATGTATCGGTTCCCCATGATGCAATAAATAAATACCAAATCAAAATATCACCATTGTTCATTGCTTTTATAACTGGTATAAATGCAGTTAATACTACAATATATGTTATTCCCATAAATGTAATAGACATGTCTTCATAATTTATTTTCATTTCGGTCACTATTACATGTAAAAATAAAATTGTAATTATTGTAGGAATTATAGCAATCAATAAAGGAATAACTAAATTTGCTGGTATAACATGCATAACAGCTATTGCAACACATGATACATATCCTACCCACTTTATTGGTTTTGTTTTCTTATCAAATGCTTTAAAATACTCATATAAACAAAGCATTGCAACCAAAGAAAACAAAACATCTACTACGTACTTATTTCCAAATAATATTACTAAAACTACAACTGGTAATCCAATTAGAGCAGTTAGAATTCTTTTTATATCCATTAATTAATTTCCTTTCTTTTGCTTAATTTGCTCCAAATTTTCTGTGTCTCTTACTATATTCTTCAATAGCCATATCTAAATCTTCCTCAGAAAAATCTGGCCAATGCTTTTGAACAAATAAAAATTCTGAATATACGCTTTGCCATGTTAAAAATCCACTTAATCTCATCTCTCCACTTGTTCTAATAATTAAGTCTGGATCTGGAATTCCAGCTGTATATAAATTATTTCCAATTGTTTCTTCATTTATATCTTCTACTTTTATTTTTCCTTCTTTAACTAAACTCGCAATTTTCTGAGTAGCTTTAACTAATTCATCTCTACCACCATAGTTAATTGCTAAGCAAAGTGTTAAACCAGTATTATCTTTTGTTCTTTCTTCAGCATTTCTTATACTTTTTTGCAATTTATCATTTAATCTAGTAATATCACCAATAAATTTAATTCTTATATTTTTTGTATCTACCTTTTTTGCAAAATCATCTAAATAAGTTTGGAATAAAAGCATTAGGGCATTTACTTCATCGTCTTCTCTTTTCCAATTTTCAGTAGAAAATGCATATACTGTTAAATATTTAAGTCCTATTTCATTTGCATATTTAGCAATTTTCTTTAATGTATCTGCTCCTTGTTTATGTCCTAGTTTTTTATCTAAATTTCTTGCTTTTGCCCATCTTCTATTACCATCCATTATTATTGCAATATGTTTAAGATCCATTTTTTTCTCCATTCTTATATACTTAATATTTCTTTTTCTTTTGCTGCTAATAAATTATCTATTTCTTCTATTTTAGAGTCTGTTATTTTTTGTATTTTTTCTTCTGCTACTCTTAAATCGTCTTCAGTTATTAAACTTTCTTTTTGCATGTCTTTTGCTTCATCTATTCCATCTCTTCTTATTGAACGTATTGCAACTTTTGAGTCTTCAGCCATTTTCTTAATATCTTTAACTATTTCTTTTCTTCTTTCTTCTGTTAATTCTGGGAATGATAAACGAATAACCTTTCCATCATTATTTGGGTTAATTCCAATATCTGCTTTTAATATTTCTTTTTCAATTTCTTTTAAAATGCTTGCATCCCATGGTTGAATAACTATTAATCTAGCTTCTGGAACAGATATTCCAGCTACTTGATTAATTGGTGTTGAAACTCCATAATAATCAACCTTTACTTTATTTAATATTGCAGGATTTGCTCTACCTGCTCTTACTTCAGCAAAATTTTCTTTAAGTACACTTATTGTTTTATCCATTTTGCTTTCTATTTCACTATAATCCATTTTATTCACTTTCCTTTCAAATATTATTCTTTTACAACTGTTCCAATATCTTCACCATCTATTATTTTTACTATGTTTTCAGGGTGATAAATATCAAAAACTCTTAATGGTATTTTGTTATCTCTACATAATGATATAGCTGTTGCATCCATAACTTTCAAATCTTGATTTATTATATCTAAATATGTTATTTCATCATATTTTACTGCATTTGTGTTAACTTTTGGATCTGCTGAATATACTCCATCTATTGTTTTTGCAACTAATATTACTTCAGCATCAATTTCAGCAGCTCTTAATGCAGCACCTGTATCCGTTGTAAAAAATGGGCTACCAGTTCCACAAGCAAAAATAACTACTCTACCTTTTTCCAAATGTCTTACCGCTCTTCTTTTTATAAAAGGTTCTGCAATCTCCTTCATTTCTATTGCAGTTTGAACTCTTGTGTATACTCCTTTTGACTCTAGTGCATCTTGAAGTGCTAAGCTGTTTATTGTTGTAGCTAACATTCCCATGTAGTCTGAAGTAGTTTTTTCCATTGCATGGCCATATCTACCTCTCCAAAAATTTCCTCCACCTACTACAATTGCAACTTCTACTCCTTTTTCTTTTATAGCTTTAACTTGTTCGCATATTTTATCCACAACATCTACGTCAATTCCTGTTTTGCTGTCTCCAGCTAAAGCCTCACCACTTAGCTTTAATAATACTCTTTTATAAGCTATATCACTCAAAATCTAACACTCTCCCTTATATACAATTTTTAAATATTGTATCATATATTGTAAATAAATTTCAAGTAGTTTAGGCTATATTTTATTTTATTTAAAATAAAAATATTTTTTTCCAAATCATATTTTTCTATTGACTATTTGTAAAATGTATATTATTCTATTCTACATAGGAAATTGAGAATAAGCAGATGTGGTTTGCCACTTTTATTCCGTAACATATGTTACGAGATTGGAGGTGGTGCTATGATAGAAGCAGTTTTATTAGAGATAATATACTTACTTTTATTTGGTTTAGTTGTCGAAACTATTATAGTATTTGCCTTAATTATACTTGTTATATTTTTAAGCAAATAGACAATAAAAAAACACATCTGTAACTTGACGGTTGATGTGTTTTTACATATACAATTCGGCAAACCACATTTGTGGTTTCTCCATTTCCTATTATTTATTATACTTTAATTTTTAAAAATTGTCAATTATTTATATTGATTTTTAGGAAAATATAATATATAATAGAAAAGTATTAAATTTAAATTATGCTTGCATAGCTCAGTAGGTAGAGTGCAGCCTTGGTAAGGCTGAGGTCACGGGTTCAATTCCCGTTGTAAGCTCCAAAAGTAATGGACTCCCTTTAGGGAGTTTATTTCTTTTGGGGATTACTCTTTAATCGAGGAATTGAAAAGGACGTGCCTGAATGTAATGAAGGCAAAAACAGTCCTGTGGACTGTTTTTAGGACGCGGCTTGCCAATTCCCGTTGTAAGCTCCAAAAATAAAAAGCTCCCAAAGGAGCTTTTTATTTTTCTATATTTTTCATTGTCTTTTTCCTTATTCTTTGTATAGCATTATCTATTGACTTAACAGGAGTATCTAATTTTTCAGCTATTGTATTATAGCTTTCACCTTGTGCAAATCTGTGTAATACTTTTTTTTCAAACTTACTTAAATTTTTATCTATTGCATTTTCAACATCTTTATAATACTCTTTTTTAGTTATTGTATCTAATGGATCTTCTGCAGTTTTTAAATCTAACACTTCCAAAATTTCAGTATCATCATCATTTTCATATGCACTAGCATTTAATGATAAATATGAATTAAGTGGCATATTTTTTTGCCTATTTGATGTTTTTATTGCAGTTATAAGCTGTCTTTCGACACATAAATTTGCAAATGACTTGAAAGAATTTTGCTTTTCTGGATTATAACTTTTTATCGCTTTAAAAAGGCCTATCATACCTTCTTGGTAAATATCTTCTTTTTCTGCACCTGCCATAAAATATTTACTTACCTTCATATTAACAATTTCTTTATATTTATCAATTAAAAAATTTTGCGCATCTGTATCTCCAGCTTTTATAAGTTCTATTATGTTTTCATCAGTCAATTCTGATAGTGTATCTTTTATTGGATAAAACATAGTAGTATTTCCCATTATTGCCTCCTGAATCTTAAATTGCTTATATGGTATATTATACCTTTATTCTACCTCATTTGTCAATATTTTTATTAATTTTCTTCTTCCTTATTTTTCCTAAAAATTCCATTATCATATCTTAATAGAATTGTATCTAAATCTTTTGCAAATTCTTTTAACATTACCATTTTAATTGTGGTATCTTTTCCTTTTGTATAATCCTCTATAACTTGTTTTAGTTGTTTAATGTTTTTCATTTCCGGTTCTATTTCAGATGGATATAGTGCTGCTCTATTTAACATTTTTTCCTTTACTGATACTATATCTTCATTGCTTGCACATGAAATTCTTTGGAAAAATTGATAAACATCATAATATTTAAAAATTGGAATATTCATACATTCTTTATCAAATTTTTCATAAAACAGTTCCATTTTCATTGGAATACATTTAAATACCTCTTCTGCTTTTTCCATATACATTTTGTCTTTTAATTTTTTATTTAATAAATTAAAATGCTTTAAAACTTCTTCAACATCTGCATTTGCATCTCCAATTACAAGTTTATCTAACTCTTCTGCAACATTATCACAATATTCAGATATAAGTGAAGCTGCATTCATACCATTTAAGAATATAGTTTTTATAGATTTTATATCATAATTTATTAATCCTCTTTTGATAAAGTAACTGAAATATATAAATAATTTTACTATATCTATTAACTTTAATGTTCCTTTTTTTACATCTTCAAGTATTTCTTCGATAATTGTTGGAAACTCATCATCATTAATTTTCCAATACTCTTCAGTGAGTAATCTTTTATATGCAGGAAGCTTTGCAACATCTACAGTGTTCATTATAATTTCCATATTATCTTTAAATACTTTCATATCAAATATACGTGTCCTTACATATATTTCAATAAATTTAAAGAATCTATATTCAGCTTTAAAATTATAATAATAGTTATTATCAAATTCTTTTATATAAAATTGCCTATTATCCATTAAAACTCTTGAAGAAACAAGTATTGATTTGTATTCTTCATTATCTTGAATATTAATAAATTTATCTTTTGTAACTTTACCTGCTTTAATTTCAAAAGATACAGCTATTGTAAATATTAGCATTGTTTGTAATACTCTATGGCTTGTATTTGGATAATATTTATTAACCATTTCAAATATTTTTCTAAAGTCATTTAATGAATGTTTTAAAATTCTTAGGTTTTTTGTACCGCTCTTATTAAATGTAGAAATAATTAAACCTGTATTTTCTCTTAAAAATCTTATTAAATCTCCATTATTTTCATATCTCATTAACAAACCATTAATTATATAATTGAATTCTGGTGCATATTCAAATGTTTCACCAATTAATTTTTCTTTTATTCTTTCATAATCATTTGCTTTATCAAAAACATATTCAATTTTATCTTGGATTTTCTCAACCATTGGCTTATCTGAAGCTTTAGTTAAGTCTCCTTCTTTATCTAAAAGATAAGTTGCTATAAATGTTTTCATTTCTAAGTTAGAACTTTTTAACTTTTTAGAAAGCTCTTTTTCATTGCAAATAATAATCGTTTTAATGTGGTCATGCTCAACGAAATTGTTTATATAACCTAAAATATCTATAACATCAACATTGGCTCTTTCCAAATCATCAAAACATAATACTTTATCATCTGTTGAGAAAAAATCTTTATAATCTATTCTATCTCCATTTTGAGTTACACCAAAGAAATTTGCCATATCTAACCCAGTTTTAGCATATTCAGGAATTGTTGTTTGGCTATTATTATTCATAAATTTCTTTAAGTTTTTATCCATTAATTGTGTTGTTTCAATGAATATCTTTTTACTTATTTCTTCTAGGTTTGATATACCATATAAAGACATATAAACTGTTGTATATTTTTTTCCATTTAACTGAAGTGAATTAATTTTATTTTTTACTTTATTATTCCAAAAGTAAGTTTTACCACTACCCCATTCACCATTTATCATAATAGCGTAGTCTGTATAATCTGATCTTACATAATCTAGTATGCTTTCAACTAGTTCTTCCATCTAAATTCCTCCTTAGAAATTAATCTTTTGCTATACTTAAAATTCCTATATTTTTTGCTCCATTTTTTATTAAAACCTTACTACATTCGATTGCCGTATTTCCTGTTGTAAAAATATCATCTAATAAAATTATACTTTTGTTTTGTATTTCTTCCGTATTCAAAACATCATAAGCTCCTATTGCATTTATTTTTCTATCATCTTTATTTAATGTACT
>OCTW011539930.1_pt1 | contig 12103 bp, 11 predicted proteins | sample 1539671 | NCBI WGS metagenome assembly OCTW01 (sample SAMN02144230, study PRJEB22623) | gut metagenome | biome: sheep rumen | host: Ovis aries | place: New Zealand | reverse complement strand
TCCCATCTCTTGTCTGGATTCCTGTGGAATTGTCCCATACATGTCTTCAAACATCAACTGGGCCTTTTCACGCAGATTTTCTTTATAGACCTCGGCATTGATCCCCCGTTTTTCCAGGATCATCTCATTTGTGACCCGACGGTCTGTTTCAAAATCATACCCATATACGGCATAGTCTTTAAAACCGCCATTTTCATCTGCACTGATCAGAAGGAAGAGCTTTGAACCATCCCAGTAAGAATGCCATTCCGTATGCCAGGACCATAGAGAATATCCTCCTTTCATGTCTTCGAATTGCTCCTCAACGCGCTTTCCAAATCTTTCCTCTATTTCCGCATTGATTTCCTTGACGACCGGTGTCTCAGAGAAGATCTGCGGCACGGGATAGGAATATGATTCTACATTTCCTACTGAGTCTTCATAACAACCTTCAGCACTGTAGAGTTCAAATATCGAGTTCTGTCTGGGATTATCTGCAAAGCCCGTTGCTGCACATGAAATAAGAAGAATCAGGATCACCGCGAACGCTGTTGTTTTTCTCCTTTATTTTTCCTCCTTGTTATTGTCATACTTCATTTCATCCAATCCGAGAATACTCATCTTCTCCTGTTCGAGAGGCCCCAACGAAACATACCTGTTTCACATTGTCATTTTGGGAAAACCGATTTTTCTGCCTGCTGAATGTTTTAAGCTTCTATGGGTCATAATTATACCAGAACATCCATATGTGTTCAACATTTCGAAAACAAAATCAATTTGTTTCCTCTTCCGTTCTATGTACCAGATTTGCAGTACAATAGTATCATTTTTTTCATCACGGAAGCCCTCATGATATGGTCTCTTCTGATTGAGATATTTATTGCTCTGTGGTCAGCCGACAACGATTATGATATACTGTATTTCACAGTGTCAAATACCAGTTGACCATATCCGTTATCTCCTGTGCTAAACTGCACCCGTAAATACAAAAGCATTATCACAGGAGGTAACTATTAATGAAAAAAAACCTTACGGAGCTGGTTTTCATCCTGGACATGAGCGGATCCATGGATCATCTCACCAGCGACACCATCGGAGGCTTCAACAGTGTCCTGAAAGAGCATAATGACGGTCAGAGTGAAGTTTTCGTCACAACTTATGTCTTTAACAACGAGAGCAAAATGATTCACGATCGACTTCCTATTGCGAAAGTGCCGCCTATGACAAAAAAAGAATACAGTGCACGCGGCTGCACCGCTCTGCTGGACGCAATCGGCGGAGCGATTGAGCACATTGTCGGAATCCACCGCTATGCTCGAGAAGAGGATGTTCCTGAGCATACCATTTTTGTCATTACCACTGACGGTATGGAGAATGCAAGCCACAAGTTCAGTGCCGGGCAAGTCAAGGACAAAATCCGGCATGAGCAGGACAAATACGGCTGGGAGTTTATCTTTCTTGCTGCAAACATAGATGCCATTGAGACCGCTGAGAGCATCGGAATTGCTCCCAGCAGGGCAGTAAATTATGTTGCGGACGAAGCAGGAACGGAACAAGTCTATGAAGCCGTGAGCTATGCGGCAAGATCTGTCCGGGAAGGAAAATGTCTCTCAGAAGATAATGCCTGGCGCAGGAAAATCGATGCTGATTATAAGCGCAGGAGTAAATAATACCATCTGAACAGGAGGGAACTCGATGGCCCTGCAGATTGTACACCACGATATCACTAAAATCGAGGTTGATGCTATTGTTAATTCCACCAATGAACACTTTGAGGTTGGCGGACTTGGCGTGGATGCAAGCATCCACTATGCCGCAGGGCCTGCGCTTGCGGAAGCTCTGCTGAAAATCGGATACTGCCCTGAAGGGTCAGCAGTTATTACGGATTCGTTCGGAATCGAGACGTGCAGATACATTATTCATACGGTAGGACCAGTCTATAAAGACGGCTTCAGCGGCGAAAGAAAGCTCCTGATGAGCTGCTACAGGTCTGTTCTCAATCTGGCCAGAGAGAATCATTGTTCTTCTGTCGCAATTCCATTGATCTCAGCCGGTTCTTACGGTTACCCAAAGCCAGAAGCCTATCTGATCGCAACATCTGCGATACGTGAGTGGCTGTATAAGAATCATTCAGATATTGAGATAAACCTTGTTCTATATGACTCAGATGACGCCGAACTCGGACGCTCCTTTGATGCCGGAATAAAGGATTATATCAATAAATACTATGAGTGGCATCATAAAGAACAAATACGGGAGTTTTTTGAAGGGCGGGAGAAAAGGCGCAGTCAGCGTATTCGACACAGGCCGGAGACTGCTCGTTACAACATTGCTTCTGAAGCGGCAACAGCAGATGAATCTGCACCTCCTGCTCTTATGGCTGGAATCCCAGATAAAGAAGTTTTGGAAGCTCCGAAGGCATATTACAAAGCTTCTGCGCCTTCCGCGCCCAATACCGCTCTGAATTATGCGGATCAGGATCTTTCCTTTGCCGAAATGTGCGAATGGTGGTGTGCCGCGAAACACATTCCAAAAGGCAAATTCTATATGGATTCCAATATCACCAGAGCAACATTTTCCAGCATGAAACAGAATCCCGGTCGGATGCCGAAAAAGACAACGGTTCTGGCCTGTGTAATCGGTCTCAAACTGGATCTTGATCAGGCAACGGATTTGCTTATGAGGGCCGGCCTCGCATTTTCAAAGCATTTCAAAACCGATGTCCTTGTAGAAAATTACATTCGTGAAGGTATCTATGATATTGACCTGATCAATCTGGAGCTCTACGAAAATGATCAGAAGCAACTCGGCTACTCCCGTGGCGAATGAAGCGTGCAGCTTCCGCTTTCTCTTCTGGTAAGATCTTTTTGCTCATAGAATACTCCCCCTATAGAAGACATTTGCTTTCTTTCTGTCTTCTACAGAGGGAGTATAAACAAATAGGAAAACCTTCTTTATAGACCCGGTTTTGTCCAAATCTCTCAGTACTATGATGTGTGTATCATATCCGGCGTGTTTGACTGCCGGGGTCAGATCCTCATCGTACAGCTCTGGATCATATGCCTCCCACCCGCTTTATACTTCGCTGTCAGGTCCCCTTTTTGCAAGACGGGCGATGTCACGGACATAAGTGGAAACAATGAAATCGGCATGCTTATTTGTTCTCTCCGTCTTCTGTTTTTATCGTAATGGGATTGTCCCGCAGATCCTTTAATGCGTTGAGTGTATTTAGCAGTTTCTCATTTTTGTCAGAAGCAGAGGCGGAATAGTACGCTTCCGGGAAAAAATGATAGCACTGGTCCAGAATCTGCATGCTCCTGACAAACAGCTCGAAGCAGCACTCCCCTACACAATCCTCTGAAGTTTTGGTAGGCAGATCTGCCTGTCCGGAAAGGTTTCCGTCCTTATCTACATAGAACTTAAGGAAACGCAGCTCGCTGTTGACTTTGTTGCAGGCCTCAAGAACTGCGCTTCTCTTTTCAGTGCTGATCTTATTCAGAAGTCCGAAGATTCTTATCTGGACATCGTTGCTGTCGTCTCTGTTCTGTGAAATGAAATGAAAGCGTACTGTCGGACCTCCCTGGATATTATATCCTGCGTCTATGAAGGCAATTTGTTCTGTCTCCACAATTCGGTATTTAATATTATGATGATTAAATGATTCCTGTATGAGATCAATCGTGCCCATGCGTTTCTCCTCTGTATTTGAATGTCAATTCTATTTTTACCGTATTCTACCATATTTATGAAGCGCAGGCAATGATTTCAGAGCTGTTTTCCTTATTAAAATATCTATATGACCGGAAGCTGCGTTCCTCCAATGATGATTGTCAGGCTGGTTGATCGGTGAATCATATTAACTTCCCTGTACAATAGCTCCCATAAGGGTAGTCTATTCCGATTCATGAACTGCTATGCTTCGCATTTGGTGTAGAAACCTTTCATTCTATATGTTATACTGTTAACACTCACCTCTGAACTTATGAATTCACCCGTTGGATTAAAACATTTTGGGAAGTGCGCAGGGGAAATAGCCTGTCCTGTCGGTTTGCACAGCAGTCTGTCGGTGCATTTTAATGAAAGGTATGTGATGATCGTTGCTTAATCTTTACAGCTGCAGCAAAACGAAGAAATTGATTGACCAAAATTCTGCGCTGATTGACAGTATCTGTACTTCTTACCATCTTCCCTCTGTTTATCTGAAAACAATTCTACGTATGGAGCTTCCTGAAATCAATGTATTCGATGTGCTTGCAGATATACTGGTCGCTTTCAATTGGAGCCGTTATACCCTCTTCGGAGCTTTTGACCTGGAACGCCATACTCGTAACCCTTTGCGAAAATTTGACAGTTCAACCGGCTTTGGACAGATATTTGCACAGGTAGCAATCGAAGCCATTCTTTTTGCGCAGAGTCAGGATATTTCTGTTTTTCTCGGTATACCGGAAGCTCTGTATCCTTTCAATCCACATGATCTGAAACGGATATGGTCAAGACTCCATCACGATAAAGTGTTCAATCTGTCCTGTGCCGCTTTGAATATCATCCATGCTGCATTCGAGATGACCGGCAGAATTGATTTTAAAGACTATAATGAGAGAGAAATAAAGATGATTCTCTCAAGGTATAATGGCAATGCACAGGCCATCAGTCCCTATGGAGAGAAAGCATACCAGTTTTATCTGGAGTATGCCGATCATTGAGAAAGCAACGCTTGGTATGACTGCTGTTTCAAAATGAAAAATAGGTATATAAAATGTCTTTATTCCGGCGTGTGCTGTTTCGCTCTGTGAGAGTCGTACAATGGGAATGATCAGTATCAGGAAACTGACGAAAAGAGCATGTACGCGAGTATCTCTTCCATTTTATAAGTTGCGGGTTTACTGAGCTCGCTGACTGCTTGCTTTTACGGACAAACAGGACACTTCCTTAGTTTCGGCCAGATAAAGAGGTGGCAAAAAATGAACAGTATGAATTTTAAATATGTCCGGATTCAGGGCAAGGAACTAGCAAAAAATACCATGTATGCAAAAGGCATCTTCAGCATGTGCTGGCAGCTGATTCAGGATGAAATCATGGTGCAGGAGGATGCGGATCTTTTTCGTGAAATTGACAGCTGGTTCGCGGAAAACCTTCCATGGCCTCCCCAGTGCAAAAAACAGGAACCGGTTGTATGCTGGTTTAAAACGGAGAACTCTGATGAAATGCTCAGAATGATCCGACCGGCATTGTGGCTGCTGGATCGATACAATCATCCATATTTTCTTGTGTATACGAACTCCCCCGGCGAAATCGTATATGAAGATCAATACCAGATTGCCGCAAAGACAGATGGCTTTCTTCAGATAGACGAACTTCAGTCATCATGGTCTCCAGATGCAACATAAATAATTGTTGGTCTCATCTGACATTCAGAGGTGCAACATGATAAATCCAGCAAAGTATCAGCTGACTGTACGCGATCCGGAAACCTATGTTGCTCTTGCAGTAGAAGATCTCCTTTCAACAGCGGGCAGCACCGCCCTGCATACAGGTGGCGAGTTTTCAAAAGAGTACCTCGCTATGCTGTCATTGTATGCGATTCGAAGGGCCAGCAAATTTTTTACAGAAGGTATGCCTTATTACAAACAGATCAAGCTTGCCTGCGATTCTTTTGATCCTGATCATATGAGCAACAAGCTGATTCGTTTTCTTGAAGACTTGCTTTCTTCTGTAAACGAAAGCGAGAAAAAGGAATCGGATGAGGCGTTCAAAGAACTTCAACTCTCCGCTGCCGCCCAAACGAGTCTGGTCAGTATTGGAATATGTTCCGTTTCTGAACTGCTTAAGCTGAACAGAATTGAGCTGGCAATGATACGCAATCTTGGAGACTGTATAACCGATGAAATAGCCGCTGCCTTATATCACGAGGGATACAAAAGCAAGGCTGTAGATCTGGCTTTTCCAGGCTCTTCAGTGAAAGATATTGAGAAAGCAAAGAATGATCCGTCCTCAGTCCTCAGTCTTAAGCTCAGGGACTGGCTTCCCCACAGGCTTTACAGGAATGGAATCAGGTCTCTTTCTCAAGTGAAAAATATGAGCATCGAAGATCTTGCTGAACTCAAGGGCATATCATACAATGATATTTTAGAAATCCTCAGTGCTATCGATGAACAATCGTAAACAGCCAAGTAAGCCTGAATCTCATCCGTCGTTTTTTTTTGGCAAATCATAGATAACCGTATATCCCGCAGAATCATTTTGACAATGTCGTCTCATTAAAAACAGCAAAAAACTCGCGGCTGTAATTCCGCGAGCTTTTTCTATTCGGTAATGAAATCATTTGAGATCCATTTTCTTTGCAGGATAAGGGAATCATCTGTTCGAAATTGCCTTATTATCCTTAATGCATACGATTATTGGCTGTTTCTGCAACAGAGCAGCTTCCATGTTACAGTTTTTTTCTAAACTGATTCCGGTATTTTATCGACTTCAAGCGGTATCAAGAGTATAATTCATTTTATGGGCTCAAGAGATGGGAGAGAATGCCCATGAGATGGGATGGATTCGGTTTACCCTGAACTGAGTTTTCTATTTGATGCCTGGACTATTGACGGAAGGAAGGATTAAATGATCCCCGCTGATTGCGCTGCACTTTGCGGGGTACTGCGAAGGTGTGACTATGAAGAAAAAACTTTTCACCGTTCTACTCGCAATGCTTTTGCTATCCGGATGTGGTCAAAAGCCCATGTTCGGTGTCAGCACCAATGATGATAACAGCATCAGTATCACTGCTGATCGTGGTCCGAAAGACAGTATGGGTCTCGGCTATCTGACAGTCGGTGCGAACGAAGAGATTATCATAGATGCCACAGGCATGAACAAGGATGGACAGCTCCGCTGTCGATTTATGCTCGGTGTTCTTGGTTCGGATGATTTCCTGGATGAACCGTTATATGAGACTACAGTCACAGGCGGCGATTCTGCTTCCTTTGCTGCAGATCCGGGTCAATACACCGTAGGCGTCATTGCAGACGGCAAGCTTACTGGCAGTGCACTTATTTTCAGCGAGCAGGCAGACGAGATGAAGCTTCTCGGATATACTCCGGACAGTCTGATCGGAACCTGGTCAGAAAAAAATGCCGGGCGCGGTAATATCACTATAGAAAAAATATCCGATGAACAATTTAATGTTCAGGTCAACTGGGGAAGCAATGCGGAAGAAATGTATGTGTGGACAATGACCGCCTCTCCTGTTAAAAGCAACATTCTTCATTATGATGACTGCAGACACAGCATCATAACCTTACATGAAGATGGATCTGATTCCGAAACCGTGGTTTATGAAAAAGGGTCCGGCGAATTCACTTTGCTCAGCACAAATGAACTGATTTGGCAGGATGATATTGAAGAAGCCGGGAAGGATTCTTTATTTGTCAGTGTAGACTGTGAGCAATAGATTGATTTCCATTGGTTGACATAAAATATGACAACATAATAATCAGCGGCGCGATTTGACGCCGCTGATTTTTTGTTCATCTGTCGGTTTGTTGAATGATCATAGGAGCTTTATGCCAGAAAACCAAGATACTCATCAAAGACGTTAAACAGCATGTCTCCGGAGCAGACAGGAAGGACGGCATCTGACTTCCCAATAGGGATAAATTCAAATGATTCCCTGGCTGACGTCAAAACCAGAACCGGAATAACCTCGTAATCCGGGCCAAACATGATTTCCAAATACGGGCAGTACTTTGCTGCCTGCAGCACCTCCTCCGGCTTAACCTGGTCCTTCATTTTGAATTCGAGAGAAAACACCCTGTCCTCTGTAATTACCAAAACATCCGCATAGATTCGAACATACCGCGACTGCTTCAGTCTCAGCTCAAAGGCTATTTCCCAAGTCAGGCAGCGATCCCCCATCATTTCCTGAAGATCTGAAAAGAGGCGGATCATTTGCTGCCGGCAATCTGAGAATGAATGAAACAGACCACGGGTATCGTTAAGATTCCGTCCAATGTTTCTGCAGCCTTCTTTCAGTTGTTCCATCCACTCTTCTTCAGCGAGTCCAACAAAATTTCCGACGGTATCATAATAAGCGGCAAACTCCTGAAGTCCGACATGTGGACGATCCTGTTTCATGATTCCATGCCATTTATACGCTCTGTCCTGCCAGCAAAGCTCTTTCATCAGAGGAGAACTGAACAAACTATGATTGACTTCCTGGCGTTCAATTTCCAATGATCTTGCAATCTCCTTTGCTTTAATCCCATTGCTCCGACAGATCAGAGCACAGATTTCACGATCTATCTGCATGGTCATTGATGTGACAGAAAGCAGGAGACCTCATGAAGTCGTCTTTCTGCTTCGGTGCGGCCGATCCGGTATACTCTTTCAAGCTCAAATGGATCATGAGAGACATGTCCAATCCCCAATGGTTCTGGCGGCCTGATAACGATTGCTTTTCCTCTCTGTTCCCGTTCCCGTATCTCCGCCATTTGCCGATTATAGACAATATGCCGCTTATCCATTGCTTCAACCAGTTTCGGATACTGCTTATACGCTGTATGAATTACCGTAATCAGTTTAAATCTTCTCTTATAGTATCCCTTGGGCTGGGTCAGAATCATTACATTTCGGTCATAACCAAGATTTTCCATATATCTGTATGGGAGCGGATCTGAAATTCCTCCGTCCAGTAGTTTGATTCCTTCAGACTCAACGATTCTGGACACCAGCGGCATGGATGCGGAAGCTCTCATCCATTCAATGTCGCAGTCTCTCCCGTCGCTGCACAGATGATATACAGGTTTCCCTGTTCTGACGTCTGTTGCAACGATATAGAATTCCATCGGGTTTGTCAGAAACGCTTCACTGTCAAAGGGATCCAGGACATCTGGCAGTTCATGATAGCAGAATTGTGCGCCAAACAGGTCTCCGGTTCGGATCAGAGATCGTACACTGCAGTATCTCGGGTCACGGCAGTATTTTTTATTATAGCGAAGAGGACGACCTATCTGTCCGGACTTGAAATTGCAGCCAAATACCGCACCCGCGGAAACGCCGATTGCTCCGTCGAACGTGATGCCATTTTCCATGAAAACGTCGATAACGCCGCAGGTGAACATGCCTCGCATCGCTCCGCCTTCCATGATGAGTCCGGTTTTCAAACTGCTCGCCTCCTTTAGAGGATTCGTTTGGGTATCCATTTCAAATAGTCACCGGAAACGAGGCTGTACAGCGACCCATGATACGCTCCATGAATGCTGTCATGAAACCTGGATTCCCCATGACTGTGAGAATAAATAACCTGTTGTACCCGATATTCTTCTGCAATCCTGGTAAAAGGACTATTGTCTTCGAGAATGTTGGTAGGAGGATAATGCAGAAACATCAAATACTTTCTATACCCTGCTGCACGGGCTGCCTCAAATGACTGAAGCAATCTGTCTGTTTCTCGCTCCACCAGCTTTCTGGACTGTTCTTCGTTTTTCTCGTCCCACCCAAGGATTCTGCCTTTTCTGTCCAGATAAAACGGGCCTTCAAAACAGTGTCCTTTTGTCCCGACCAGGGCATATTCTTCATAGCTGTAGAAATTCCCCTGAAGGAAGGACAGTTTTCCTCGATAATGCTCATTCAATTCCTTTGTCTTCTTTGCGTCCCAATAGTGGTCATGGTTCCCTCGAAGCAAAATTTTTCTGCCGGGCAGTGACGAAATATACTGCATGTCCAGTTCACATTCTGCCAGATTCTTCCCAAAGCTGTTGTCACCGGTCAGGACAAGAGTATCATCCGGCTGAAGCAGAGCCTCACAGTTCTTTCGGAATACTTCTTCATGATTACGCCAAACGCGTTCCTTCATCTGAAGTTTTGCCTTTAGGTCGGTCTGGAAATGGAGATGAAGATCTCCGATAGCATAGAGAGCCATTTTTTCCTTTCTTCTACAGATATTTTACCCTGTAAAAACATCACCGGATAAATACGCTGTCTTCTTGCGTCTCAGATTGATTATCATGCCGGCAGAGTTCCCCGATAGTGTTCAGGTTTTGACACCAGCCTTTTCAAGGGCGGCATAGTACCACTCCTGCATGGCCTCTGCGAAGCTGATATGATCATCCGTCCACATTGCCTGATAGAGCGTTGTCCGCTCTCCTGAAACCATCCGGACATATGCTCCCGGTGCAAAGAAGAAATCAAGACGAACATCGTCATCTGTAAAATTTAAAACAACATATTCTCCATCGGGGATCTCATCTTCGTCAACCGGAGTGAAGCAAGCTTTCATAATGAATTCAGCATATGGCCCTCCATTCACTCCTGACGTACTCACCGGTCCATATTCCGTAGTGCTGAGCGTTGTATTGACCCCATCCATGTATGCTGCGCGTGCAAGGAGAATATCAACTTCACTGTTGCCGTAGGATACTGCGTCGAGACCGTTCTTTTCAGAGATGCTGTCGGGTACATTGTCCGCCCACTCACAGAGCATGGACCATTGTTTCAGCCCACTCTCGAACTCTTCCTGCGTGGCCCGATCAAAACGCACATCCGTTGGATGATAGTACATATAATACATACCATCGCCGTCCTTTGCAAATGCACGCGCGCCGGACATATCCTGACACATCATCTCATGGAGTCGTGCCTCATTGACCTTTCCGATGGAAAAGAGCCACCCAGCACCGTCATACCTTCCTGCTTCGGCGGATGCCGTCTCGGATACGGTAAACAGGATTCCGGAGTCATCGTTTTCGGGAGTCTCTACCTTGACAAGCTTATTAAACTTTGGTTTGATCTCCAAGCTCAGGCCGCCGTTTTCGTATTCGCCCCATTCCTGGGCAGGATACTCTGAAGTCACCGGATCAAGGAGGACCGTCTGCTGTGAGCTTAAGTCATTCTGCACAGCCGCTTCTTTCATGCTGAAAGTAACTGTCAGTTTCTCGATACATTTCAGCTCTCTGACTCCTCCATCAAAGGACATGAAGCCAGCGCTGCGCTTTCCCGGAGTCATCTCTGACCCGTAATAAATATAATCACAGTAGCAGCCGTCCGCATCAGCTGTTTCCGCATAAATCCCTATGCAGTGATCCGTTCTGTTTTCGACATAAACACATACTTCAGGGCCAAACCAATCGTCATAATCCTGTTCGCCAAGAACAACAAGCAGCTTGTCGCTGTCAATGACGGATGTTCCTAACGATGAGATGTCAGCCGGATTCGGAACCTCGCCCGTCATAATCCTTATCGGATCCGAGAAATAATCCGGCCAAGTGTATTCATCTCCTGCCAAAGTAAAGCAGAATTCAATCTCGCCGAGCGTATCCGTGTCGATGCCGGGAGCCTTTACTTTATAGTAGCCGAGAGCATATTTTCCGCTGCTTTCTGCAGGAAGGGTAAGACATGCAGTGTAATCTGCCCCGTAGATTTCTCCGTTCTCTTCATAGAAACTGACAAGAAGAACATCGGTCATAAAACCATTGACGGAACCGCCCGAAGTGCCGAGAAATGCGGCCTCATCACTTGTGTTTTCGATCTCAAGCCAGATCATGGGCTGATCGTCAGCGTCTGTCGGGTCACGATCCAGGCCAGCTGTAGTAACTTTTACCCCGTCTTTCTCAAAGATGATACTTCCATTGGGTGAATATGCCCCTGTATCTCCCTCAACAGTCTCTGCGTGAGCATTTGCTCCGGCAGACATGCTCCCGAGGCAAAATAGCAGCAGTAATGCAATCATCGGTGCAATAAGAGATTTCTTCATTTTCTTCACTCCTCCTGTATCATGATTTGTTCTCTGCGCTATCCCGCTGTTGTCCGTGCTTTTCCTTGAATCTACAAAACCATGTTCTCAGCGGAGAATTTTTGAAACAGCATCTACATTCCCGCAGGCATCCCGGATATAACTCATACATTCACCCATTTTACGGACTCCAGGATAGTTTTCCATGTGGCTGAACTCTCTTCCCGCAGCTGCTTCCGATAATAGACATACAGATTGTACATGAGTTTTCCGTCTCTTATGAAGCAGGATTCTCCTTCCATGGGGATACCATCAGCTGTGTAGGTGTAGCGGAAACCGTGCGCCGTTTTCCCGCCGATCTGTCGGCTCAGGAATTCTTGTAGTCTGTAATCGAAGTCCACCATCGTC
>OCTW011509788.1_pt1 | contig 12103 bp, 6 predicted proteins | sample 1539671 | NCBI WGS metagenome assembly OCTW01 (sample SAMN02144230, study PRJEB22623) | gut metagenome | biome: sheep rumen | host: Ovis aries | place: New Zealand | reverse complement strand
ACTTACACAGCACCCCAATACACTCAGGGGCATTTATCACAAAATTGGGTAACCACTTACATCGATAATGCAATCACTGTGGGTGAAATTTATGATTCAGCCATCAATAAACTTGACAACAAGATAAAGGTTCTTGCAGATGAATTGTCGGATGCTGAAGCAGTATTGACGCAAGCGATAGAAGACGAACCAAGGTACTATGCAAAATCAAGTTCGGCCGGTGACGCAAGCGCAATAACAGCTACTCTCGTTGACAGTAGAAAATTTGCCGTCGATGGCAACAATTCCAATAAACCATTGAACGGCACTAAAGTTGATGTTTATTTCTCTACCGCACATACAACCAGTACAGCAACACTAAATATTAATAACACAGGCGCTTTTCCGCTTGTTTATAATGACGCTAATTTTGATGCAACCCTCATTCAGGCAGGTACAACCCTTGCTCTTGTATTCGATAAGGAATATAACAGCAATGCCGGTTGCTATAGAGTTGTCGGTGGTGTCGGAAGTGGCAGTGGAAGCACAAATGGAATTACAGAAATTGATGAAGGTAATGGCATTAGCATTACAAAGAACTATGATGAAGTTCAAATAAATCCGAATGCCACGCCATATAGTAGTACTTGGTTTACTTTGAATGCCGGTGCTGATCCTGTAGTCCCAATTACGCCGGAGAATAATAAGGTTTACCGTGTGACCACATCCGGTAACTATTATAATATGGCTTACATTTGGGATGCTGCCAATAGCAAGTATGTGCTGTCGACGGATATTAGTGTAACTGCCGCCGTTAAACTCGCCGCAAATATGATTCCCGAAGGGTCTACTTCCGGGGGTGCAAGCGAAATAAGTGGTCTTGCTACACTTCTGAAGTTTACCACAACTGGTGAACTTGCAATGGAGAACACTTGGGATTGCGGAACCTACTAAAGAATAATTCCTCCTTGTCGGCAAAAAAACAGGGAGGTTTAAATATCAATTTCAAACTGCATGAAATATTTAAGGAAATTTGCAAACAGAAGGGAATTGGCTGATTGGGAACGATTACTTGATCGCTACAATTGGTACATTTTAAAAGACATTGGTACAACCGCGCCGCCTGATTTTGTACCAAATGTAACTCCAGGTTCTACAAGGAACACTTATGACGACGTTTCTGATATCACAGATGATGTACTTGCAACAACGAGCACAAGTGTTAAAATATTCAAGGGCGGTACGCATTATTATTGCCGTATTCCAAACCATATGCTTTGGCGTGTCATTTCGTGGAAAAAAGATGATGGAACATTCGTGTCACGCGGAAATGACGCTTGGGGTGAGGAAAAAGGTGTTGTCGGATATTTCATTCCAATGACAATTGATGAAACAGAAACGCCAGGTGATTTCCTGTTGAGTGATTTCAATGACGATTTCCTTGTTCCTGTCATGTTGGGCGAATGGCACTGGACATCCCTTGGAACAGCGGCTCCTACGGGATATACCTTCACTGAAGGTCAGGATACATGTGATGACATTTCAGAAGTTACACCTGCTGTTCAAGACGACTTCCCGTATATGAAAGTCGGAAGCGTGTATTATAGGAAGGATATCGGACCCGCAAATTAAACATCTTGACGACGTAAAGCAAAAATAACCCCCGATTTTTTTTTTCGAGGGCTATTTTTTTTTTTAATTTTAAAAATGATAATATACTTAATATTAAATACAGTAGAAAAAATAACTTACAACAATGAGAGGTTAAAATGGGTAATCACTTATTATATGTTTGTCTATAATATTGCCGTAAATGTATTCTCCACTTTAACTCCCCTTTATTTTTCAATTATCATTGTATTTTATTTTTAAAATATTTTGATCTAATATAAACGTGCATCATATCCAATGGATGATTCGTGCTGTACTGTTACTAACATACCCGGTAGGTGACCTGTTTCTGTTTTATCATTAAAATAAAAGAAGTTCATGGTTATGTCATTAAAATTACTGAAAAAATAAGATTCGGCGTCTTGGGGCGCAGTTTTAATTGTATTAATAAACATTTGTAGTTTACCACCCATAGTTGTATCATTGTAAAGTTCACCTTGACTGACATTGGCAAAATTAAATGTATATTTATGCCATATATTAGAATTATTTGAACCGCCAATACTTGGTATATTAATAGTAACACTTTGATTGTTAACTGTAGCAGTATAAGTACCTGCTTGGCCTGCTGCTCCCGCATTATATTCGTTTATATCATTGGGTAACTGGCCATCCCAGTTTGCGGTTGTCAAATATATATTAGAGTCAGTTAATAGTGTCTGGGTTGTACAGTTAGTGCCTCCCCACATAGACGGACCATCGTTGGTTGCAATAATGTAGTTAAAATGATCGTCAAAGCCTACTGATTCATAAATAAACCTACCAGTTGTAAGTCCTATGTCAATCAGATACATACCATATAATAATATTACAGCACCAAGAGGGATATGACCATCAAGGTCGCCGGTTTCGCTAATTTTAGCTTGCACAAAAGCATGAATGTCATTAGTTTCTTTGTCGTTAAATATATCACTAAATAAAAAACAAAGAGATTCAAATGAATTATAAGGGGTATTCCTCTCTGTATCTATAAGATAATACATTTTCATGTGCTGAATATTGCTACTTCCACTACCTGTAGAGGTAAACGTGATTGTATCTGTACTTGCATCGGTTGTTATAGACATTCCGTTGCCGGCCACTAATGTTAGCGTATCAGTAGAAGTATCGGCAACAACTGAGGATTGTCCTGAAACTTCAATGGTTTTAAAACTATCGGTAGTACCGGTACTTATGTTTTGCCAACTGCCATCGCCACGTAGATATTTATTCTCATCGCCGTTGCTTGGCTTTGGTACAAGCCCCATTTCACCATTAGCACTTGACGATGCGCCTGTCATTGTCGGTATATATATTGTTGTGTTACTTGCAGCATTGGTCGTGAAACTACCTGACCAAGTACTTGATGTTGTAGAATTTCCGCCTTTTAGGGTAATTGTACTGTCATTAACCGTTCCTCCGCTGCCACCGGTCCATGGGACATTGACAACCGCATATCCTGTTGTTGTATCAGTTTCGACTCTATAATATCTACCTGTTGTGCTTGAGGCTTCTGGGAAGGAGCCTGAAGCCATAGTCACGTTGCTTGCAGAAACAGCAACATCATAAGTATTGCCACCATAAGTGGTACTGCCGTCGGTTATGGATATGTTTTTATCAAAATATAGGCGTCCGCCATTTGCTCTTATTGAGTCATATGTGTTTCCATTATTACTCCTTATGAAATGTAGTCCTTTGCCTTTATCCGATACTTCTTGAAATAATATTGAATTTGCATTGATTATGTCTGAGTTATTCATATCCAAGCCAAAACGCGGTTCTGTGCTTTGGGATTTGTATCGATTTGCTCGGACTCTAAGATAGGTAGCATGGAGATAGCCATTGAGGTTTAAACGGTCAATCCTTGTTGGCTCGGTTGTTGAAGTGTCAAAAGACAACTTTGTTTGTTGTGTAGTATATGGAGCATATGTAATTTCCGTCCCGCTATTTGAGCCGTGAAGAATAGCATCCGCCGCTGTTGCGGTGTTTGTATCGGTTGCACTGATTTTGATGTTGAAATAACTGTTGTCCCCACTTTGGCCACTTTCTGTACCGGCGGCTTGATAGTCTATGGTAACATTGTTTCCTTGAGAGAAATTAATTGCTTTGGAAGCGATGTTGGTGCCTACTCGTGAGTTTCCGTTTACATAAACATTTCTCCAAGTATCAGTATCTGTACCTCCTCCACCACCGGTGACACCGATTTCGACTGTTGTCACTCCATCTGTCGTCGTTGGGGTAAATGTAACGTTTGAACCACCTGTAACTTTAAGTTTTGGACCGATTTGTATGTTTGTGTTGGTTGTGTCCCATAAAGTGTTTCCTGTGTGCAATATCTCTTCTGTACCGCCACCTGTGTTAAATGACGCTGCACTTCCATCAGGCATGTTGACATCCTTGTCAAAGTACAAATGGCCTGCATTTGCTCGAACAGTATCATATGCATCACCGGTATTTGCTCTTCTGAAGTGCAATCCTTCACCTAATTCCGAGGTATCTTTGAACAAGATTGAATTCGCATTTGCAATATCGGAATTATTCATATCCATACCAAAAGCGTTTGTTGATTTGTATCGATTTGCTCGGACTTTAAAGTAAGTGGCATAAAGATAACCGTTGAGATTCAACCTGTCAGTCCATGTTGGTTCACTGGTTGAGGTGTCAAAAGATAACTTTGCTGTTTGCTGTGTGGTATATGGAGCATATGTGATTTCTGTTCCGTTGTTTGAACCATGAAGAATAGTGTCTGTTGCTGTTGCAGTGTTTGTGTCAGTTGCATTAATTTCTACATTGAAGTAGTCACTTGTTCCGGCATTGTATGCGAGGGTAATGTTGTTACCCGCTTTGAGGTTTAAGCCTTTGGTGTTTGTTCCTGTATCGGCTTTAAGGCTATTATCGACATATATTCCTCGCCACGTGTTTGTGTCAGTCGCACTGAATTTTAAACTGAAATAGTCGTTACTATCCGTGCCTTCGGCTTCATAATCTATAGTGATGTTATCACCGGCTTTGTAGTTGATAGCTTTGGATTCGATATCCGTTCCAATACGTGAAATTCCATCCGTATATACATTACGCCATGTGTTCGTGTCACTCGCACTAATTTTGATATTGAAATAGTTCGCATTACCGCTTTGGCCTGTTCCTGTTCCTGCGGGTGCATAAGAAAGACTGACATTAGACCCGGCAGTAAGGTTGAGACCTTTTGAATCAGTGCTATTGTCCCCACGTAATGTTCCGTTACTGTACACACTGCGCCATGTATTCATATCTGCATCATTCGTGTCTTTTACCTTAATCAACGCAAATGGACGTTCTAAAAGGTTGGTCGAAGAATTTAAGGTTCCTTTAACGTAATAAAGTCCGTTGTTATTACCATCCATTGTAACTGAGATTCTCATGCCGGGAAAAGCCGAACCGTCAGAGTCATTTATATACGCTTCAGCGTGGGCTTTGGTATCCCAAATACGTTCCGCAACAATCGGTACCGGTTTACCTAAATAGAAGGTGTTAACCGTTGCAAGATTGATTTGACCAGGTACATTATACTCTATATGTGACATATGTTATTTCTTTTCTTTTCAATATTATTTTAAGTGAATTGGACTTCTGTATATTGTAAACCGGATGCCCCGTTATGTACAGCAAATACTTGATATGTGACAATCGTGTTGTCTTCCAATTCGTAAGGTATGGTGTTTTGATAAACCCAGTTGCTTTTAACATCTTGACCAAGATAAAGTGTCCTTGTTACTGTCGCATTATGATTTGTATTGTTAACAACCGGCATTACAAGTATCATTGTAGTCTTACCGGTTTGTGCTGTCACTGTTCCAACTGTTGTCGTTCCTGTACTACACCATGCTGAAGTCAATGATGATAGTGAAGCCTTTGTTGTAAATACAGAACTATAATTGCCGTTTGACAAATAAGCTGTTCCTCCAACAAAATATTTGTATCGGTATGAACACGATTTGCTTGCAGTTGCTGTACCGATTCCGATGATATTGTTTGATATGGTATTATCACTTTTTTTAGGTGTAACAGTCGTATCGTCTGTATATGGATAACTTGCAGTAAACGTATGTGAAGTTTCAGAAGTACCCTTAAACGCACTTGGATATGAAATGCTTGCACTGATGTCACTACCCGCCGTAAGGATACCTTGTGCATTGGCCGCCGGGTTATTAGCGATAAAGTCAGCAATGGTGTATTTCGTTGTGTCAGCTGACTGATAGTTACCTTGTGTTTTCGTGCCGCCGCTTGCCGTGGGTGTAACTGTCGTTCCAACTTCATATATTGAGTTCGGATTCCAACTCCATGTTAATGACGGGTTAACTTTTGCAACATCAATAACCACCATCAACATTTTTCTAATGATTTCTTCGAGGAAAGTTCCGACAGGGATGCTATCGCCAACCGAATATGTTCCGAGAGGATTATTGACATTGATGACTTGTGTTGTCACAGCCTCGCTGCTACCGCTTCCAACACCACCAACAACACGATAAACACCGTTATAGTTTGTCCCGCCAATAGTGACTGTTGCTGAATCATAGACTAACGCTAACGTTGTACCGGCTTCAATGAGGCTTGCATCAAACAACGCGTTTTCATACACAAGATAATGTGCTCCGCTTGCGCCGTTCGAGCCACTAACATTCAACGTACAAGTGGATACTGTTTGATTATTTTGGAAATATATATCGAGTTTTGTTCCGTTGAATAAATTATAACGTCTACTTTCTACAAGGGTTGCTGTAAGGGCTACCGTACCCGTTGAAGCGGTTGACGTTGTAGATTTACCATAATACCTCGGCTCATCCTCAATTGCTTGCGATAAAACGGCTTCATTATCTATAACCTCTTTGTTTAAACCCGCGATTTTATTGTCAAGTTTATTAATCGCGGTATCATAAAACATATTAGTTGTTATGGCATTGGCGTTAATAACGGCTTGATATGTTGGGCTTACATGTGCAGTGTCATAAGTCGGTGCGGTATAGGTTGTGATTTTGTTATCCGGAAGTGTAATCGAAACGGTTGCCTCAGAAGCGTTGGTTACATGACCGTAGTCATTAACCGTCAGTACAGGAATTTTAAATGAACCAGAACCACCATAACCACTGATAGTCGCACCTGTTGTGGTAGGTGTGAATCCACCGGAAAGTTTTACATTGTGATTAATCGCATTACTATTACTGATAGTAATTTCGTTTCCGCTCGAATAGGTCGTATTAGTGTCCGTCCAGGGAACATTAATATAAGCAAGCCCTGTACTGTCTATAAGAACTGAGTAACGTTTTTCTGTATTGGTGTCATCGGTTGAAGCGTTTGTAATAGCACTGTTTTTTACAGCGCCAACTTTAATTGCACCAGCTGTATTTGTGGTTGCTGTTCCAAGATTCTTCTTTGTAACGGTGATTACTCCATTTGTGTCTTGTGAAATTGTTGCAATAAATGATGTAGAGTTTCCGTCTGCGCTCGGATCGGATACGGCTGTTTGTTTTACCTTAACCTCAGTTCCATCACTATATAGTTTTTTCGCATAAAGATAGCCATTTAGGTTAAGTCTGTTGGTTTTGGTTGGATTTACAGTTCCAAGATATAATTTACCGCCATTCCCATCAGTACCAACCCAAGTGGAATCGGCTGTTTCTGAACTGTACGGAGCGTATGTTATTTCAGAACCACTGTTTGTACCGTGTAGAATATTATCGGCAGCGGTAGCTTCGCTTGTAAACGTTGTCGTATCACCTGATACGAAATCCCAATACTCACTACCTTCAGTTTCGCCGTTGAACATTAAACTTACAATTCCGGAAAGAATCCATGCATTGCTTTCTGTAAGTGTCGACCCTGCATATTTTATCGGAAACGCTCCGGTGTTGTTAATGTTAAACGTTGGATTTGCAACAGTATTTGGGTTGGTAAATTTTACTCGAATTAAAGGCCAAGTATTTTTAATGTTTGCAAGTGTATACCCTCCCGCTGCGCCGGTTATTGTTTTTGCTGCTGTACCTGATGCCGTTCCGCAAGTTAGATAATAAGGTTTTAATCCCCTTTGGAAGAATAACTCGTTAAATGCGGTTTGTTTTCTTGCTTCCCTAAATGCTACCGTTGTAGCGTCCGGCGCGGTTACATCCGTAATGTTTGGTGGAATTATATAATGATCATGACTAAAAATATCTTCGGTTACATTTGAATTGAAGATAATAGTTTTACTACTTTCTGTTGAATCTAAAAAACCTGATAGTGGAATTGCCATTTCTTACTTTACTTTAATTATTATTTTACGTAATATGGATGACTTCCACTTGTTTGTGTGGACTGCGTCCTATAAAATCTATACGATTCAGTAATACCCGTTATATTATCAGTAACATCTTTTGTTCTAACAAATTCAAGGGCTTCAAAAAATCCTGAGGCGCCCCCAACACCAACTTGTGATGGCTGATTGCTGAAAGCCGCCGGAACTGCAATATAAAAATACTGATTAGTTCCCATAGTTACAGTATATGACCTATTAACAGCGCTTGTTACAGCGGTTGTGTATCCGGTAAGGCCGCTATTTGCAAATGTTGAAATATTCAAACTCGAATCTGAAGACGCCCCATAAAAAATGTGATTAACCACGGTTATTGTTGCAGACATAGCCTTTGAATACGCGTCTTTAGTTATAGTGGTTGCCACAGAAACGTTTGAGGTTGAATTAATAGTTTTTGTAAACGTCCTGGACGTTCCTGAAGTTGTTCCGACAGTCCATCCACTTGGCGTTGATGCGTTAAAATCAGACATTGCTGAACCATTGAATGACAGTTTTGCTGTGGCTGTAACGCTCGTGTCTGTTGCTTTAAATATTACACTTGGACTAACAGTCCAACTTGGTGAATAGTGTATGCTGTATATCAGATTATATACATCTGTAATTTCATTGTCAACATAATCTACATTTGCCTTGTAACTCCTGAATTCAACCATCTGCCCATCAGAATTTTTAATATACATCACCTCGTTGTTGGCAGATCTGCCAATGCCAACCTCACCGCTCTCCAGTTCATTTGGCATCTTGCCAATAAGTTCATAATATGCGGTTTCGTTTACCTTTTCATAATATTTGAAACCCTTTGTTGCTATACCTATCTTAAGAAAAGCGGGGGTTGACGCACTTGCTGTTTCATATGGTGAAATGTACGCATTATTGATGTATAACGCGGTAAAGGTATTGCTTGAATTCCAAGTTTGACCGGTTGGTTCGACTGTGCCTAAAAGCCTGTAATGATAACCTGTAACTTTGATGATTTTGGGTTGTGTGGAAATTAAAGTGATAGATTCCGATGCCGGAATGAATGTATAGCCTGTGGCGGCATTATCAATATCTGTAGTCGATGGTTTTTCCATATAATGGTACTCCACACGATCAGTGTTCACATTCTGACTATGGCGTCTGGAGACGTTTGTCTGTGGCATATGCACTTATGTTAATAATAGCAATTATTTTTACTGTATTCCGTAGCGACGGTTATTATATATAAATATAGTCTAAAGATAGTTGCAATAAAAAACAGCACTTGCCTCTTCGGTAGTGCTGTTCAATTTATTGAATCTTTAATAAACTAAAAACCAATGTTTTTCAAATAGTTATTAAATTTTGACCAAGGAATAAATTCTTCCGGATCTTCATCATAATGCACTCCGTTTTTTGAAATATACCCTTCGAATGGTTCACCTGTTGCTTTAACATATTTCGGGTCATTAATGGTTACAAATGCGAGACCATTCTCTCTAACGGGGGAAGCGGAGTCGAAAGAGACCAAGGGTGATATTTTTTGGTGGTTTAAGTCAATAAAATTATACTTTCCACCTTCTTTAACCATAATGAGGTCGTTGATTCGCTTATTCAAACCGGTATCAACTTTTTCCGTATCACGGAATTTCCTCACATCTTTACCAAGAAACGTGTGGACATCAACATCATAGAATATAGTATTGACGGTGTCTTGTGTGAACATATCGTTTTTCCAAGTGCGTCCCCGGTCGGTTGAATACGCAATAGGCAATATATTCTTGAAATCCCTGATTACACAAACATAACCATCATGTCCCCCGAAAAAGATAAACCCTGCAATTCCGTGTTCAATAAGTACAGTATCACCGAGATTCTTCCACACTTGCAACACCGAAACCGACGTTTTTCCATTACTGGGTCCCATATCGGTCATACGTCCCCAAATACCTCTATGCATAAATTCTCTGCATTCTTCAGGTGTAAAGTATTTATACATCTGTTTTGAAACTGGCCAATCTTTCCCATATACACGTTTTGCTATACTTTTATCATAAATCAAAAAATCGCTGAACTTGGATAAAACCAACATTTTAACAAAAGTATCGCCATAAAAGCCGTGTTGCACATTCTTTTCACTTGAAGCAAGCCTATAAGTCGAGTATGTTCCGGGGCCATACATGTTGCCACCTTTTGAGCCGGTAAAGGCCCTGTCAAAACCGTTCTTGAAAATCGAAGGGATGTTGCCATGCGCCGTAACCTGATATATGACAGGGAAGCCACAAATGTATTCCTCACCTGTTTTTTTATCAAAATGACTGTTCTTTGGGTCTTTGAAATCATCAACAGTAAGACCTTCTTTGTTGTCGTATAATTCGGTTATTTCTTCTGTAATATATGATCCTCCGACAGAGGGATTGTAGCCATTTATGAATTTGATTTTGTCTATATCCATGATTCAGTAATATAACGGCTTTTTATTGAGGTTATTCATACGAGTTAGCATTTCGTACATTTCATTCATGTTTTCATTGCGCTTTTGTGTGAACTCAGCATCACTCATACCATTGCTTGGTATAACCTGCAAGTCCAATAACTGTATTAATTTTTCGGGAGTGCAATAAACCCGGTTATTGGCAATACCTTCATTCATCGAACCGCTTGATTGTGGGGTAGCACCGACTTTTCTTTCTTCACCTTCGGGGAATTTGATAAGGTCACGGAGTTCTTTTACCTTCGCTTTTTTACCTTCATCAAGAAGTGTCAAAAGTCTGTTGATGATGGTACTATAATGTGCCGCTTCCTCATGGGTAACTTTACCACCACGTACAGCAGCTAATGCATTTGCATCCCAAACACCGCAAAAGTAAAGCACCATACCGGTTATACGGTCTCTTGCCCTAACCCTATCACCGGGTTTTTTCACCTTATATTCATCCTCTAACCAACTATCTACCATATATCTCACAAGGTTCGGTAAGAGCATACTAAAATCAGGATTCTGTGATGGATGTGCCTTCCTTCCATATTGTATTGCAATCTGTTCCGTTTTTGGATTTTTTTCAAGATTTTCAACAAGTACAAGGTATAGGAGTTTTGCATTGTCATTTATTAGGTTACGAATGCCTTCATAGCGTTTTTCTTTACCTTCTTTTGCACCAAGACTATTGACATAGTCAGTGGTAAGTTGGTTCATTTCACCGGTAAGATTATTGATAAAACCGTATGTATTCTGCAATTTTTCAGCATCTTTTGGTGACAGGGCGACAACATCCGAAACGTCATAGCCATAAACAGGGAGATATTCACCATATAAATCAGAAACCTCCATAGCAAGTGCGTTTTTTGATTGAGTCGAATGTTCATATCCTTTGTCGAACTGAATACCCATTATATCAGCACGTTCTTTTTGTTTTTTATAATTGTTGTCAATGTTGCGTTTATTCGAATATGGCGCCCAATATAGGATTGGTTTCGCGCCGTCGCGCGGTACATGGTTATAGAGGCGCTTCCAATCATATGCCGTAAATATAAGTGTTGCATCAGGTTTTTGGGATAATATGAGTTGCGCATTGTTGAATGTAAGTTTATGGCCGTAATGCCATTCATATACCTTGCCGAATATTTCAATAAAACGTTCAATCAGTTCGTTTGTTTCCCCGTTTCCAAGGTCTTGTACCATCTTAATCCATTTTTCATTGGCAAGACGTTCAACTTTTTCAATCTCACCGTTTTCGGGAATTTGAGAGGCTTGACGCCTTATTTCGTCAAGAATGGGCTCTTTGTAGTATTGCTGCAATATTGCCACAGCCTTTAACATTATGTTCCAACCCTTGTCGTTTTCCCTTTTGCAGTTATATGTGAAATTGTATGTGCCGTTTTGATTTTCACCATGGAACCTTCCAAGTGTCTTCGATGATTTCCATATGGCTAAACCCGCTTTTTCGATGTCATCCAAGGCATCAAGTGAAACGTTTTTAAAATTTATGTTTAATGTGCGCACATTCAATGTTTTTTCACTGTTCGGGTCATTTGGGTTGTAGTCCATATTAGCCACCTTATTCCAATATGCACCAACACTCACAAAGAATTGTCCACCGTTCTCCAAACCAACCTGTTCGTCTTCCCTGAGATATTGTCTTATATCATCATAAAATAAAAACTTCGCCATTTATATCATAGTATTTT
>OCTW013420344.1_pt1 | contig 12104 bp, 7 predicted proteins | sample 1539671 | NCBI WGS metagenome assembly OCTW01 (sample SAMN02144230, study PRJEB22623) | gut metagenome | biome: sheep rumen | host: Ovis aries | place: New Zealand | reverse complement strand
ACGCGGTCGATGTTCTCAATCAGCTGCCAGCACTTGCGCACGGTCTCATAGATAGACACGCGACCGCCGGCATTGGCATCGTCGCTGCTGCCGGTTTTCGTAGAGTAAGAGAACTTTCCCTGGAAGTTACCGTCGTCGGTATCCTGGGCATTCTCGGTCAGACTGCCGGGATAGTAGCTCTGGATAGGACCACCCCACCCTACATAGCAGTGATAGGAGTCGGAGAGCACGTCGATGGGCGCTCCGTTCATCATGTTGCCCTGGGTGTAGGTGCAGTAGAGCTGACCGTAGGCACTCCAGAGGTAGTTGCGAGTATATTCGGCCTTGGAGAACACCGTGTCGATGTTGACATCTACGCCGGGCGACTTCTCCAGGAAGGCGTTACCCACGTTGATATCGTCGACACAGGCGGTCAGGATGCCGGAGGCCATCCCCAGGGCCAGTATGTAATTAGTTATCTTTTTCATATCAGTATATTTTCGATTTACGATATTTTCGATTTACGATTTGATAGTTCCGAGGTTCGAAGAGCGGTAGCAGATTCTTCACTCTTCACTCTTCACTCTTCACTTAGAAGTTGACTTGCACGCCAAAGTTATACACGCGAGTCATAGGATAGCGCATGCCGTAGCCCTCCAGACCTTGACCGGGCGCCTCGGGGTCGTTGCCCTTGAAGTCGGCAAAGGTTAGCAGGTTCTGGCCGGAAGCATAGACACGGATGTAGTTGAGCAGGTCGAGCCACTTGGGCTTGTTGATGGTATAGCCAATCTCCACGTTCTTCAGGCGTACATACTTGGAGTCGATGATCCAGGCCTGAGAGTTGTAATTGTTGTGCACACGGTTGGTAAACGAGATACGCGGCAGGCTGGCACCGGGATTGTCGGTGGTCCAGGAATTGTCGGCCACCCACTGTGCCAGGGCCGAGGTGTTGGTAGAGCCGAACTGGCGGTAATAGCCGTTGAGCAGGCGGCTGGTGTTGGCGGCACCTACCCAGAGCATGGAGAAGTCGAGGCCCTTCCAGTTGAGGCTGGCATTGACCGACCACGTGATTTCGGGGTTGTCGCCATAGCCCAGGGGCTTCTGGTCGTTCTGGTCGATGATACCGTCGCCGTTGAGGTCTACATAGACGGCGTCGCCATACTTCAGCTCAACCACCTGGTCGGGCATGTCTACACCGTAGGTAGCCTTGTAACGCTCCTCGGTGCCCTCCTGATAGAGTTCGAAGAGGTCGTAGCCGAAGCGCTGACCTACGGGCAGGCCGGTGTGGCGCAGATACTCATACATAGGCGGCACCTCAAGCATCTCGATGACCTTGTTGCGGGCGAAGGCGATGCTGGGACTGATGCTGTAGCGGAAGTCCTGACCCACCTTGTCGGCCCACTTCAGGGTAAGCTCGTAACCGTGGTTCTTCACGCGGCCTTCGTTCACGCGGCTGGCGGGCAGACTGGTGACGGCGGGCAGCGTGGAGCCATTGTCAACAAGGATATCCTTACGGTCTTCCCAGAACAGGTCGAGGTTCACCGTCAGACGGTCCTTGAGGAAGGCGGCGTCGAGACCGATGTTAATCTTTGAGGCGGTCTCCCACGTCACGTCGGGGTTGCCGGCGGTAAGCTCCTTAACGGCCTGCAGCCAGTTGCCGCTGGTACCAAAGTTGGCACCGCGGTTCTGCGGGTTGGTGGTCATCAGGCCCTGGTAGAACTGCCAGGCACCGGGGAGGTAGAGGAAGCGGGCACCATTGGTGTTGTCGTTACCGACCTTACCCCACGAGCCGCGCAGCTTCAGGTAACCGACGTAAGGCTTGATGGGTTCCCAGAATTTCTCATTGGAGGGTATCCAGCCCACAGAGAACGAGGGGAACGTACCGTAGCGCTTGCCCTCGGCAAAGTTCTCTGAGCCGTTGTAACCGATGTTGAAGTCGATCATGTAGCGGGTGTCGTAGTCGTAGGTGACACGACCCACCAGACCTACATAGCCCTTAGGAATAGAGATGTAAAGGCTGTTGTCGGAGTCCCAAGGGTAATAGGTCTTGCTCTGGTTGTAGAGCAGCAGGGCGCCGACATTGTGTTTGCCAAACTTGCGGGCGTAGTTGAAACTAGCCTCAGCATACCAGTTGCGGTTGCCCCAGCGGCTGTCGCCGTAGGGTATCGGCCATGTGATGTTCTCCTTACGCAACACTTCCTGACCGTCGACCAAAGTGGCCACATAGGTCACGCCGGTACCGAAACCGTTCTGACGGTTCTTCTGGGCGGTATAGTCGGTGTTGTAAGAACCCTTGATCTTGAAGTCGAGACCGGGGGTGAGAAAACTCATGTCGAGCTTGTACTGCAGGTCGAGGTTCAAGACGTTGGTACTCTGCTGGTTGTAACCCAGGTCGTAGAAGTTGGAGAGGGCGTCGCGGTCGTAGGGACCGACGATGTTCTTGTCGGCAATGATATGACGGCCCTGGTCGTCGACGCCGATACCAGCGTAGGGCGTGGCACCCTGCAGATAGCGGAAGAGGAACGCCTCGCCGCTACCCATCGTGGTGCGGTTCTGCACACGGCCGCCGAGGGTCATCGACAGCTGGCTGTACTTCGACACATCGATATCCAAGTTGGCACGGTAGTTAAACCTATTATATTTAAAGGTCTCGTCCTTGTTGCTCGAGAAGGTCTCGAAGAGCGAGTTCTGGTTGAGGAAACCGGCCGAGATGAAGTAGCGCATCTTCTCCGTGCCGCCGCTGACGTTGACATTGATCTGCTCCTGCCAGGCGGCGTCCTTCATCAGATAGTCAATCCAGTCGGTATTGGGGAAGGTGGTAGGCATGTCGCCGGTGCGGAAGTGCTCCATGATGTCCTGCGAGAAGCGGATGCCGGTGTCGGCGTAGGGAGTATAGTCGGCAATGGTAGCCGACTTCGGCCACTGGTCCATGGGCAGGGCGTCGGTGATGGCCGTATAGTTCCACATCTTACCATAGGTGTAGGAGTCGGCAAAGTCGACGAACTGCGAGATCTGCTGCACGGCGGCGCTGGCCGAAACGGAGACAGAGGCCTTGCCGGGCGTACCGCGCTTGGTGGTGACGAGGATGACACCGTTAGCACCGCGCACACCGAACACGGCCGTGGCGGAAGCGTCCTTAAGGATAGAGATGTCGGCAATTTCGTTGGGGTCGAGCTGTCCGAAGGGACGCTCCACACCGTCGACGAGCACCAGTGGCTCGGCGGAGTTCAGCGAACCAGTACCACGCACGCGGATGACGGGCTCGTCGCCGCCAGGCATGCCTGACTGCTGGACGACGGAAATACCGGGCAGCTTACCCTGCAGGGCGTTACCAACGTCGGCCACCGGCGACTTCAGCAGCTCGTCGCCACCAACGGCCGAAACGGCACCGGTGATGGTGACTTTCTTCTGCTGACCATAGGCGATGACCACCACCTCGTCGAGGCTCGTCTGGTCAGGCTGCATGACGATGGTGCCCATGCGGGAACCTTCGACACGGCGCTCCAAAGTCTTGTAACCTACATAGGAGAACTCTAAGATGGCTCCCCTCTTGACTGACTGAATGCGGAAATTACCGTCAATGTCAGTAATGCCACCGGCACCGCGGCCTTGCACACGTACAGAGACGCCAATCAGGCCTTCGCCTGTCTCGTCCTTGACCGTGCCTGTGACCGTCAGATCCTGGGCAAACACCACATTAGGCACCAAGCTCAACAGAGCAAGAAGGCCCAATAGCAAACATTTACTTTTTTTCTTCATGTCGGCATTAGTTATTGATAGTATTAGTAATAAAAATTTGGTTCGTATGTGTGGTTTCTTAGTTTCGGGCGGCGCTAACAAGGCATATTTCTTTGCAAAAATAAAAAACATTCACAAAACGTGCAAACAATCAGAGTAACTTTTTGTTCCCTATTTGTATCAATAATACATTACGGCGCAAAATAGATACATTTTAGCCTAAAAAAGTTAAAAAACCGTATCATAGTTTAAAGAAACGAACGAAAAGTAATAAAAGCTGAATTATTGATTATTTTTGCAAAAGAAACCTTAAAGCGACATGAAACAACTACTGACCTCAATACTGGGAAGACTCAGAAGCCTGCAGACACCGGCGCTGACACCCACACCGACTACCGACGCCGACGGCGCCCGAGACAAGGCGATAGCCGCAGTGACAGCACCACTGGAACGGGTGCTTGGCAGAAACGATTTGACAAGTGAGGTGCGCAGCGACGTGGAAAAAGCACTGCGCAATGCCAGACGACTTTACAGGCTTCAGAAAGACGACCGTGAGCAGCGCAGACCGGTCGTGCTCGACGTCAAGCCCAGCGAGGTGACGGTCAGCTCTATTGACGAAGAACTCGTCAGGCATGTCATCGCACACATTGAAGCCCACATGCAGGACACCGACTACAGCGTGACACAACTGAGCAGCGCCGTGGGCATGACGCGCGGACACCTATATAAAAAAATGATGGCCATCACCGGCAAGTCGCCACTCGACATCATCCGCACGATAAAGACCGCACGGGGAAAGAGTTTGCTCGACCAAGGACGCACCAACATATCTGAGGTAAGCCGGATGGTGGGGCTCTCAGCCAAGCAGTTTACAAACTACTTCAAAGAGGCGTATCACACCACGCCGTCAGAATACCTCAGACACCTCAACGACGCCACACGGCAACAGATGGCTAATGCCGATAACAGTATGCTGGCTATTAGCCCTACTCAGCAAAGCCTTTGAAATACTTTAGGCAGACATCGCGCCACTCGCGGGCGTTGGCCACCTGATGCTGCAGGCGATCATCAACCTCGCGCCAGCGCTGCTCGTCAATGGTGGGCTTAAATTGCTGCCAGGTGCTCTGGAAGTCTTCGGCCTCGCCAACGCCGCGGTTGTAGCGATACTGCAGCTCCTGCCAGAGCGTGCGCCCGCTGTTCATACGGTAAGTCCAGGGCAGGTGGTGGAACCATAGCAGCAGGTTTTCAGGACAGGTTGACGGATTGTCATACAGCGAGCAGTAGGGCTCACGGTATTGGCTCGTGGCGTCGCTACCGGTATGTGTGCGGTTGAAGCCCACGCCCTGCTTATCGGCCTGATGGTAGTACACCGGGCACCACTCCAGGGGATAGCTCTTGATAAAGCCGTCGGGCTCGGGGCCGTAGTGATGGTCGAACTTAAAGATATGGTGCAGGCCGAGGGGCATCATATAGTCGACACAAGCCTCGCGCGAACGAAGCATGAGGCTCAGGAGCCGGGCATCGTTGACAAAGGTTGCCGAGAGCCATTCGGCGGCAATGGCCTCTGACGTCAGTGACGGGTTCCAGGCCAGCCGGCCGAAGGCATACCAGTTGGCCTGAGAGAAATGATGACCACACCAGTTGGCATCAGCGCCGATGTTGGCAACGCCAGCGATGCCCACCAGACGCTGAGGCTCGACGTAGCGGAAGAACTCACGCCACATCGGTGCCAGATACACTAAGTGGCGCGACTGCCCAAGATACTCTTGGGTAATCTGCAGTTCCACCATCTGAGGAGTCTGCCTGATGTTGTCGAAGATAGGGGCGTATGGTTCGCGGGGCTGGAAGTCGAGGGGGCCGTTCTTCGACTGCAGGATGACGTTCTTAGCAAACTTGCCATCGCAGGGCAGGAATTCTGAGACAGCCTGCTTCACGCGGTCCTCGCCCTTATGGTTGGCACCATAGACGAAGGAGCGCCACATGACAATACCGCCGTAGGGCGCCACGGCGGCAGCCAGCATGTTGGCGCCGTCGGCATGGCTGCGACCATAGTCGCCAGGGCCAGGCTGCCCCTCGGAGTTGGCCTTGACGAGGTAGCCGCCGAAATCGGGTATGAGCTTATAAATCTCTGCCGTCTTCTGTTTCCACCACCGCCGCACCTGGCTGTTCAGCGGGTCAGCTATCTTCAGCTTGCCAAAGGCCATGGGCGAGGCGAAGTTGACAGACAAGTAGACGCGGATACCGTAAGGACGCAGAATGTCGGCTATGGCCTTGGCCTGCAGCAGGTTCTTACGGTTGAGCTGTTGCGGCGAGGCGTTCACATTGTTGAGCACGGTGCCGTTGATGCCTATCGAGGCGTTGGCGCGGGCATAATCACGGATATGGTCGGCATCGTAGCCGGGCCAAAAAATACTCTTACCGGCATAGCCGCGCTCTATGGAGCCGTCGAGGTTGTCCCAGTGGTTAAGGATGCGCAACTTGAAGAAAGGCTCGGAGGCTCCCTGCTCGCCACGCAGCAGCGCGTAGGCGCCGTAGAGCAGGCCGCGCTCGGTCTTGGCCTTGACGGTGTGGCCGCTGACGACGTAGCCCTCAGCGTTGGCCACCGTGGGGTCGATGACCAGCTGCGCTTCTGCACCAGTATAGTATTTGCGGAGCTCGTCGGCGGCCACGCATTCCGGCCCAGTAATCTTGGCTTGGTTCACTTCGGCATATCTCAGCCACAAACGGCTACCGTCCTCGGCAGCGGCAAAACTGCTGACAGCCAGCAACAGTGTAAGAATAACAAATGACTTTTTCATTGGATATTAAGGTTTTTGTTTATATGATACTTTCGCCTTCTACATACTGCGACATGAAGAGATGGTCGCCATCCCAGACGACGTAGGAGAAATGGCTGATCCAGTCGCCGAGGATAATCATGCGGGCTTTCTTAGCACCACGCAGGAAAGGAGGCAACTGCAGGTCGACCTCAATATGGCGGTGGCCATAGATGAAATAATCTACATCACCATGGGCGCGCATATAGTCTTTGGTAAAGAGCACCAGATGTTCCTTGTCGTCGCCCATATAGGGGGGCTCCTCGCCGCCGGGACGCTTCATACGCGAATATTTGGCCCAGGTCTGGCCAAACCACAGGCCCCAGCGGGGATGAAGGGCCGAAAAGGCCCACTGGCAGGCACGGTTGTGGAATATCCAACGGATAAGCTTAAACGAGCGATTAGGGTCGCCCAGACCGTCGCCGTGAGCCAGGAAGAATATCCTGCCGTAAAGTTCGGTGGTAAGCGGCTGCTTGTGGAGGATAACGCCACATTCACGCTCCAGGTAGTCGTAAGCCCAAATGTCGTGATTGCCTGTGAAATAGTGAACCTCGACACCGCTGTCGGTCAGGTCGGAGAGCTTGCCTAAAAAGCGGCTGTAACCCTTGGGCACAGCATAGCGATACTCATACCAGAAATCGAACATGTCGCCCAGAAGATAGACGGCAGCAGCCTTGGGCTTGATGTCGTCGAGAAACCTGACGAGACGGCGCTCCTGCATGCGCTGATGGGGCACTGCCCACGAACCGAGGTGGGCGTCGCTGAGAAAATAGATGTTTTTCATAATCCCTGGTAGTGTTCTTTGGTTCATCGGATGCAAAGGTACGAATAAGTAAGCAAAAAGCCAAATAAAATTGGCTTTTTCGAACGTGAATACTTTCGGGCATAGCCTAAAGATGAAATAATAATTAAAAAAAGCCCGCCCAACTGTTTTTTTCATCCGGCAATGTACTTTTTTCAATTTATTTATAGTACCTTTGCCTGCAAAACAATAGTTAACATGAACATTAAGGAACTATACAAAATCTATCAGCAGCATCCCTGCATAACTACCGACAGCCGCAACTGCCCCGAAGGCAGCATCTTCCTGGCTCTGAAGGGCGAGAAGTTCGACGGCAACGAGTTTGCCATGAAAGCCCTCGGCGAGGGATGTAGCTATGCCATCATAAGCAAAGACAGCGACGTAGCAAAAAGTAGCGCTGCCGCCGCCAACACGCAGCTCATCACTGTTGACGACACCCTGCAGACGTTCAAGGACCTGGCCCGAGAGCACCGCCGGCAGTTCAGGATTCCCATCATCGCCATTACCGGCACAAATGGAAAAACGACGACAAAAGAACTGGTAGCCACGGTATTGCAGCAGAAATACAACGTACTCTTCACGCAGGGCAACTTCAACAACGACGTAGGAGTGCCTAAAACGCTGATGAGGCTCAACGAGGAGCACGACATCGCAGTAATAGAAATGGGAGCCAGCCATCCGGGCGACATCAAAACTCTGGCTGAGACGGCAGAGCCCACTTGCGGACTGATAACCAACGTAGGACGCGCTCACCTGCAGGGCTTCGGGTCGTTTAAGAACGTTGTCAAGACCAAGGGAGAACTCTACGACTATCTCAGCCGGCGCGGCGAAAGCCTCGTGTTTATCAATGTTGACAATGAGCGGCTGATGAACATCCTGCCCGACAATGTGTGGGTAGCACCATACAGCACCAACGCCGAAAACGTGGAAGGATGCACTGTTGGCGAGGTGGTGGCATGCAACCCGTACCTGAAATTCAGATGGCGCGAGAGCGATACGAATCTGGCGGAAAAAGCCAAACAAGAAGTAGCGCAAGACGCAACACAAACAAGCCACGACGCAACGCAGCCTATATGGTATGAGGTGCAGACACAGCTTATCGGTGCCTACAACATCGACAACATGCTGGCCGCCATCGCCGTAGGACTAAACTTCGGCGTGGAACCCTGTGACATCAACCGTGCGCTGGAGGCATACAAGCCAACCAACAACCGCTCGCAACTGACCGTTACAGAGAAAAACCATCTCGTGGTAGACGCCTATAACGCCAACCCAAGCAGCATGAGAGCGGCCTTGGAAAACTTTCAGCTGATGGAGGGAAAGCCCAAGATGGCCATCATTGGCATGATGGGCGAACTGGGAAAGTCGAGCCAGAAGGAGCACCAGAAAATCATTGACTTCATCGGCACTTTAGACATTGACGAAGTGTGGCTCGTTGGCAGTGAGTTTAAACAGATAGACTCCCCCTACCGCAAGTTTGACAACGTAGAGCAGGTGAAAGAAGCCATTAAAGACGAGCAACCGCAGGGACGATACATATTAATAAAGGGATCTAACAGCACCGAGCTGTTTCAGTTGCCGGAATTGCTGTAGGCACAGACCGTGGCTATTAGAAAAGCAATGGCTATATAGGGTGGGCTATGAACACTAAATACTGGATATTGGCTTTGCTACTGGTGGCTTGCCAGGCGTCAAGGGAGGAACTTAAAAAAGAGAACGCCGTGTACTATTGGCGCACGGAGCTGAGGCTGGACTCCGCAGAGAGAGCATTTCTCAAAAGGTATCATATCAGCAAGGTCTACTGCCGATATTTCGACGTGGTGATGACCGACGAGGGGCCTATGCCCAACGCTACGCTGACATTTTCCGACATGCTGCCAAAGGGGATGGAACTCGTGCCTACTGTATACATCACCGAGGACTGCATGCACCAACGCCACGAGGGTATGGCCAAACTACTGGTGAAGCGCATAGCGCAGATGAACGAGACGAACGACGTCAGCGGCGTAAGGGAGATTCAGATTGACTGTGACTACACCAGCCGTAGCCGACAGACATATTATGACTTCCTGAAAGAGGTAGCTCAAGCATGGAGTAGTCTCCATCAACCCTCCAATTTCAACACTCCGCCAAAGATATCAGCCACCATCCGGCTGCATCAGCTGGCTATGACACCGCCACCTGTAGACTATGGCGTGCTGATGTTATACAACACAGGCAACCCGCAAAAGTTCACTGAGCGTAACCCCGTGCTCGACATGCGCGACGTACAACCCTACCTGCGCTACCTCAGCGGATACGAACTGCCTATGGGCGCTGCCTACCCGGTGTTCCTCTGGAAACGAAATATCCACGGAGTACACATAGAACACGGGGTGGAGGCGCAGGAGATATGCCGAGTGAAACAGGCCGTGGAGCAGAAACGGCCAGAATTAAGTAATCTCATACTGACTTACCATTTAGACAAAGAAAATATTGAACGTTATCAACCTGATGACTATGAAGAGATTTATCACCATTAGCCTATTGTGCGCCATCTCGATGCCAATACTGGCATGCGCATGGCCGGCAACACACAACTATTACCTGTTTAGCCCCTGCACCGGCGAGGAATTCAGAGAACGCACGGACAGAGTGACACTCGACAACTGGAAAGCATACCTCGGAACTAAGGAGGAGTACTATTACTTCGACGCCGACGAGGCCATAAAAGCTGCCCGAAAGAAGAATGACGCACTGATGGTAAGCTATATACAGCAGCTGCAGAAATACATCGCCTGCGCTGACGAAAAACGTAACGAACGATGGGAATACCCTACAAAGGCGCAATTGGCAAAGCGAACACAGACCCTGAAAAGCGTGAAAGCCTACACACAAGGCAAGCTGAAAACACGATTGCGCTCACAGCACGCACTGCTGCTTATGCGATGCAACATGATGCTCGGCATGCATGCGGAGAACGTCAACTTCTATCAACAGACAGCCAGCAAACTGATAGAAAGCGTCTATCGCGACATGATGGAAAACATCTACGCTGGGGCACTGCTGAAAACAGGACACAGCATTGAGGCTGCAGACCTCTTTGCAAAACAGGGCGACTGGGAGAGCCTGATGACAATGTTCTACAAAAAACGATCATACGATGCCATCAAACAGGAATATCAGCGTGACCCAAACTCTGCCGTACTGCCATTCCTGGTAAAAGACTTTGTCAACAATGCCCAGGAGGCTGTTGACGGCGAAGACGTTATGCCCGGCAAGCTCTTTGTGCGCAATATCCAGCGCAAAGAGGCGATGCAGATGTGCCAGCTGGCAGAACAGGTGGTGAAAGAAGGCAAGACAGCCACACCCGCACTTTGGCAGAGCGCAAAGGCATGGTTGGAATATCTCTTCGGCAATAGCAGCAAAGCGGAGAAAGACATTACCAAGGCATCAGCAATGGAAGGCACCCAACGCATGAAAGATAATGTACGCGTGCTAAAGTTATATATAGTAGCGGCACAAACACCGTCGTCCAGCAAATTTGATAAATTCCTGGCCGAAGAACTCACATGGCTCGACGGCAAGCAACAGGAAGACAAGTTCTATTGCAACGCACTAGACAGGCTGGTGCACCAACAGCTAATCAACAAATATGCACTACAGCCCATACTGGCCGTGAGCCTGCTAAAGGCTGCTGACAGCCAGTACTATAATACCTATATCGACACCATGCACGTTGACCGACTACAGCAGTATATCAGTTATTTAAGCTCAAACCCCACTACCCCACTCGACCGATACCTACAGCCACGGCAGAAAGCTAACATGCATGCACTGAACGACCTCGTAGGCACAAAATACATGAGACTATGTCAATGGCAACAGGCAATGCTATGGCTGCAGAAAGTGCCTCTGACATATTATAACAATAAAGGCTATGCCGTTTATGCCGCCAACCGCCGTTACACCATAGAACCGTGGATAAAACGGCAATGGCTCAAAGAGGGTATGGAATATAGCGACCGGAAATGGAACCTGAAATCGAACCCAAAAATGGATTTCGCACGAGAAATGCTGAAGATGGAAGGCGAAATGAACATGCTGGCAGGGCAAGCACAACAACAGCGCTGCTATGATCTCGCCGTACGTTATGCGCAGGCATGTGTAACCGGCGACTGCTGGTTCCTGATGCGCGACGGAAAAAGCTGTGCCGACTCTGTTCGCGTCAATGAAGCAGACCTTGCTGGCAAAGCTATAGAATTGCTAAACAAAACTTGCCTTACAAACAACAGTGCACTGAAAGAAAAAGTACTCTTTGCCTTATGCTACGGAGAACTGTATACAAAAAAATGGTACAACAAAGATTGGGACACCGCTTCTGGTGATATCATCTACAGACCAAATATAGCTTCGCAAAACTACAAAGCTTTCGCCGCACTCACGGCTTATGAAAAAGCTAAAACCACCGCCCTTCCTACATACATTTCGCGATGCGACGAGTACAAACAATTCCTCAAACACCACAAATAAAGGCTGAAAAATAAATTTTTTAGCAAAAAAATTGGAGCAAAAGCAAAAAAAGTACGAAAAAAATTTGGCTGTTCCAAAAAAACATCGTACCTTTGCACCCGCAAATCAGAAATGACAAGCAAACGCAAGTCAAACTGACAAGCAAACCTGCTTCAGTAGCTCAGTTGGTTAGAGCACCTGACTGTTAATCAGGGGGTCGTTGGTTCAAGCCCATCCTGAAGCGCCACTTAAAAGACTGAAAATCAAGGAGTTACGAG
>OCTW011611835.1_pt1 | contig 12104 bp, 4 predicted proteins | sample 1539671 | NCBI WGS metagenome assembly OCTW01 (sample SAMN02144230, study PRJEB22623) | gut metagenome | biome: sheep rumen | host: Ovis aries | place: New Zealand | reverse complement strand
CCCCCGCCACGGGAGAAAACAAAATGGCACAGAAGAAAGAAACCGCGAAGAAGAAGCCTGCAAAGAAGGCGCCCGCAAAGAAAACGTACGTTCCCAAATGGTGCAAAGGTGACATCATTGGGCTTCTTGCGTGTAGCCAAAAGAAGTCCGACGAATCAATTGCCAATCCAACGAAAAAATTCCCCGCACAAGACTTGTATCGGGGCCGGACGTTTTTGCAGTCAAGGGAATACGCAATCCGCCATTGCAAGGACTGGTTGATTCTTTCTGGATTACATGGGCTTCTCAAAAAAAACAAGAAAATCAAGCACTATGACTGCTATCTCGGTGATCGATCCGCGTCCGAAAGGCGCGAATGGTGTGAAGATGTCTTGGGTGCGCTCAAACGGAATGGTTTCGACCTAACAAACGACCTTTTCATCATCTGTGGAGGAAAGACCTATTACGAGAATCTGTGCAAGCATTTGAACTGTGTCGTATTCAGGTGCTATAGTGGCGGGATATTTTTTGACAAGGCCAAAGAGTCGAAGCAGAACGGAGGCAAGTAGAATGAAACCTGCAACCGTCTTCAGTCCGGTAGGAAGCACCATGAATGAAGGGATCGAGTCGGTCGCCAAGCTGATAAAAGAGAATTTCAAGTTTGTCGCCAAGCGTTCTGGTGTATACACTTGGTGGTTTCGCGAATCTTGTGTTGCCGACTTGCTGGCTCCGCTAAAAGGCGTAGACATGGACAAGATTCAGCCGAAGACAATTGAGGACGAAGAATACCGCGCCCTGTATTTCGGAATTGCCACGAGTTGCCGTCAACGCGCCATCTGGCATATGAGGCCTTCGCCCCACCACAACGATTCGTCCGTTCGGTCGGGGCGCCTCTCCACGCTCCGGCAGACGCTCTCCGCCTTGTTGGGGAAGAACATGACGAAGGCGGAGAAGGCGGTCAATGACTTCATCGGGAAGAACTGCTACTGGCAGTGGGAGTACACGGCCACGCGCGAAGAGGCGGAGGACAGAGAGCAGCATGAACTGCGCACGAACTACTATCCTCTGAACATTCAGGGCAACAAGACCGTGTCACCCGATATCATCGGGACGCTCAAAGGTCTGCGAAAGAAGTACAAGAACTAAGGCCGGCTCTCCAGAACTCCGGAACTCCCCGTAGCGGAAGCAAGCCGCGCCCGGCGCAGGACTGCTCGTTTCGCGAAGAGACTCCAGCACCTCCGCGTTCGGGAAAACGCGGAGACGTGGCGCAACACGGAGGCAACCCCGTCCGCTTCGCATCGCCGGTTGCGGATGCGCCAGTCGGCAGATGCGCGAAATCCCGAAACATCGACTTCGTCGACTCTGTCGATTGCGTCGATTGTGTCGACCGGCCGCGACCGGGGGCGTCCGGAAACTTCCCTTGAACTGTATCCCACGCGGTGGTAGACTGGGCGGCGTTGCGGCGGGAGCGCCGCGACGGTACGAAACCGCCACGGGAGAAAACAAAAATGGCACATAAGAAGAAAACGATCGCGAAGAAGAAGCCTGCGAAGAAGGCGCCCGCGAAGAAAGCCGCGAAGAAGAAGTCCGCGAAGAAATCCGTTTTCCTCGTCGAAATCAGCCTGACGGGGTGCTCCGGTGTTTATGTCAAAGCGGAGTCGCCCGAAGCCGCCAAGCGGTGGGTCAAGGACAAAGAAATCGCCTTCTCGGGCGACCTGCCGATCGATTGGGGCGATATTGAATACGAATGCGACGGCGAAGATCACAGCGACGAAGAGCCCCATTTCGTTTACGGGGATGACGAGGAGGACGCGTCCGCCGAAGCGCCCGAAGAGGAAGCAGCGCCTGCGGAGGAAGCAGCGCCCGCGGAGGAAACGTCCGCGAAGAAGAAGGCTGCGAAGAAGAAAGCCCGCGCCGTCGATCCCGCGGTCATCGAAGGAATCATCGCCTCGATGGTCCCGATTCCCGGGAAGGATTACCGGATGGGCAAGTTCCCCGTCACGCAGGCGCAGTGGGAGGCCGTGACGGGCGAGAACCCCTCCGAGTTCAAGGGCGCGGAGAATCCCGTGGAGATGGTTTCGTGGGACAACTGCCAGACGTTCTTGGAGACGCTCAACGCGCAGCCCGCCGCGAAGGCGTCCGGCTTGGTCTTCCGTCTGCCGACGGAGGAGGAGTGGGAGTTCGCCTGCCGCGCGGGCGCGACGGGCGACTACTGCAAGCTCGCGGACGGGACGGAGATCACCGAGGAGACGCTCGGCGAGGTCGCGTGGTTCGAGGACAATTCGGGCAACGAGACGCATCCCGTCGGGCAGAAGAAGCCGAACGCCATCGGTCTCTACGACATGCACGGCAACGTGTGGGAGTGGACGAATACTGCGGTTGGCGTGTACCGCGTCTACCGCGGCGGCTGCTGGTTCTACACGGCCAGGCTCTGCGGGTCCTCCTTCCGGGACAGGGGCTCGCCCTCCTACCGGGACGACCTCCTCGGCTTCCGCCTCTGCGCCTCCGGCAGGGCCGAATCCAATGACGGGTCCGCTTCGCGGAAATGACGGGTGCCGGCTCCGCCGGCAAATGACGGGCCGCCTTCGGCGGAATGACGGGTGCCGGCCAGCCGGCAAATGAGGGGCCGGCGAGCGGCGAATCCGCGAGAAACGCAAGGATAAAATTGCCCCGAAATATCTAAAATTCAAAATTCGGGGCGAAATTCATCTGTGGAATTCAGCCCCGAAATTGACGAAATCAAAAACCGGGGCATTCAATCGATGCGGACGTGGCGGCCGCCACGCCCTGCGAGGCCGCAGATCGGTTGATTTTCCGGCCGCGGCGGAGTATACTTCCCCCATCCCCGAACACAAGCGGAAAGGAACGAGGAGAGAGCCGAATGCCCTTGCACATCTACTACAGCGACAAGATCGAGGATCTCGCGCACCACCTGAAGGAGAGGCTCGTCGAGGAGCGGAAGAAATCCGATTCCTTCTCCTTCTCGACGGTCGTCGTGCCGAACACGAACCTCGCGAAGTGGCTTCGCATCCGAGTGTTCGCGGACACGCCCGAACTCTGCATGGGGGTCGAGTTCCCGTTCATTGAGAACCATCTCTTCAAGGTCCTGGCCGGATGCCTGAAGAAGGAGGGCCCCGGAAAGACCCCGAAGCAGCATCCGGACGGGGACTACACGGTCGGCATCCTGTCCATCCTTCTGGACAAGAAGATACCGAAGGACGACTTCGGGGCGCTCGCGCCGTTCCGCAGGTACGTCGCCGACGGCAACGACGGCCCGCTGACCATCGACTCGCGCGAGAAGGCGCGGATGGCCTCGCGCGAGAAGGCGCGGATGGCCTGGCAGCTCGCCGTGAAGCTCGCCGAGCTCATGGACAAGTACGAGGTCTACCGCTACCGCGAAATCGTGGAAAAGTGGATCCTGGGCTGTAGCGCGAAAGGCGACGGGGCGCCGGTGGGCGTCGAAGCGGCCGAGGCGGCCCTCGCGAAAAAGCTCTTCGGAAAGGAAGGAATCTACCCGCCCGACGGCGAAAAGCTTTCGCTGCGCCAGCTCTTCAACCGAGTCTTGGAGAAGAAAGTCCAGCCGTCCAGCGACAAACTCCCGATCTACTTCTTCGGCCTCTCGACGCTCTCGCCGCTCCAGGCCGAGATTCTGAACTGGCTCGCCCCGACCCGCGATATTGTCTTCTACCACAACAACGTCTGTCTGGAATACTGGGGCGACATCGAAACCAAGAAGGAGCTTCTGCGGCGGCTCCCGACGGCCGACGCCGATCTCGAGATGACGCACCCCCTTCTCCAGCAGTGGGGCGCGGCCGGGCGCGAGACGCTGCGTCTGCTCGTCGAACTGGAGGAGAAGAACGGCAATTCGGACACTCCGTTTCCCTTCAAGTGGGATCGGCTGGATTCCGTCGGCTTCGGCGAAAAGGAAACGATGCTGGCCAAGGTCCAGCGCTCCATTCGAACCTTCGCCGGGGAGGACGTGGCCGGGGAGGGCGGCGTCAAGCTTGGAGAGGACCGCGTCGCGAAGCAGGACGCCTCCATCCAGATCGTCGCCGCGCCGGGGATCCGGCGCGAGGTGGAGACGGTCCACAACGCCATCCTCGGCGCCGTGTGGGGGCCGCAAGGGGATGCCGGAAAGCGTCCGTGGGGCGACGGCCGGAGATGCAAGTTCTCCGACATCGCCGTGCTGGTGCCGGACATGGCGACCTACCGCCCCGTGATCGAGGCCGTCTTCGACGGGCGCGGGCAGATCCCCTACGCGCTCATCGACACAACCGCCGCCGAGGACAGCGCCTACCTGCAGGGCTTCCTGGGGCTGATGGCCCTCGCCCGCGACGGCCTTTCGCGCGAGACGCTCTTCGCCGTCCTCGACAATCCGTGCGTGCAGCGCGCGCTCTCCTTCGGCCCGGACGACGTCGCGGAATGGAGGGGCTATGCCAAGGACATCGGGGCGTTCGACAGCTTTGACGACAAGGGCGACTTCGGAAACCTCTCCTGGGACCGAGCGCTGCGACGCCTCCGGCTCGGCCGCGTGGCGGTGGGCCGGGAGGATCTCTCCGTCTGGGACGGCGGCGACGACGCCTCCGCGCTGAAGTTCTCGGAAGTCGTGGAGACACTGTACCGCGAGCTCCACGACCTGACCGGAAAAAAGCGCCGGTGCGCGAAGCCGCCCGAGGAAAAGGAAAAAGACACTGGCGGTCCAACGTGGGCAGACGAACTGCGCCGGATTGCCAACGAGTTCCTCGCGGTCGATTACAACGACAAGCTGGAAGGTCCGGTGAAGGGCCAGGTCTTCGGGACGCTCTCCTCCCTTTACACCATGCCCGGAGAACAGGAATTCGAGCTGGTCGTCGCGGCCGTCGAGCAGTTCGTCGGCGGCGTCAAGTGCCAGAGGGGAAGCTACCTCACGAACGGCGTCACGGTCGCCGGGCTCGTGCCGATGCGCCCCGTGCCGTTCAAGCAGGTCTTCGTGCTCGGGATGGGCGAGGGGATGTTCCCCGGGCGCGACTCCGCCACGACGCTCGAGATCCCGGGCGCGGCGCGGTCGCTCGGCGACGTCCAGCCCACGGCCGTCCGGAAGCACCTCTTCCTCGAGACGCTGATGGCCGTGCAGGACCGGCTCGTCCTCTCGTATCCGTGCCTCGAGCCCGTCAAGGACGCCGAGCTCTTCCCCTCCGGAATGGTCTGCGAGCTGGAGAAGTTCCTTTCGGACTACGTCCTGCCGACGACGGCGGACAAGGACGGAAAGGAAAGGAAGAGCGAGTTCCGCGAGGTGCAGGCGCCGCTCCTCGAGCGCGCCGAGGAGGCCGATTTCCTCCATCATCTGGACGGGCACGCCGAGAAGGACCTGCCCGAGAGTCCCGTCGGCCCGATCGCCTGGCCCGACGACTGGTACGCCGGCCTTCTCCCGACGTATTCGGACGTCGAGCGCCGCATTGCGCTCGGGGAGCCCGCCAGGCGGGACGGCCGGGAGGCTTCGGCGGGCGGTCGCGTCGAGATTCGGACGGACGACCTGGCCGATTTCCTCGAAAAGCCCCTCCGCGCCGTGCTTCAGCACTTGTATGGAATCGGTGTCGAGGGATACCGGGACGGCTCCATCGACCCCGAAGCACCACTCGAAATCCCCTACGGCCCGGTGCAGTGGGCGTTCAACCGGAAACTGCTCGACGAGGCGTGTGGCGGAACCCCGGACGAGATCAAGGAAGTCTACGAATCCTTCGCCGCCAAGGGGGCCCTGCCCGAGGCGGAAGGATTCTTCGGAACGTATTCCATCGACAAGACATCCGAAAAATTCAGCAACAAGGACCTTCAGGCTCTGAAGAGCTTCGCGGACGGATTCCTGCCGAACGACTGGGAGAAACCCGATCCCGTGCGAACCGTGTTCCCCGCAAGTGAGGGCCCATGCGAGAAGCACCTTCCTGAACGACTTTTCACCGCCAAAACCAAGGATTGGAAGGTCGCGGGAGGGGAGAGCCGGATTCTCCAGTTCAACAAATGCGGCGATTCAAGGGGAAGGAAAAAAGGAGAAATCAATCAAACGCCGTTTCCGCCCAAGGCCATGCTGAAGCCGTTTGTCGCCTGGGTCGCGAAGGTCGCCGGGGAGACCGGCGCCGATGCGCGAACGCTACGGGTCGGCATTGCCGACATCGACAAATGCCTCCACAACGCGTGGGAGTGGACGGCCACGCCCGAAGAGGCGAGAACCTGGCTCGACAAGGTCTCCGGCGCCTACCTGCGCTATCTGGACGATTCGGAGGACGGCGTGTATCTCGACTTCGGATACTCCGACCTCGCGAAGGCGTTCGAAAAGGCGAAGAAGGACGGGAAGATCGCCGAAAAGGCCCCGAAGGATGACGCGGAGTGGCGGTCGACCGTCGATTCGTTCTCGAAGGATTGGGATTCCGGCGAGAGGAAGGGCTTCGACAACGGCCTGGTCGTCGACGAAACGGTCGGTCCGATGGGACGGTTCCCCGGCGAAGGGGGCGACGGCGACGCCGCGAACGACGTCGCCGACGTGAAGTCGAGATACGAGAATTGGTTCAAGCGGATCCTGGACGGCGTTCGCAAGGAGAGTGTCTGAAATGGCGAACAGTGAAAAAAGATGGACGGACAAGCGCTATGTCTGGAACCAGCTCGACTACGGGCGCGACGCCATCATCGAAGCGTCGGCCGGCACGGGCAAGACCTACGCGCTTGAGAGCATCGTGGTGAAGCTCATCCGGGAGAAGGGGTATTCCCCGCGGGAAATCCTTCTCGTCACGTTCACGGAGAAGGCGGCCGCCGAACTCAAGAACCGCGTCCGCGAGGCGCTGGAGAAGGAGGGATGCCTTCCGCCCGACTTCGACGAGACGACGATCTGCACGATCCACTCGTTCTGCCGGCAGCTCCTGACCGAATTCGCCTTCGAGAACGGCGTCCCGATGCAGTGCGACATCGGCGGCGACGGCGCTGCGCTGGCCCGTCGCGCCATCCTGGACGCGCTGAAGGGTTCGGACTTCAAGGCGCTCTGCCCCGATGGATTGTCCGCGGCGCTGAAGGCCGCCGGGATGGAATCCGTCGACAAGCTGGTCGAGGAGGTCGGGAAGAAGATCGGGAAGACGGCTCCGGACGAGTGGCGCGAGGAGCTCGACGTCGCCGTCGGGAATGCCGCCCCCGCCGTTCGGAAGGCCCACGCCGAACTGGTCGCGCTGGGAGTCGGAAATGTCGGAAAATACATTGTCGACAATGCTCAGTTTTGGAACTCCAAGCCTGCTACTTTCTACGCTTGGCTTGAGAAGAACTTCGACAATCTCGCACGGCCAACGGAAGCGGATTTCGCCGACGAACTCGCCTCTTGCCCGGTTCCAAACAATCTAGAGGATCTCGATTCAACGATCCGAAAGTGGAACTACATTTCCGTTATGAATGGCAAGCAGGGTGGTAAACTTTTCAATTCAATTCCCAATTGCAGGAAACCGATCGAAAACCTTGGCGCCGCGCTGAAGAAAATGGGCAAGGCGGCATCCCGGAAGAATCAGAAGGAGCTTGCGATCGAACTCTTGAACCTCGCGATTCCGCTGTTCGAGGAATTCAAGAAGGCCGCCGCGCTGCTGCCGTTCGACGACATGGTCGAGAGCGCCTCGGAGGTCGTCCGCAAGAAACCCGGGACGCCCGAGGCCGCGGACGCGCAGGCGAGCTTTTTCAATGCCATCCGGGCCCACTGGCGCGTGGCGCTCGTCGACGAATTCCAGGACACCGACCAAAGCCAGTGGGACATCTTCCGCATTCTCTTCTCTCAAGCGGTGAACAAAGTCGAGGGCGGCAAGCCCGGCTTTCTAATCGTCGTGGGCGACCCCAAGCAGGCCATCTACTCGTTCCGCGGCGCGGATGTGCGCGTCTATGGCAAGGCCAAGGCGGAAGTCCTGGACGCCGGCGGGCAGGAGCTTTCGCTCCCGGAGACTTTCCGCGCGAAGCCTGCCCTCGTCGATGCGTTTAACGGCCTCTTTGCCGGGGAGTGGTTCGCGGCCGGCGCGGCCGGGGATGGCATCCCATACAAAGCGGTTCGGTATCCGGAGGATGGAAACGAGAAGTTCGGCGACAGAAAGGACGAAAACGGGAATCGTGTCCACGGCCTCGTTGAAGAGGCGGAGCCGGACCCCGTCCGCCTGCTCGAATCGATGCCCGGCCGCTTGAAGGACAATGTGCCCGAATCCGGTGGTTTCGGCAATGTCTCCGTCTGCCTGCCCGTCTTCATGGAGCGAGCGGCGCAGGAGATGGAGCGCCTCCACGCCCTGGATCCGGCCTACAAAATGCTCGACAAGGAAGGAAACCCGAAGTCGCACCGCTTCCGCTACCGGGACATGTGCGTCCTCGTCAAGGCGAACCGGGACGCGATCATGGTGCGGCGCGTCCTGGCCCGGCACGGCATCCCCTACGGGCAGTACAAGCAGCGGGGGCTCTTCGACTCGCCGGAGGCGGAGGGCGTCCAGGCGCTCCTCGACTACCTCGAGAAGCCCACCGACGCCGGAAACCGCACGGCGCTGCTCGTGTCGCCAATCTTCGGCATCGAGCCCGCGCGGCTGCCGCAGTTCGCGACGTTCCCGGCGTTCGACGCCTTCGTCGAAGCCCTTCGGAAATTTGCCGACAAGAGGAAGTGGAACGAGCTCTTCGAGAAGGCGATGTCCGACCCCTGCACGGCGCTCGCCTCCCCGGGCGCCGACATCCACGCCTTCAACCGTTCCCGCACCGCCGTGCGCCAGATCTTCGACCTCCTGCTTGCGAAACGCGGCCGTCTCGCCCGGACCGTCGCCGACTTCTCCGCCACGCTGCGCGCCTGGCGCAGGAAGGACGATTCCGCCGGCGAGGACGGCGAGCTCTTCGGGAAGGACAGCGGCGCGGACCGCGTGCAGATCATGACGATGCACGCCGCCAAGGGGCTCCAGTTCCCCGTCGTCTTCGTCGCGGCCGGATTCTCCGCGCCGTTCAACAAGAAGAAGACCCCCGAGGACGAGCAGCCCGCGCTCCGCGAGGAGGCCCGCCGGCTCTTCTACGTCGCACTCACGCGCGCCGAGCACCGGATCTACCTCCCGTGGTCCGCGCGGGCCTGGGGAACGGGCATCGGAAGCGACGGATCCCCGCTCCTTGCCCGTTCGGAGCACGGATTCCTCGGCCAGGCCATCCAGTCCTGGTTCGACACGGAGGAGAAACGCGCCGCCGCCTTCCCGCCGAAAACCGAAACTTCGGCTGCGACATCGCAAGCCGATTCCGTCAAGCCGGAGACCGCGGCTCCGGTCGGAGATGCCGTGAGAATGTCGGACGACGACCGGGAAAAACTTGCCGGCTTGAAGTGGAACAAGAGCTTCCGCCTGCAATGGGACTCCTTTACGTCGATGCACAGGAAGAAGGAGAAGAAGGACGGATCGAAGAACGGCAAGCCGTCTCCTCTTGAGGTGGCTCCGGGGTCCGGCGCCCCACGGACGGGCGACGAGCCGGAAGAGGAACCCGAGACAACGGACACGAATTCCCTCCTCCCCGGCGGCAATATCTGCGGCAACGTCTTCCACGAGACGATGGAGGCGCTCTGCAAAAACGACGAGGACGAAGGGCAGGTCGGGTTCACGAACGCACGCGACCCGGACAAGGAGGAGGAGCTCCTCGGCCTGATCCGCGAGAAGATGAGGGGCAATTCCGTGAAGGACGTCGAGGAGGGCGGAGACTCCACGGCCAAGGCCTTCCTCCGGATGGTCCGGCACGCGCTCGACATCCCGCTCGATTTCGGCGGCTGTCGGTTCCGGCTGCGCGAAATTCGCCACAAGGACCGCCTCGCCGAAACGGCCTTCGTGTGTTCGGAGCCGGTGGTGCTGGACCGAGTCCTTCCGTACAACCGCGAGGGCGCGTTCAACGGGGCGATCGACCTGCTCGTCCGCCGCACGGATGAAAACGGCGTGAAGAAGGTCTTCATCATCGACTGGAAGACGAACTCGCTGACGAAGTACGACGATCCCTCGAAGAGAAGCGGCCGCACCCACGTCGAAGCGGCGATGGAGGACAGCGGCTACCATCTCCAGTACAAGCTCTACGCCCTCGCGGCCGACGCCTGGCTGAAGGGGCGCGACGAAACGCTCGCCGGCGTGGCGTACTTCTTCGTCCGCGCGTTCCTGCAAGGGGTGAAGGACGATGTTTTCTCGACCCCGGTCGACGACGCCGTGATCGAGCAGTTCCGCGCGGAGGTCGCGGACAATCCGGCAATCAAGGCGGAGAGGGAGGATGCGGAATGAAAATGACGAAGGAAGAGGCGAATCGCCTGCTGCGGCTCTTTGAAATCCCCGGTGGCAATGCCGAGGCGGACATGGCCGTCCGCGACATCCTCGCGCGTCTTCTGGCGGCGCGCGCCGTCTCGCTAGGCGAACTGCAGACGGCGCGCGACATCGTCGGCCGCAAGCCGGAGACCGATTCGCACGCCTATCTCTTCCTCGCGGCGATGTTCGTGTCGCTCCGGGAGGGCAACACCGCGTTCGATATTGCTCGCAAGGAGAACCAGCGCGGCGCCCTTCTGGCGGACGCCTGTCGCCGCCGGGCGGATGGCGAGGACGTGACGTCCGCCGCTGCCGAGCTCCGGACGGCTGTCGATGCCGAGTGGGAGGAAGCCGTGAAGGCCGCCGCCCCGCTCGCGGGCGACATCGTGAAGAAGGACGCCCGGGGATTCTGGTATTTCGACAAGTACGGCGAGGCCGTGAAGGAGGTCGGCAAGGCAATCCACGACCGGATCGGCACGACCGACGACGTCCTCTCGGACGCCGAGCTCGACGCCGTTTCGGCCTACACAGGGAGAGACAAGGACGGCAATCCGAGGGACGAGTCCCTTGACACCGACCAGCGCCTCGCCGTGCGCGCCGCCGTCGAGAACCGTTTCGCCGTCGTCACAGGCGGTCCCGGCACGGGCAAGACCACCGTTCTTTGCTCGATTCTCCGGGCGCTCTTCGCGAAGACCGGGCTCAAGCCCGCCGACGTGGCCCTCGCCGCACCTACCGGCCGGGCTAGGCGGCGGATGGTGGAGGCGCTCGCAGACCAATGCGAGAAGGCCGTCGACCGCGGAGAGGGGGACCAGAGGGTCCGCTCGGAAATCTCCACCATGTCGGCTTCCACGATCCATGGCCTTCTCGGAGGGTTCCCGCCGAACTGGGCCCACAATGCGGAGAACCCCCTCCCGCACCGCGTCGTCGTCGTCGACGAATGCTCGATGGTCGATCTGCTCCTGATGCGGTCGCTGCTCGCGGCGCTTCGCAAGGACTGCCGGCTCGTGCTGCTCGGCGACAGACACCAGCTTCCGTCCGTCGACGCCGGCGCCGTCCTGGGCGACCTGACAAAGCTTCTCGGCAAGGACGATGCCTCCTCGGGCGCCTTCGTCGAGCTGAAGACGTCCCATCGTTTCACGGGCCGGCTGAGGACGTGCGCCGACGAAATCAACAGAGGGAAGAGCGATGCGATCCTCTCGGACGAATCGCGGGTGGACGGAGACGCTTGGGTCAATCCCCCCGGCAAGACGGGTGGCGGCTGCTTCTTCCGCCGGCTCGCCAAGCTCGACGAATCCGATGTGAAAGGCAGAATGCAGTTGCGCGAGACGATTGACAAGCTTCTGATCGGCTGGGCGAAGGCGCACGGACTCGGCAAGGGCGGCCGGCTCGCGGTGCTGGCGGACGCCGCCGCGCACCTCGGCAAGCCGTTGGAGGGGCTGGCCGAAGCCGACGTCCACGACCTCTTCGAGGAGCTGGACAAGTCGCGCATCCTCACAGTCGTGCGGAAAGGGTCCTTCGGCGTCGAGCACGTGAACGACCTGCTTCTGAAGGAGCGCCTCGGCAGGAACCCGTCGGAGCCGCTCGTCGAGAGCGGCATCCCCGTGATCGTGACGAAGAACTCCCGGACGCTGGACAACGGCGACGTCGGCGTCACCGTCAAGCGGGGAAAGGGCGATGTCGTCGTCCTCTTCCCGCGCGGAAAAGGCGTCGTGGCCTGCCCCGTCTCGCAGCTTCCGGAGCACGAGCTCGCCTACGCGATCACCGTCCACAAGAGCCAGGGCTCCGGATACGGCGACGTCCTCGTCGTCCTGCCGGACGACAAGGACCACCCGCTCCTCTCCCGCCAGCTCG
>OCTW011609420.1_pt1 | contig 12105 bp, 7 predicted proteins | sample 1539671 | NCBI WGS metagenome assembly OCTW01 (sample SAMN02144230, study PRJEB22623) | gut metagenome | biome: sheep rumen | host: Ovis aries | place: New Zealand | reverse complement strand
CTGGAAATAGTCGGACTGGGAAGGCTGGATACCGCCGAGACCGGGTCCGCCGCGCTGGGCGTTGACTACCAGGGCGGGCAGATCAGCGCCGGCCAGATAGGAAAGACCTTCACTCTTGAGCGAGATGCCCGGAGAGGAGGAGGATGTCATGACGCGCTTGCCTGCGGAGGCAACGCCGTAAACCATATTGATGGCAGCGATTTCGCTTTCCGCCTGCAGGAATGTTCCGCCGATCTTCGGCATTCTTTTTGCCATGTATGCAGCGATTTCCGTCTGCGGAGTGATCGGGTAGCCGAAGTAATGCCGGCAGCCGGCCTGAATGGCGGCTTCGGCAATCGCTTCATTACCCTTCATCAAAACTTTTTCAGCCACTTCGTTCACCTTTTACCTTTCAACCGTGATAATGCAGTCCGGGCACATGATCGCGCAGGATGCGCAGCCGATGCATTCATCGGGTTTTGCGCACTCGGCAGGATGATGTCCCTTCTTGTTGATCTTGTCCTTTGACAGCTGGAGAATGCCTTTCGGGCAGGCGTCGACGCAAAGCCCGCAGCCTTTGCACTCATCTTCTCTGAATGTAACTTTTGCCATATTTACTCTTTCCTTTCCTTGCGGTATGAAATGTGTCGATGTTTTCAGTCAACCGGTCTCTTCTGCAGTTTCATCGGGAAGAGATTGCCGATTTTTCCACTCAGTTCATTGTACAGCGATTCCTCCACCGATGTCGCGATGATCGGCAGTCCGCAGATTTGTGAAACCTCTTCGGCGAAAGCCAGAGAGTTCAGAACGCACTGCGCATCGGTTTCAGCACCGAGGTTGGAGTTGTTGATGATGCCGGTGAATTTCAGCCGGCCGGCCGCTTCGATTTCGTCTTTGACCTCTTTCACCGACTGTCCGTCGGGAGTCAGGGGTCTGTATTTGTTGATGACCAGGAACATGTCATAGTTATTCTCTTCACGGATCATTCCGCTCAATCTGCCAAGCGCCAGAGCGCCGCGGTCATCTCCGCCGACATCGATGATGGAATACATCGAGGTGTCATCGACGATCGCATACATGTCCTGGGGCAATGCCGGAATGTCGAGTGAGGAATTCGCGTACGGCGACACGATCAGTCTGATTCCCGCGTTTTCGAGCTCCGCTTTGGAGTCGAGGGTGCGGAAATACGGGTTGACGATGTCAAGGTCCGCGATGGCGGTATTGGCATGGCTCTTTTTCAGATCCAGCGCCATATTGACCGCGATATTCGTTTTGCCTGAGCCGTAATGACCGGCAAGCAATGTGATTCTCTTATAGTTCATTTCTCTTGATCTTTCCGCTGACAGTCTTGGGCAGCTCCTTGCGGAAGACGACGGCTCTAGGATATTTGTAAGGAGCGGTTCTGGACTTGACATAGTTCTGAATCTCCTTCACAAGCGCGTCATTGCCCTCCTTGCCTTCAACCAGCACGATGGAAGCCTTGACGATCTGTCCGCGCACCTCATCGGGCATTGCGCTGACGCCGCACTCAAGAACATACGGAAGCTCCATGATGATGCTTTCGATCTCGAACGGGCCGATGCGGTAGCCGCTGGATTTGATGACATCATCCTTGCGGCCGACATACCAGTAGAAGCCGTCCTCATCCTTCCAGGCGACATCGCCGGTATGGTACCAGCCGTCCACCCATGTCGCTTTGGTTTCCTCTTCATCCCTGTAATAGCAGACTGCGAGTCCGGGCGGCATGCCCTTGGAAATATTGACGACAATCTCGCCGGTTTCACCGACCGGCACCGGAACGTCATTGGAATCAACCAGGGAGACATCATAGATCGGGGCGGGTTTGCCCATTGAGCCGATCTTATGGGGAGCGCCGACCAGGTTGCCGATGATCATCGTGGATTCGGACTGGCCGAAGCCTTCCATGATTCTCAAACCGGTCGCCTTTTCAAACTGGCGGTAAACTTCCGGATTGAGCGCTTCGCCGGCGGTTGTCATATGCTTGACGCTGGAGAAGTCATATTTTGAAATGTCCTGCTTCACCATCATCCTTAACATGGTCGGCGGTGCGCAGAAGGTAGTGATCTGATATTTCGCAAACATCGGCAGGATATCCGCCGCGTCGAACCGGTCGAAGTCATAGGTGAAGATGGCGCCTTCGGCAAGCCACTGTCCGTAGAGCTTGCCCCACATCGCCTTGGCCCAGCCGGTGTCGCTGATCGTGAAGTGAAGTCCGTTGGGATCCACTGTGTGCCAGTATCTGGCGGTATGGAAATGACCGAGCGGATACTGATAGGTATGGGCTGCGATCTTGGGATAGCCGCTGGTTCCGCTGGTGAAATACATCAGCATCAGATCCTCTCCGCCAGGGGCGTCTTCGCCGCGGGCGAAGTGGGAGCTGTACATGACATAATCCTCATCGAAGCTCTTCCAGCCTTCTCTCTGGCCGTTGACGATCAGCTTGTATTTCAGGCCGTCGTATTTCTCACATGCCAGATCAACCTGTTCGGGCACACCGTCATCGGCAGTTGCGATGATGGCGCTGATTCCCGCCTTTTCAAAGCGGTATACAAAGTCATGTTCCTGCAGCTGGTTGGTTGCCGGAATGGCAATCGCGCCAAGCTTGTTGAGACCCAGCATGGCAAACCAGAACTGATAATGTCTCTTCATGACAAGCATGACCTTGTCGCCTCTGCGGATGCCAAGAGCCTTGAAATAGTTGGCGCACTGGCTGGAGGCGCGCTTGATATCGCGGAAGGTGAATCTTCTTTCCGTCTTGTCCTTTGACACATGCAGCATCGCCAGCTTTTCGGGCTCGCGTCTTGCGACCGCGTCAACCAGATCGAAGGCAAAGTTGAAATGTTCGATATTCTTGAATTTGATCGAAGTCGGGGTGCCGTTGTCATTCTCCTCGACATCGATGTATTTCTGCCATACACGGGGTGTCTCACGGTCCTCGATCTGCGCCTTGGATTCCTGGATAATCGGAGCCGCGGACAGTTCGGGGATCGGTTCGCCGGCCGGGTTGAGAACGATTGCGTAGAACACGCAGTCGCTGCCGCCGACCGCGATCATGCCGTGCGGTGTTTCGGAGTTGTAATAAATGCTGTCGCCGGGGCCGAGGATTTCGCTGTGCTCGCCGACCTGGACTTTCAGGTAGCCCTCGATGACGATATCGCATTCCTGGCCGTCATGGCTGGTCAGCTCAATGTCACGGGACTGCGCGCTTTCATCAAAGACGCTTCTGACATACAGCGGTTCCGCGATTCTGTTCTGGAAGGCATATGCCAGATTGTAATAGGTCATGCCATGGGCCTGGCTGACACGCTGCGCCCCGCCGGCTCTGGTGAGTGCGTAAGACTGCAGGTTCGGGCTGACACCCTCGATGATATCGGTGACGTTGACTCTGCATTTGAGCGCTACCTTATAAATGAATGTGAAGTTCAGATCCTGTTTTCCCTGTTCGCAGGCAAGATATTCATCCACATCCACACCGGTGGCACTGGCCATTTCAACGGGCGTGTAGCCTGATGATTCACGCAGTTCGCGGATACGGGCCGCCATTTCCTGTATTTTGTAATCCAATCCTGTAATCTGTTCCATGCGCATCTCCTGTTTTTCATCTCTCAGGGGGTAAAAAACAAAAGGCATCCTCAATGTAAGGACGCCTTGAGCGTGGTACCACCTTGACTTGCTTCTCAAATACGTAACGTGTATGAACGGTATTTCCTACTGCAATGTTCAGAAATACTTGCTCGGGGGCGACTTCATTCCTGCTGTCCGTCTGCTTTCACCTGACGCAGACTCTCTGTAGATCCAGCCCGGGAATTACTCCTCCCCTTCATCGCTTGCGGGTATTATACCAAATACTCATTTTGAAACAAACAGATTTTTCACAAAACAAGTCAGTTTCAGAAACAAATTTACACACCGTTTATGAAAACTTTTCATTAAAGCTTGTTGCGCTGGATCTTGCCGCTGATTGTCTTGGGCAGATGATCCTTGAAGACCACAATACGCGGATACTTGTACGGCGCGGTATTCTGCTTGACGTAATTCTGGATTTCCTTCTTGAGCTCTTCAGAAGGTTCAACGCCTTTGACAAGCACGATGCTGGCCTTGACCACCTGGCCTCTGACCTCATCCGGTTCGGCGCTGACGCCGCATTCAAGCACATACGGAAGTTCCATGATGACGCTTTCGATCTCGAACGGGCCGATGCGGTAGCCGCTGGACTTGATGACATCATCAACTCTGCCGACATACCAGAAATAGCCGTCCTCATCACGCCAGGCCTCATCGCCTGTGTGGTAATAGCCGTCATGCCATACGGACTCTGTTGCATCCTCATTTCGGTAATAGCCCTTGAACAGTCCGCACGGAACACCGTCTTTGGTATTGATACAGATTTCACCCGGTTCACCATCGGGAACCTGGTTGCCGTCTCTGTCGAGAAGCTCGATCTTGTAAAGCGGTGTCGGCTTGCCCATGGAACCGAGTTTTGCCGAGCTGCCAAGCAGGTTGGCGATTGCCAGCGTGCATTCGGTCTGGCCGAAGCCTTCCATGATTTTCAGGCCGGTTGATTTTTCGAACTGGCGGTAAACCTCGGGGTTGAGCGCCTCACCGGCGGTTGTCATATGGACAACGCTGGAAAGATCGTATTTGGAAATGTCCTCCTTGATCAGCATTCTCAGAATGGTTGGCGGAGCACAGAATGTGGTGATGTTGTATTTGGCGAACATCGGCAGGATTTCCGCTGCCTTGAAGCGTTCGAAGTCATAGGTGAAGACAGCGCCTTCCTGCAGCCACTGGCCGTAGAGCTTGCCCCATAACGCCTTTCCCCAGCCGGTATCGGAGATGGTGAAATGCAGGCCGTTGTCAGAGACACCATGCCAGTATTTGGCGGTGATGAAATGACCGAGCGCATATTTGCAGGAATGTTCCGCGATCTTGGGATAGCCGGTGGTTCCGCTGGTGAAGAACATCAGCTGGGTGTCATCGCCGCACGGTGTCTCGGAGGATCTGTAGAAATGAGTGCTGTAGAGGTTGTACTCATCATCGAAATCCTGCCAGCCCTCGCGGGTGCCGCCGACCAGAATTCTTGTCTTCAGGGTGCCGCATCTGCTTTGCGCCATGTCAACCTGATTGGGCACATCATCCTCGGTGGTTGCCACAATCGCGGTGATTCCCGCGGACAGGAAGCGGTATTCAAAGTCATGCGCCTGCAGCTGGCTGGTCGCCGGGATGGCAATCGCGCCAAGCTTGTGCAGGGCAAGGAATGTGAACCAGAACTGGTAATGTCTCTTGAGCACCACCATGACACGGTCGCCCTTGCGGATGCCGAGCGCCTTGAAATAGTTGGCGCACTGGTTGGAGGCACGCTTCATATCACGGAATGTGAAGCGTCTTTCCTTCTTATTCTTGTCCAGATGGATCATTGCAAGCTTTTCGGGATCCTTCTTGGCAATCGCATCAACAACGTCAAAGGCGAAATTGAACTTATCCTCGTTCTTGAAGGTGATCTTCTGCAGCATGCCGTCCTCATCCTCAACCGTTTCGACGAAATTGTCGCAGACCAGAGGCCGTTTGTCCTTTGAAGGGATGAAGGTGTTGCGGATCAGCTTCTCCTGGGTATCGCCGCCGGAGACAACCATGGCAAGGAACAGACACTCGCGGCCATCCACCGCGATCATGCCGTGGGGCGTGGAGCTGTTATAGAAAATGCTGTCGCCTTCGCTCAGATATTCAATGTTGTCGCCGATCTGCACCTTGAGTCTGCCGCTGATGACAAAGTCGAATTCCTGACCCGCATGTCTGGTCAGATGAATCGGCTGGTCCTGCAGCTCCGGCTCATATTCGTACTGCACGTAATACGGTTCGGCCAGCTTGTTGCGGAACATCGGCGCCATATTCTGGATGCGGATGCCGTCTTCCTTGATCATGTTCTGAAGATGGCCTTTTCTTGTCACCGTATAGGAGGAAAGGTTGGCACTTCTTCCTTCGAGCAGATCACTCATGCCGACATTGAAGGTCAATGCGCATTTGTGAATGAATGTAAAAGGCATGTCCGCCTTACCGGATTCGTATTCACGGTACTGTTCCGCTGTAACCTCGGTTTTCGCAGCCATTTCCTCGACTGTAAAACCGGAGATTTCACGCATTTCGTGAATACGCTGTGCAGTTTCCATCAGTTCGTTTTCGACTCTTTGCATGTCCTTTGCCTCCAGAGATCGTGAGACGTCATTGTTTTATACAAAATAAAACACCCGTCTCAAACAGATTGAGACGAGTGTGAATTACATCACCCGCGGTACCACTCAATTTGCCGCAGTCATGCGGCCACTCACCAGGGTCCATCAACCCCTGAGCTTTTAACGGTGCTGACCGGGACATATCTACTCGGTTTCCCTTTCGTATATCCAGCTCGGAAGTGATAGTCTTTACGGCTGTCCCCTGCCGGCTTTCACCATCCCCGGCTCGCTTCTGAAGGTTCTTTCCTGACGTCTTCGTCAAAGCTTTTGTTTTTTATGAAAGTGCTGTCATGATACCACCGGATTCTTTTGTTTGTCAATCAGTCCGGCGCAATTTTCTTTACCGCGTTGACAATTTAACGCATTGAATCATTGCTGATCCAGACCGTACCGTTTCACCGCATCCTCGCGCATCTTGTATTTGAGGATTTTACCTGCCGCGTTCATCGGGAAGGCATCGGTGAATTCAATGTAGCGGGGCACCTTGTGACGGGCCAGACGCTCGACCATATACTGGCGCATTTCCTCGATGGAGATGCTGCCGGGCTCCTTGAGGATGATCATGGCCAAAGCCTCTTCGCCATAGCGCTTGTCGGGAACACCGATAACCTGCACGTCCCTGACTGCGGGATGGGTGTAGATGAATTCCTCAATCTCCTTGGGATACAGGTTCTCACCGCCGCGGATGATCATGTCCTTGAGTCTGCCGGTAATGTAGTAATTGCCGTCCTCATCCTTCATCGCGATGTCGCCGGAGTGCAGCCAGCCTTCCGCATCCACGGTTTCCGCGGTCGCGTCGGGCATCTTGTAATAGCCCTTCATTGTGTTGTAGCCTCTGGAGCAGAATTCGCCGTTGACGCCGGGTCCGACCTCTTCACCGGTTTCGGGATCGATGATCTTGCACTGCACGTGCGGGAAGGCATAGCCGACCGTTTCGGTGCGCACTTCGAGGGTATCCGTCCATGCGGACATGGTGGAGCCCGGGGAGGACTCCGTCTGGCCATAGACCGAGACAATGCCTCTCATGTTCATTTCCGCAGGATCCGCAGCCCGTTTCATCAATTCCGGCGGGCAGCCCGAACCGGCCATGATGCCGGTTCTCATATAGGAGAAGTCCGTGCTTCTGTAATTGGGATGGTTGAACATGGCGATGAACATGGTCGGGACACCGTTGAAACAGGTGATCCTTTCCTGGTTGATGCATGCCAGACTTGCCTTGGCGCTGAAATAAGGCATCGGTGACATGGTCGCGCCATGGGTCATGGAGCTTGTCATGGAAAGAACCATGCCGAAGCAGTGGAACATCGGCACCTGGATCATCATGCGGTCAGCGGTGGAAAGTCCCATCCGGTCGCCGATGCACTTGCCGTTGTTCACAACATTGTAGTGGGTTAACATGACGCCCTTGGGGAAGCCGGTGGTGCCGGAGGTGTACTGCATGTTGCAGACATCGTGCACACGCACCTTCGAAGCCATATGAATGATCTGTTCTTTGGGAACCATATTTGCCCTGGCCATCGCCTCCTCGAATGTGAGCGAGCCCTTCTGACGGAAGCCGACCGTGATCACATTGCGTAAAAACGGCAGACGCTTGCAGTGCAGCGGTTCGCCGGGCACGGAGTTTTCAATTTCCGGACAGATCTCATTGATGATATTGCGGTAGTTGGAATCCAGCGCTGATTCAATCATGACCAGCGTATGGGTATCGGACTGACGGAACAGATATTCCGCCTCGTGAATCTTATAGGCGGTATTGACCGTGACCAGAACCGCGCCGATCTTTGTCGTTGCCCAGAAGGTGATATACCATGCCGGAACATTGGTTGCCCAGATCGCAACCTTGGAACCCGCTCTGACACCGAGCGATACCAGCGCTCTGGCAAAATTGTCGACATCCTCGCGGAATTCCTCATAGGTTCTCGTATAGTCAAGGGTTGTGTACCTGAAACAGTACTGATCGGGGAATTCCTCGACCAGACGGTCGAGCACCTGCGGGAAGGTGAGACTGATCAGCTCATCCTTCTTCCAGATATATTCACCGGTGCCGTCATGGTTCAGATACAGATGGGAACGTTCGGAACGGTCCCTGTCAAACCGTTTCATGTAGTTGATGTAATGCGGGAAGATGAATGCGTAATCCTGCACATCCCTGACCCATTCCGGCTTCCATTCCAGAGAAACATAGCCGTCATAGTCAATCGAGGAAAGCGCGCGCATCATCTCTTTCACCGGCAGAAGGCCTTCGCCCATGATGGTATAGGCGCCATCCTCGCCATAGTCGCGGATATGCACCAGTCTGACATAGCCGCCGAGATTCTTGATCGTCGTGTCAGGGGACTCGCCGTGATCCTTGAACGGATGGTGCATGTCCCATAAAACACCAAGGCTGTCATCGGCGAATTCATCAAGCAGGTTTTTCAGCCTTTCCGTATCGACATAGATTCCTCTTGTCTTCATCAGGAAAACGACATTTTCCTTTTTCGCAGCCTTGAGGATTTCCTTCAGACTTTCCCTGATCAGCGTCTCATTGTCGCTCATCGCTTCGGCGCTGACAAAACCGACGCCCATGGAGCCGGCTTTCTGAACCGTCCACAATGCGGTTTCCAGGGAACCTTCCCTGCCAAGATCGAGCGATGTGTCAAGGTTGACCATCTCCACACCCGCATCGCGAAGCGAACGCATGGTGGAGCGCACCGCATAGGGATCCAGCGGTCCGCCCTTTGCGAAATATTCTTCATGCTTGAAAAGATCATAAAGCTCATATCCCGCAAAATTCATTTCCTTTGCGATATCCGCATAATCCTGGAAGGAGAGCGAATACCATCCTCTGGTTGAATAGGAGAGCTTCATTCATTTTCCTCCTCATAGACAATCTTGTTCAGCGCGTTGATATAGGCGCTGATGGATGAACCGATGATATCCGTTGAAAGACCGCGGCCGGAATAGATCTTTCCGCCGACTCTGAGTTTGACTAACGCCTCACCCATCGCCTCACGTCCTTCCGTGACTGCTCTGATCTGGAAATCATCCAGCTCATAATGAACGCCGGCAATCTGCTCAATCGCCAGGAATGAGGCATCGACCGGACCGTCTCCAAGGGCAACGCTTTCCATAACCTCGCCGTTTTTCTTAAGACGGATATGGGCGCTTGCCGAGAAAACATTGGACGCGTTGATGATATATTCCGCCAGTGCATAAGCAGGCGGCACCTGAAGCGCATAGGAAGCCACGATCACATCGATTTCCGGTGAGGTGATCACTTCCTTTGTGCCGGCCAGACGCATGAATTCGACATACACACGGATCTGATCCTCTTCGGAAAGATCATAGCCGAGTCTCTTGGTCTCATTCACAATTGCCGCAAGATCATCATTCTTTGTGAACACCCTGCCGCTGACATCCTCTCTGACACCGCTGTCAAAGGGAGAATTCTTCGAACGGGTTTCCGTGAACATGCGGGCGGCCTGATCATACAGACGCTTCATTTCCACGGAGCGCACATTCATCGTAAAGCCTTTGGTGCTTCCCTTCTTTGCCATGATGGCAGCGAGGTTTTTCAGTGAAGCGGTATTCTGCGGATAAATGGAAGCCTTGACTTCCCTGACACCGCTGAGAATCGACTGTGCAAGACAGGCATCGGCCATGGTCAGCTCATCCGTGACCATCGCACCGAGAATCACCTTTTCCAAAGCCGGCACATTGGCTTTGACATCCTTGATAAATGCAGCGAATTCATCGGGCATGCTTTCACCGGCCGTATCGGCAATGGTGATGACATCCGCACCCGCCTCAATTGCGGAATTGATGATGTCATAAAGGAAATCACGCTCGCTTCTGGCCGCATCCGACGCAATGAATTCAACTTCACTGCACAGTGTCTTCGCATAAGCAACCGCCGCCATGACATCCTGCTTCATCGCTTCCGGTTTTTTATGATAGAGATATTCCATCTGTACCAGAGATACCGGCACGTTGATCTGCAGTCTGGCGGAAGGCGCATTCTTCAGCGCGTTCCATGTGCGGTCAATATCTTCCTTCGCACAGCCTGTTTCAACCGCAAGCGTGCTCTGGGTCACGGCATCCGCGGCAGTCTTGATGAACAGACTGTCCGCCTTTTCCTGTTCGATGACTCCGATTTCAATGACATCTGTCTTCAGTCTGTCAAGAAGTCTGACAAGCTCCACCTTCTCCTTGAAGGAAAGCGCCTTGCCGGTTTCCTGTTTCAGTGTCACATCGCTCATACGTACTGTACTCATGAATTGCCCTCCCGATTTCATTCTGCGTACAACTGTTCAATCCTGTGATATCAAAAAAGCCTTCATCTTCATCAGGACTGCTGTCCCGAGAGACGAAAGCTGATCAATCTTCTTCCGCGGTACCACTCTCTTTGCATTGGTATGCCACCTCATACGGTCGGCCGACAACGGCGAACCGCGCTTTTTTTAACGGAAAGCTTCCGGCTTGACCTACTCATTTCTTTTCAGTCTCGCTGCTGTGGGGCCAGTGTACTGAATCTGCATCAATGCCTCGCACCGTACGGCATCTCTCTTTGTGATACATCCGGTTCAGCTTTTCTCCCCGTCTTCGCATTTCGATATTGACGTTATCCTACATGAAGTTTTCAGACACGTCAACACATTTTCTGAAAATTTTGAAATCGTTTTCAGCCGTTCTGCCTGCGCATGCAGGCTTTCAAAGGCGCAAGCACACATTTGAAAAGGTATGCCGCAATGAGCGAACAGATCAGCACCGCCGCAATCCACAGCGTATCCGAGGCGATGTATATATGCTTTCCCCTTAACAGCAGAATAAACAGTTCATGGACCAGATACAGCTCATAAGAGACGGAGCCGAGAAACATCAATGCACGATTGTACGGCATACGTTTCATCAGTAACGCGATCATCAATAATGTGAAGCAGACGGTGCTGATGATAAATACCGGCAGCTGGATGAACCATGGAATGACATAGGGCAGCCATGAACACACCAGCACAGCAATTGAGCATATCGGAACAATCCGGCTGCGTTTTGATCTGATCCATGCGTCGCATAGATCCTCAAAGGCGCCGTAATACATACCGAATATGATGATATGGGCTGTGTTGTACCACCAGACGCCAAATCCCCGCAAAAAGCAGAAGACAATCCAGATCACATTGAACACGATTGCACCGCGGATCATCTTTTTCGCATCTTTGCGGCAGATTTTCATCAATCCGTAAAATACTCCATAGAACAGCAGAATGAAATATACATACCAGGAGAAGATCGCCATCGGCTCTCCGCGTGAAAGGCCGTAAATAAAATCCGCAAAGCTGTAGACCGTTCCTTCATAACGATATGCAAACCATAAAATGATGTTGTAAATCACAAACGGTATCAGCACGGGAAGAATTCTTTTTCTCAGATAATGCTTTTCATAATCCGGTTTTGACAGACAGCTTTTCATCAGCCCGTAGCCTGAGTAGAAAAGAAAGCAGGAGACACAGAACACACCGGCAAACAGAAAATGACGGAAGACATAACCGTCCCCCGTGCGCTGGGAAAGATGATGAAAAATGATGGCAATTGAAAACCACCCTTTCATGCACTGTCCGCACGCTTTGCTTAAACATGGCTTTTCATTCTGTTTCAGCGGTTCTTTTTCTTTTCCGTGAAAGAACAGAAGACCGTAAAACAGCAATGTCATCAGATCGAGAATCATACCGTGTCCTTTTTTCGATCTTAACAGAAGAATGTGCGGATGAAGCGTCAAATGCATAAAAAGGAAGCGGCTTTCACCCAATGCCAGTAACTTTTCCGGCTTGACAATTTAAATGTTTTAGCAGGGTGCTCCAGTTAACCTGGGGCATCCTTTTTTTACACTTTTTTC
>OCTW011596223.1_pt1 | contig 12106 bp, 3 predicted proteins | sample 1539671 | NCBI WGS metagenome assembly OCTW01 (sample SAMN02144230, study PRJEB22623) | gut metagenome | biome: sheep rumen | host: Ovis aries | place: New Zealand | reverse complement strand
TGCACCACGTTCCATGCGCTCGTCTGCCCCTCTTGGGCACAGGCAAAAATCTTGTCAAGCGTAGTGCTGCCAATACCTCGCGTGGGAAAGTTGATGATGCGACGCAGAGCCTCCTCGTCGCTTGGGTTGACAACCAGCCTGAGATAAGCCATCATATCGCGCACCGACTTCTTTTCATAGAACGAATGGTTGCCATAAACTATATAGGGGATATTGTGCTTACGCAGGCACTCCTCCATGATGCGGCTCTGCCCGTTGGTACGATAGAGAATGGCTATCTCCGACAACTTGACGCCCTCGCGTCTGAGCGTATTGATGCGGCGACTGACCATTTCGCCCTCCTCCTGATCGCTGGTCAGCTCGTTGAGAATCAGCGGCGAACCCTCCTCGTTCTCGCTGAAGATATTCTTGGGAATCTGATTCTTGTTTTTACTTATCAGGCTGTTGGCCGCATTCACAATGCACTGCGTAGAGCGGTAGTTGCGCTCCAGGCGAAAGATTTGCGTGCCGCCAAACACCTTGTCAAAGTCAAGGATATTGTCAATCCTCGCTCCGCGGAAGCTGTAGATGCTCTGCGCATCATCGCCCACCACGCAAACGTTGGCCTCGGGGCCGCTCAGCTGTCTAAGAATCTCCATCTGCGCGAAGTTAGTGTCCTGAAACTCATCTACCAGAATATATTGGAACTTCTCCGCATACTTAGCCCTCACCTCGGGATAGCGCTCAAACAACAGGTAGGTGTAGAGCAGCATATCGTCGAAGTCCATGGCATTGGCCGTGTGGCATCGGTTGAAATACTCCTGATAAATCTCTCCGGTCAGCGGCACGCGGTCCATATCGTCGCGGGCATACGCCTTATCGTGCTGTCGGTACATGTTGGGAGTCACCAACATATTCTTCGCCTCCGAGATACGTGCCGCCAGCAGCTGAGGTTTATACACCTTATCGTCCAGACCGCGCTCCTTAACGATGGCCTTCAGCAGCGAGCGCGTGTCGCTGGGCTGATAGACCGTATAGTTGCTGGTAAATCCGAAGACATGAGCCTCCTGCCTCAATATGCGGGAGAAGATGCTGTGGAAAGTGCCCATCCATAGTGAGCGCGCCTTGACTATACCCACCATTTGCTCAATCCTCTCCCTCATCTCGCGTGCCGCCTTATTAGTAAACGTCAGCGCAAGAATGCGCCACGGCGCAACATCAAGGGCATCCAGCAGGTAGGCAATCCTGGTAGTAAGCACCGTAGTCTTACCACTGCCGGCACCCGCCACCACAAGCATGGACCCCTCGGTATTAACAACCGCCGCACGCTGCTGTTCGTTAAGTCTGTCTAAGTAAGAATAGCCATTCTCCATACAGAGCGCAAAGTTACGAAAAAAAAATGAGAATTGAAAGCCGAAGGCTTCGCGAAAAGGCTCTTTCGCTGTCGGCGAAGCTGGAGCGAAACTTGCAAGAGCCTTTGAAAGCGAAGTGGCAAAGCCAATGCATAGCGAAACTTGCAGAGGTCTTTGGGAGCTAAGCAGCTAAACAAGCCAAGCACGGCAGTGAACGCTGTATAGGACCGCAGATTTTAAGTTTGATTTCGTCATATTCAGTTTCGTGTCATGACGTATTATTTTTTCATCACCTCGCGCGTGTGTTGTTGTGTTGTTGTTGTTGACATAGGAGTAGATTTATCTACGACTATGTCCCTTTCTTTTATTTTCTTTTGGTTACTTTTCTTTGTTTTTCTTACTTCGTTTTTCAGCAAAAAACATGCCTTCTTAACTCCTAACTCTTAACTCTTAACTCCTAACTCCTAACTCTTAACTCCTAACTCTTAACTCCTAACTCTTAACTCTTAACTCCTAACTCTTAACTCCTAACTCCTAACTCTTAACTCTTAACCCCCAACTCCTTTACTCCATACTCCTATTTTTTCCAGATGTATATTTTTTTCTTTTTCTTCTTCTTCCGTAATTGGAGAATATTTATATTCGACAATTACTTTTTCTTTTCTTTCTATTTTCTTTTGGTTACTTTTCTTTTTCTTCTTTTCTTTTTACTTGTACAACAACTTGGTTATTAGCGAATTACAAGGACGGGGGCATTCTCAATACAAATTACCACTATAATTCTTGAAAGAAAAAGTATCTCACAGATGTTATAGATGGTTTCGTAAAATTAGTGTAATTCGTAGTTCTTTGGTATTTGTGTAATTCGTGTCCGGTGTGATTGACAGTGCAAAAAAACAGCATCTCGCACGAGGCTACAATTTCGAAAAAATAGCGAGATGCTAATCGTCACATTATCAACAAGTACGGACAGAAACGTCTCTAAAAATCACGCTATATTCTCGCCACTTTTTCATGTTCCACACCATCAAAGTTTCTGCCTCGCGCAGACTTCAGGAAAACTAAAGCTGACCTTAGCAAATCTAACGGCGACCTTACAAAATCTAACGTGGACTTAAAAAAAATAAAGCGGACTTTAGAAAAAATAATCGCGAGAAGCCGTCTGGCTTGACGCGATGAAATTGCGGCTCCTCACGATGAGATTTTGGCACCTCGCTTTAGTTTTTGGCTCGATGCCAAAATGTCAGTTTTTTATGTGTATTCCACAATCTTTCAGTGCGATTTATTCGTTTTACACGTTTTTGCAGCCGACGTTGCAACAAAGGATAAAACATCGTCACATTTTTGGATAAAAACGAAACACTTGCAGATTAATTACGTAATTTTGCGCCAAATTTATATTACACAAAACACCAACCTGTTTCCCTGCAGATTTAATACATCCAAAACAAAAAACAAATCCAATAAAAACATTTAATCACATGAAAAAACATTTATTTTTATCGTTGCTGATGTTGGCATCGGCATTCAGCACAACTTGGGCTTGGGACCTGAGCGGTCTGAGGCACATAACTGACTTAAGCCAGATTAAGGAAGGTGGTTATTACTACATCGTGAGTGACCGCACTAAGTTTAATGTAGAAGTTACCACACCAAAAGCTATTGCAGCATGGCAAAGCGGTTTTCCCGCTTGGGACAATGCGTCGCAAAACAAATACTTTGTGTATTGGAGCGAGATACAGCCTAACAATAATGCTTTTGTTTGGAAAGCAGAAAAGGTTGGCGATCAGTGGGCTTTCCAGAACACCTCAAACAGCAAATATCTTGGCGTAATGCACAAGCATCATCCCACCAATCCTCACAGCAGCGAAACAGACATGGTATTCTCAGACGATGCCAAAGGATTTACCCTTACCGACCTGAACGAGGGTGAAGGACGCTGGGCTTTTACTAATAGCGAATGGACAAGCCCCTTCACCCCCCAGCGCTATGCAGAAAGAAGCACATATAATATTGCCTTAAGGGATGGCGACAGCGACAGCAACGCTACCGATGCTGAGACATACGGCTATCCTGGTCGCTGGCACCTGTATGAAATTGCCCTGGAAGAAGGCGTGGAGTATTTTATTATTAACGACAGAGTTCCTGCAGGCTTTGCAAACAATACAGGTTGCCTTAAGGCAATGAGCAGCCTGCAAGGCAGTGATATTCATCCCAGAGAGTGGGGAGAGAAGTATATATACTGGGGCGATTTTGTGCCGACAAACGACGGCTATAAATGGACTATTGAGAGAAATGGCGAAAAATGGGCTATCAAGAACACAAAGACAGGCAAATACATTGACAACCACTATGAGCCTGTGTTTGTAGATGACCCTGTGTATTTCACTCTTACGGACTTAACTCCTGGTGCCAACAGGTTCTATATCCAGCCTGACGAGGACACCCGCGGTATCAATGTGCAAGGCTATGCCATGCATGACAACAGCTGTGTTAACCTCGTTAGTGAAGAAGGCAATGAAGAGATAGGATATTCCACTCGCTGGCATTTTGTTAAGGTTGACGCACTTGATGATTTCATTAACAAATTGGTAAACAAGAATGCAGGCACCAATGAAATCACAGAGATTGCCGGTGCAAGCGGAACCAACATCATTGGCACGGGCGGCGTTTGCCAAAGCCTTGTGCTGACCGACGGCAATACATATGCGCCCAAGAAGGCTTTCACCGCTACCAGTGCTATTTATGAGCGCACCATGGCTAATGAGTGGGGCACCATCTGCCTGCCTTATGAGGTCAGCAGCAATGACGAGGTGGAGTATTACACAATCAGCGGCATAGAGAATGACGTGCTCCAAGTGACCAAGCTTGCCACCCTCCCGGCCGGCACTCCGGCTCTGATGCGCAAGGTGAGCGGCACAGGCATCACTGCTACGGCCAGCAATGTCAGTGTGCTGACTGCTCCTGGCGCCGGCACAAGCACGGCTGTGGAGATGTACGGCACATTCCAGCAGGGTGTGGAGGTTACCGATGCCAATGCCTACTATATAAAGAACAACAAATTCTGGCAGTGCAACACCCGGTTCTACTGCGATGCCTTCCGCGCATACTTCAAAATCAATGGTAGCGGCTCCCCCACCTTCAGCATCAACATCAGCGATGATGACGTGACTGGCGTAAGCTCCGCAATGGATGACAAGGAGGCCACCATGGTGGCCATCTATGCCCCCGACGGCACCAGGCGAACAACCCTGCAGCAGGGCGTCAACATCGTCAAGCTCAGCAACGGCAAGACAGTAAAGACCGTTAAACGTTAATTATTTGAAATTTGAAATTTGAAATTTAATCAAGTCCGGATTGGCAACTTTCAAACTTTCATACTTTCGAACTTTTATAACCAACATCAGTTAAGTAATCTGCATTACACACTATGAAAAGAAATTATATTTCCCCTGCAATAGAGATAGTTAAAGTGAGTGGCACACCGCTGCTTGTACTCTCTGGCGGAGGCCAGGGCAACGAGGGCGACCATGCTGAGAGCAAACGGTTCTGGGGCACCACTGTGTTTGAAGAGGAGGAAGAGAAATCTGACAACTTCGTTTTTGGTGAATAAACAACCTGGAATATGAAAAAGTTTCTTCTTGTTTTATTAGCCATACTGGCCAATGGCCAATGGTTGATGGTCAATGGTCAAACGGTTGACCTGACCAAGTACACTCACATCACCAGCCTCAGTCAGATTGAGGAAGGAGCCTACTACTACATAGTGAGCGACCGCCGCAAGTTCAACTATCAGACCGGCGGCGACGGCGGCACCGATGGCGACAAGGTGCAGATCAAGGCCATGTCCACATACCAGAACGGCTTCACGGCCGTCAACTGGGATAACCCGGGCAACAATGTTTATTTTGTGTACTACGGTGACCTTGACCCCAAGTGCAACGGCTTTATCTGGAAGGCAGAGAAGGTCGGTGACCAGTGGGCGTTTCTCAATCAGGAGAACGGCAAGTATATGGGCCACAACAACCCCGGCGAGACAGACCTTCGTTTTGCTGATGATGCCGTAGGCTTTACCCTGACAGACCTCAACGAAGGCGAGGGACGCTGGGCCTTCACCAACAGCGACTACAAGACACCGCTCAACGTGCATCAGTATCCGCTGCGCAAGAGCCGCGGCGTGCTGGCGCTGACTCAGTGGTCAGACGCTCAAGCTACGGATGCCGACACCTATGGATACCCCGGCCGCTGGCACCTTTACAAGACCACGGCACAGGACGGCCCGGTGGCCCCCACCTTTAACACCATGGTGGCCGACGAGATGGAGAAGCTGCGCATCAGCTATGCCAAGGACCTGACGGAGGGTCAGGAATACTACATCGTCAGCGACCGCACGGCTTACGCCGGCAACACCAGCGGCAAGCCCAAGGCCATGTCAACACAGCAGGCTGGCTACACCACCAAGTGGGGCGACCAGTATGTCTATTGGGGCGACATCGACACCACCCAAACGGGCTTTGTATGGACAGTAGAGGAGATGCCCGGCGACAAGTGGGCATTCAAAAATAAAGAGAATGGCCGTTATCTGGGTAACATGAATGGCGAAGAGACCGACGTGGTGTTCTCTGACACTCCGATAGGATATACGCTCAGCGACATCGCCGAGGGTATGGGGCGCTTCAGCATGGTGAGCAGCGACAGTGAATACTCGCTCCACGTGCAGGGCTACCTGCGCGACAGGGCCAACAACTCGCTGGCCAAGCAGGCCAACGGCAACGATGACTACTCCAACGACGTAGCAACCAATGGCTATCCTGGCCGCTGGCAGATATTCCTAAAAAACAGCAAGCTGGTTAAGAAGCTCGATGATATGAAGGAAGGCTCTACCTACTATATTGTCAGCGACCGCCATAAGTATGCTTCCAGCACAGCATGGTCGCTAAGGGCAATGTCAACCCTGCAGGCAAACTACACCATAGGCTGGGGCGATCAGTATGTCTATTGGGGTGAGCTGAACCCCAAGGAAGAAGGATTCCTATGGACCGCCGAGAAGGTAGGCGACAGCCAGTGGTCTTTCAAGAACGAGGAGAACGGCCGCTATCTGGGCAACATGAATGGCGAAGAGACCGATGTGGTGTTCTCGGGCGATGCCGTGGGCTATACACTCAGCGACATAAAGAGTGGTGCCGGCAAGTTCAGTTTCGTCAACGACGAGAGCGAGTTCTCGCTCCATGTGCAGGGTTATCTGCGCGGCGGACGCCCCGACAACAGTCTGGCCAAGCAGAAGGAGGGCAACGACGACTTCAGCAGCGATGCTGCTACCTTCGGCTACCCTGGACGCTGGTTGCTATATGAAACAACCAAGACAAACAGTGGTGGCGAAGATCCCGTCTATGATAAATACAAACTCGACACCATCAATGTGGTAAGCTACAATATCTGCCACTGCGAAGGCACTGACGGCAAACTCAACCTGCAGCGCACTGCTGAGGTAATCAAGTCCTTCAATCCTACCATAGTTGCATTGCAGGAAGTAGACAAGCATTACAGCAGCCGCTCCAACAATGAGGATCAGGTAAAGCTCCTTGCTGAAGCCACCGGCATGTACGGCAAGTTTGGCACCGCAGGCAGCAACTGCGGCAATGCCATACTTTCCAAAGAGAAACCACTCTCCAGCTACACAGTTATTATAGGCGACCGCAACATGGTAGTAGTTGAGCTGAGCAACTACGTATTTGCCGGCATTCATGTTGGTCTCGGCATCAATCCCCGCCTGAAAGCCTTGGAAGCCATCCGCACCGAGGCTAAGAAATGGGAAGCCGCAGGCAAACCTTTCATTGTGGCAGGCGACCTCAACGATGAGGGCTTGGATTGGGAAGTTGAGGGCGTTCCGGGCCTGCTCTGTGACAGTCTGGTTAAGGACTTTACTTTCCATTCCGATCGTACTACCCCCACCTACTACACCGACGACAACTTTGTAATTGACCACATCATCAGCTACAAAAAGATAGGCGGCGTCAAGACGCTATCCTACGAAGTAAAGAATAGCGACGCCTCCGACCACTACCCCATCATGGCCAAGCTGCGTGTGGGCTTCCTCCGTGAGCTTAAGCCCGATGAGGTCAGGGCACTGATAGCAGACTCCGTGGCTAACGGAAACGCCATTGTGGACCTCAGCGACATGACATTCAGCCCCGAGGTAACAGCTGACGACCTGATAGCCCCGGGCAACACGCTGGTCTATTTGCCTGAAGGCTCAACCATGACCGGCAAGAACATAATCATCAACAGCCTGTGCCAAAACCTTGAACTGACAGACGGCAGCACCTTTGCTCCCGTAAAGACCTTTACCGCCAGAAAAGCCACCTACCAGCGCACCATGGAAGAAGACCAGCAGTGGAACACAGTCTGCCTGCCCTTCGTAGCCAAAAGTGATGACAATGTGGAATTCTACGCCATTAAGAGTGTTGATGAGAGCACACTGACTGTCAGCAAGCTCACAACCCTGCCCGCCGGCACACCAGGACTGGTGCGCAAGGTCAACGGCACTGGTATAAGCACCTCCTTTGCCAACGTTAGAGTGATGAAAGACATTAAGGAAAGTAAGAGTGAAGACGGTAAGTCACTGCTGATTGGCTCCTACACTCAGGATTTGGATGTCGATGACAACTATACGTATTATATTAAGGACAACAAATTCCAGCAAGGCAGCAGCAGCTTCAAGTGTGATGCTTTCCACGCTTACCTCAAGATGGTGAGCGATGAACCTGCCAGCCTCTCAGATACTTACGAGATAGTCATCGACGGCGACCAGACAACTGTGGATTCTGCGACAAAGGACAACAACGCTACCATAGTGGGTATCTACTCCACCGACGGCACCAAGCGTACCGCCATGCAGCAGGGAGTCAACATCGTGAAACTGGGCAACGGCAAAGTGCAGAAAGTCGTTAAAAAGTAGCAATCTGCTTTTTAACTGGATAAATCACGCAGCAACCTTTAGCTCAGGATAACGCACTGCCTACGCTGAGAAAATCATAAAGGCACAAGAAATCTCTTAGTCTGCTCGCAAAAAATAGTAGCACGCACATAATTTTTGCGCAGACTAAGAGATTTTTTTGGAGATTATGTTTTTTTTTACTAACTTCGCAACAAAATATCTTAACATTATCGTCATGAGAAAATCAAATATCATTATGTGGATTGCCACTCTGCTGCTCACAGCAGTTGCAGGCACTACGCAGAGCTACGCTCAGCTGCTCAAGGGCAGGGAACGCGTCACCACCGTAAGCGAACTGAAGGAGGGGCATGTGTACTTCCTGGTAAGCGACCGCAAGAAGTTTGTAGGCAATACCACAGGCTTACCTAAGGCGATGTCAACGCTCCAGGAGAGCTACCCAGTCAAATGGGGCGACAAGTACGTCTACTGGGGCGACATTGACACCACCAAAACCGACTACAAATGGAAAGCTGAGCGCTGTGGTGAGGGATGGGCTTTCCTCAACATGGGGAACAACCGCTACCTCGGCCCCAAGAACACCGACGAGGCTGACGTCATCTTCTCCGACACCCCGATGCAGTACGACCTAATCGACCTCGAAGAAGGAGCAGGACGCTTCTACATGATTGGCGACGGCTACGACTACTCGCTCACCGTACAGGGATTCGGCATCAACCGTGCCGACAACGCGCTGGCAGTGCAGCGCGAAGGCAACGACGAGTATGACTCGCAGGCTGCCACCAACGGCTACCCAGGCCGCTGGCGTATTTTCTCCGCAGAGGCTTATGATGCCTCCCAAGACGACGGTTCCTATGACGACCCGGTCGTTGACCCCGACCCGGGGCCTTCACCAGAACCAACCAATCTGCTAGACGACTATAAGCGCATCTTCAACATCTCAGAATTGGAGGATGGTGCCACCTACTTTATTATCAGCGACCGCACCAAGTATGCAGGCAATTCTACCGGCAAACCAAAAGCTATGTCGCCCATGATTGACTCCTACACCATCAACTGGGGCGACCAGTACGTCTACTGGGGCGACTTCGATGAAGAGCAGGAGGCCTTCCAGTGGATAGCAGAGGAGACCACCGACGGCCGCTGGGCCTTCCGCAACGTGACGAAAAACCTGTATCTCGGTGAAGGTTCCGGTGGTGACCAGGACGTGATCTTCTCCAGCGAGCCAGTGGGTTACACTCTCACTGATCTCGAAGAGGGAGCAGGCCGCTTCTACATGGTGAGCGATGATAATACCCACTCACCCCACGTGCAGGGCTACCTGCGCAGTGACCGTCCAAACAACAGTCTGGGCAAGCAGACCGTAGGCGACGATGACTACTCTGACGACGTAGCTGATAATGGCTATCCCGGACGCTGGCAGCTCTACCTCTGCAAGAGTAATGTCAAACTGGGATATATCGACGACCTCAGCGACGTGAAGGAAGGTGCTACCTACTGGATTATCAGTGACCGCAAGAAGTGGGCCGGCAGTAGCGTGGAAACACCGAGAGCGATGTCTACACTGCAGAGCAGCTACTCCGTAAACTGGGGCGACAAGTTTGTCTATTGGGGTGCGCTCAATGAGGAGGCTGACGGTTATGTATGGGAAGCCGAGAAGGTCGGCGACACACAGTGGGCTTTCAAAAACAAAGAGAACAGCAAGTATCTCGGCACCAAAAACCCGGGTGAAACTGACATGGTGTTCTCCGAAACGCCCGTAGGGTTTACTCTCACCGACCTCGGAGAGACCTTCACCTTCACCAACAGCGAATACACTACTCCGCTCAACACCATCGGCTACAGCAATGTCAACCGTCCCAACAACACCGTGGGTGCCAAGCAGGACGACTCCGATGCCAACTGCACTGATGGCGCTGCCAACGGCTACCCCGGCCAGTGGCGCCTATACAAACTCAGCGAACCGGCAGAACCTACCCAGAAAGTGGAGATACCAAATGGTTTCTACAACATCGTAAGCACCACCACTCCCAAGCTGGCTTGGCTGCAAAGTCAGGAGGACGAGGTGTGCGCCACTACAGAGGGTGCCGAACTGATGTGCAAAGAGATGCGCAAGGGTGACCCACGCACCATCTTCTACATCCAGAAGATGGATGAAGAGAAGGGTACCTACAGCATGCGCAACTACGTAACCAACCAATACGTAGGCCAGCTGAAGGACGGCATAGCCACCATGACTGACACCGAGACACCACTCACCCTTGAGTATGTGCCGGATGTGCGCAACACCTTATATATATACAGCAACGACGAGGAGCTGCCGCTCTGTACTCAGGAGTCCGACAAAGCCCACATCGGCACCGATGCCAACTGGCAGGACAACAGCGTCAGGGCACAGTGGAAAGTGCAGAGCGTTACCATTGCCTCCATGCGCACCAACGCTGCCAAGATAAGGTACAATCTGGCCAAGGAGGTAGCAGCAAGTAACAATCCCACCTACTTCAACGACTACACCGACCTCAGCGAGGATAAGCAGGAGGTGCTCAAGCGAGTATGGAACAAAGCTCAAGACCATCTCTACAACGGCGCCTTCCAAATAATCGTGGAGCAGGATATCGACAACCTCAAGGCTGCCCTCAAGGGCGAATATGAGGAGCCCGTTTACAACAAGTACCAGAAGGACACCCTCACCGTTGTAAGCTACAATGTGAAGCGCTGCAACGGCAATTACCGCCAGACGGCCAAGGTTATCATGGACCAGAAGCCCGACGTAGTGGCCATACAGGAAGTAGATAGCACCTCTACCCGATTCCAGATGGCACAACTGGCGCAGGCAACAGGTATGTACGGCATCTTCTGCCACGCCGACACGCCCGACTACGGCATAGGTATGCTCTGCAGCGAGAAGCCCCTGTCTGTGAAGTGCGTTGACCTCGTGCCTGACTTCGAGAGACGAGTGATGCTCGTATGTGAGTTCCAGAACTACGTGTTCTGCAGCCTCCATGTGGGTATCTACGCCTCCAGTCGCCGTGGCGATACCGGCTCAGGCGGTATGATCTACAGAGAGGCGCAGAACTGGGAGGCCAGCGGCAAGCCGTTTATCGTGGCCGGTGACTTCAACGACGACGGCACCGACGGCGAGATGCAAGGCGCACGCGGCGCTCTCACTAAGTATCTGCAGGAGCACGACTTCACTTACCACTCCGACCTCAAGACTCCCACATGGAGCGAGGGTATATATGTTATCGACAATATCATCAGCTACGACAAGATTGGCGGCGTTGAAAAGATTGACTACTATGTGGTGGACGACCACACTACCTCCGACCACATGCCTATTGTGGCCAACCTGCTTGTGGGGTTTGAAGATCCCAATGGGATAAAGTTTGAAAATGCAAAAGTGCAAAAGAGCGAAAGTGAGAAGGTATATGACCTTAATGGCACACAGGTGGCAGAATCGGCTGACGGTATTACATCTTTGCCCGGAGGCATCTATATCTTTGACGGCAAGAAAATGAAGAAGTAAGCCCTGTCTTATGTCCCGAGCCTCCTCTCTTATCTCACTAAGGAGGAGGACAGGAAGTCCCCATACGATTTCGGGGGGCGCAATTGTTTGCGCCCCCCGATTTTTTTCTATTTAAGTCTGGGAAAAAAGTAACTTTTACCGGACAACGATAAAAAAAAGGTAATAATATAGATGTTTATTCCGAGTCTTTTGCGTGATCATTGTCTGAGTTTAATCTAATCCCCTTGAAAAAAGTTTTAACTCCGTGGAAAAATAAACTAACTCCGTGGAAAAAAAATCTAAGAGCCTCGAGCT
>OCTW011543219.1_pt1 | contig 12109 bp, 9 predicted proteins | sample 1539671 | NCBI WGS metagenome assembly OCTW01 (sample SAMN02144230, study PRJEB22623) | gut metagenome | biome: sheep rumen | host: Ovis aries | place: New Zealand | reverse complement strand
GCCTCCGCCGTCAGCTCCGGATCATTGATGTAGCCCATCATGACCGAGGGGCTCTTGACCTGGATCTCGCCGTCCACAAACCGCACCTGGCAGCCGCGCACTGGCCGGCCGACCGACTTGATCTTGTCCATGTTTCCATAGTCAGGCGAAGAGATCTTGGGCGCGCACTCCGACATGCCGTAGCCCTGGCCGGTGACAACGCCCAGGTCCGCCAGACCCCTGGCCAGCGCCTCCGACAGGTAGCCGCCGCCGCTGACGATCTTGTGGAGCCTCGATCCCATGATCTGGGACTTGAGATATTCCAGATCCTGGTCGGGATGCTTCTTCGCGGCAATCGCGACACGGTTGAGCAGCATCTTGGCCATCATGGGCACGATCCGCAGCATGGTCGGCTGGAAAAGGTCGATATAATAGAGGAATTTGGTGACGTCATCGCACAGGCAAAGGGTGCTGCCGTACCGCATGACCAGCAACAGGTCGCCGCTGAGGCAGAAGACATGGTGGATGGGCAGGATGCTCAGGCAGGTCTCCCTTCCGTCATCGGAGCTGAACAGGTTGTCCAGCAGGTTGGCGTGAGAGAGCATGACGCCCTTTCCGTGCCCTGTCGTGCCTGAAGTGAAAATGATCACCGCGCAGTCCCCGGGCTCCGCCGCATAGGTGAAGTTCGCAATGCGGAACTCCCTGTGGATCTGGGGCGCGGAAAAATGGTGCTTGCGCTGCTGGATACAGATGATCTCCTTCACACAATCACAGGCCTCCATCAGATACTCCGCGTCGCTCAGATACTCATAGTCAAAAAACAGGATGTCCGCCTCCGCACGCTCCAGGTTCTCGACAAAGGCCTCCTTGCTCAGCTGCACATCCAGGGGCACCGCCACGTTTCCCGAGGCCGCAACGCCCATCAGGACCGTCATATATTCATAGCTGTTCTTGCCGATCATGGCGACATGGAGCTTCTTTCCCATTTCCCCGCTCCGGTTCACGGCCCAGTGGGCCACCGCCCGCGTGTCCATGGCAAAGGTTCGGTAACCCTTCTCGTAGACGATCCCGTCCTTCTCATAGCGGACGAAGACCTGGTTCTCATAATCCAGGGCCGCGTTTTCCAGCAGATCTCCCAGTGTATGGATATTTTCTTTCGTGATCATATTCTCTTCCTTTCATCGGCAGGAGTTTTGGCCCGCCTTTTACTTCGCAATACGAAATATTAGGCCAAAAAAAATTCAGAACTCGCTTGCTTATACTGTGCGCCCGGGACAGATTACACCCTGCAGCGCGCCGATTCACGTCGTTCCGTAATCCCGACTTTCCCCACCGGACAAAAGCAAGTATACAGGCCCGCAATTTATTTCGCAATGCGAAATGTATACAATCTTTGATTCCCGCTTTACAAAATCTTTGCCACATGTGCACAAATTGCGCGAAGCAGTGAGCCATGCGCGTTCAAACGAAAAACCAGCCGCTGGGAGCTTGCTCACAAGCGGCTGGCTTTTCGTTTGAACGCATACGGCGAACGCCGCGACAGCGAGCAAAAAGCGCAGCGTTTGCGAGCCTGTCGGCATGGCGAACTGCCATTGCGCAGGTACGGCGAACGCCGCGACAGCCAGCCTGTCGGCATGGCGAACTGCCGCTACATCTCATCAAAATACCGGTTCACCTTGTGCAGCAGCTCGATCAGCTTGACGGTATCGTCCAGGCCGAGCGCCTCGTAGAGTCCGCTGTACTGGACGCGGATCTGCTCCCGTCGTTCCGTCACGCTGCGGGCTCCCTTGGGGGTGATCCTGACCAGCACCCGCCTGCGGTCCTCCGGATCCCGTTCCCGGCGGATCATCCCCTTCTTCTCAAGGGTCTTGAGAATATCTGTCATTCGTCCCGGGACCAGGGACAGCTTCTCCGCCAGATCGCCGGGATGAACATCCTCCTGCTGGCGCACCAGCCAGGTCAGGACCGCGTTTTCACCACGCAGGCTCTCGATCAGGCTGGCGTTCTTTTTATTCCCTACGATTTGAAAAAGGATCCTGTAGAGCTGTTCTCCATAGGGCACTTTTTCCAGTTCCTGTTCTCCCTTAAGCATATTTGTACCCTCGCTGACTTCTTTATTATTGTATTATTTTCCGGTTTTTGCGGGACACTGTCAACAGCCCCCGGGGAAGAAAAGTGCCGGCATCCACCATAAAGACCAAAGGTTACAGTACAGACCCACCTGAAAATTCGAGGTGTTTTTCGCGTTTTTTGTGAAAAAACCGAGGAGAACGGCGAAAATCGCGCGCGTAAGCGCATTAGAATGCGATTTTCGCCAGTTACATGTTCACGCGCACAACAGGGCGTGAACTGTAACGACCAGAGCAAAAAGGCAAACAATTCATCCCACAGGTATTGAAAAAGAACAGACCGGGCTCTATAATACAGGCACATTATGTAGTTAGTTGTGTATAACTTATATTATAGATGTTTTCTTTGGTATCAGCATATCGGAGGTACAATATGTCTGTTTCTACTATTCTCAATACCACGGCCGGCGTCCTGATCCCCTTTGCCGGGACAACACTGGGCGCGGCCTGTGTCTTTTTCCTGAGGGGAGAAATGAGTTCCGGTATCCGCAAGGTCCTGACTGGTTTTGCCGCGGGCGTCATGGTGGCCGCCTCCTTCTGGAGCCTTTTGAACCCATCTCTTGAAATGGCGGCACATATGGGCCGGCTGTCCTTCATCCCCGCTGCCACCGGTTTTCTGATCGGGATGATCTTTCTCCTGGTTCTGGATCTTGTCACGCCCCACATGCATCTGAACAGCACGGAAGAGGGACCGCGGACCGGCATCCGCAGGACGACCAAGCTCATCCTGGCCGTGACGCTTCACAATATTCCCGAGGGGATGGCGGTCGGCGTCGTCTACGCGGGATGGCTGAGCGGTGACAGCGGTCTCACAGCCGCCGGCGCACTCGCCCTATCCCTCGGCATCGCGATCCAGAACTTCCCGGAGGGCGCCATTGTCTCCATGCCCCTGCGGGCGGAAGGCATGAGCAAGCCCGGCACCTTTCTGTGCGGAACGCTCTCCGGCATCGTGGAGCCGGCAGCCGCCCTTCTGACCATCGCCGCCTCCTCCCTGATCACCGGCATGCTCCCCTATCTGCTGAGCTTCGCCGCCGGCGCCATGATGTATGTCGTCGTGGAGGAGCTGATCCCGGAAATGTCCGAGGAGCCCCACAGCAATCTCGGCCCGGTCGCCTTTGCCTTCGGCTTTGTCCTCATGATGATCCTGGATGTGACGCTGGGGTGACCTTCTGCAGATGCCCCAAGTGGAAATTTCATTTCCATTTTTCAGCCTCGCCTCTTCCTTTGTAATCTAAATTGAATTTTTGTGCCCTTTATATTGACATTAAATTTCCATTGATGTATAATATCAATATATCAAGAGTGTTTAAATGGAAATTTTCTTTCAAAAGGAGTTTTGTGAGATGACATTAGACGAAATGAAGAGATGGAAACGGACACTTGCCATGACCTCCGAAGAGATTTCCGAAGCTTCAGGGGTCCCGCTCAGCACAGTACAGAAGGTTTTCAGCGGCGTGACACGGTCCCCCAGGAAGGCGACAGTGGAGTCCATCCTCGCCGCCCTGGAGAAAAAAGCAGCACAGGAAGGCCTTGACTTCGACCGATCCGCTGCCGGCAGGGCACCAAAGCCCTATTCCTATTTGGATGATCTTTATGGAAGTGATCAGACCGGGAATGACAGAGCCAAGTCGAATACTTTTTCCGGAAATCTGCTCGGAGAAAACCACTTTTCCGCTTACCCGGATCGACTGGAGGAATCTGCCGGCGTCTATCGCATTGAGAAAAGGGAACCCCCAAAAGAAAAAAAGCAGGGCGAGTATACCCTGGAGGATTACTATGCCCTGCCGGACGAGCGCCGGGTCGAACTGATCGACGGTGTATTTTATGATATGTCCGCGCCCGCGGTCATTCATCAGAAAATCCTGGGCGAGCTGTTTATTCTTTTCAGAGAGTGCATGGACAAACACGAGGGCAAATGTGACGTCTACCTGTCCCCCTGCGACGTCCGGCTTGACCGGGACAACCGGACCATGGTGCAGCCGGATCTGCTGGTTCTCTGCGAGGAATATGACATCAGGGCAAAAAATATCGACGGCGCGCCGGATCTGACCCTGGAGATCCTGTCGCCTTCCACCCGGTCCAAGGATATGCTTCTCAAACTCCACAAATACGCCAATGCGGGCGTGCGGGAATACTGGATCGTGGATCCGGAACAGAAGACGGTCCTCGTCTATGACCTGGAACACGAGAACTATTATCCCGACAAATATTCCTTTGAGGACCGCATCCCCATCATGATTTCCGGCGGCGAGTGCAGCATCGACTTCTCCCGGATCATGCACAGGATCGAGAGCTACTACATGGATTGACAGAAAAAACGGACACGGATTGCCTGCTCTTAGCAGAAGGCACCCTGTGTCCGTCATTTTCTCACTATTAATCAGAATTCATCATGCTTCCAGAAGTTTTACAAATGCATCGCCGCAGGCGCTTGTCGTTGCCCTGCCGCCCTGGTCAGGCGTCAGGCTCTCCTGATGGTCAGACAGCATGATCTCCATGGTATCCAGGATTCTTTTTCCCAGGTCTTCGTGCCCGAAGAAATCAAGCAGCTGGGAGGCGGACCAGATGGCTGCCAGGGGATTGGCGGTCTGCGTACCCGCGATGTCGGGAGCTGATCCGTGGATGGGCTCAAACATAGAGGGAAACTTCCGTTCCGGGTTAAGGTTGGCACCGGCGGCCAGGCCCATGCCGCCCGCAATGGCCGCGCCCAGGTCCGTGAGGATGTCGCCGAAGAGGTTGGAGGTAACGACAATCTGGAAGCGGGCGGGGTCCTTGACCATAAACATGGAGGCAGCGTCCACCAGCAGAGAATGCGTCTCAACATCCGGATATTCCTGTCCCACCTCTTTAAAAATGCTGTCCCAGAAGACCATGGAGTAGTTGAGCGCGTTGGCCTTGCTGACACTGGTCAGGGTCTTTTTCTCCTTTCTGGCCAGCTCATAGGCATAGCGGATGACGCGCTCGGTGCCCTTTCTGGAAAAAACGCTGTCCTGGATGACCACTTCCCCCGGCTGTCCTTTGTAGAGCCAGGCACCCTGGCCGGAATACTCGCCCTCCGTGTTTTCCCGGATGAAGGTCATGTCGATGTCCTCTGTCTTCACATTTTTCAGAGGACAATCCGCGCCCCTCAGGAGCTTCACCGGTCGCAGGTTGATATACTGGTCGAAGTCGTGCCGGATCCGGATCAGAAGGTCGCGCAGGGAAATATTGTCCGGAACACCCGGATAGCCCACGGCTCCCAGCAGGATAGCATCAAAGCCGCGCAGCATTTCGATCCCGTCGTCCGGCATCATTTTCCCGGTCTTCAGATAATATTCGCAGCCCCACGGAAAGTCAGTGAAATCAAAGCGGAATCCGCCATCCATGGCTGCCGCGGCTGTCAGGACCTTTTTGCACTCCGTCATGACCTCCGGGCCGATCCCGTCGCCTGCGATAACTGCGATTTTATACTCTTTCATAATATAACCTCCAGGGCAAAGAGCTGGCGGAACACCCGGGCAGAATGTACAGCTGCCTTCTATTCCTTTTGCCGCCCTGCGGCAGCCGCTCTTATTTGATGAATCCGACCTGCCTGCTGATCAGCTCCACCTGCTCGTCCTTTTTCTGATTATACTCCACTTTTTTCTCTTCGAAATAGTTTCTGCCATAGGAATCAATGGAGACGATCAGGGGGCCGAACTCTTTGACGTGGCAGTGCCAGAGAGTCTCGGGCATACCCAGGTCCTTCCACTGGGCCTCGACGATTTCTTCGACTTCTGTGGCGGCGACAACAGCGTTGCCGGCAGGAAATACGCAGTGAATGGCTCCGAATTCTTTGCAGGCACGCTCGGTGTTCTCCTTCATGCCCCCCTTGCCCAGGATGACCCGGACACCGGTGGTCTTGACAAATTCGTACTCAAATTTCTCCATACGCATGGAGGTGGTCGGTCCGACGGAGACCATCTCATATTTGTCCTCTCCCAGGGGACGGATAATGGGGCCCGCATGGAGGATCGCGGCATCTCTGACGTCCACGGGAATCTGTCTGCCCTCTTCCACCACGCGGCGGTGGGCCACGTCGCGGCAGGTGGTCAGGTCGCCTGTCAGGTAAATGATGTCGCCGATGTGGATATCTTTGAGGTCCTCCGCGGAAACGGGAGTGACCAGGATCTTTTTGCCGTCTCTGATTTCTACTGCCATTTTATACCTCTCATTCCGGAGATTCTACGCTCTCCTGACTGTTATCTTCTGATGGGCTCTTTTTCAATTCAAATTTTTCCGTCAGGCTTCTTTGTACTCAAACCCGGTGTGTGTATCCACGGTGAAGTTGAGGTCTTTGTCAAAGACGATGTGGCCTCTGCGGTGGCTCCAGCAGCCGACGTTGACCGCAACGCCTATGGCGGAGGGATGGCGGGCCGTATTCTCGATGTTGACGCCCATGACAGAGTACTTTCCGCCCATGCCCTGGGGGCCCAGGCCGATGGCATTGATGCCGTCCTCGAGGAGTTTCTCCATCTTGGCCGCGTTGGCGTTGTCATTGTGTGATCCGATGGGGCGCATCAGGGCTTTCTTGGAATTGAGGGCCGCGGTCTCGACGGAGGTCCCGACGCCGACGCCGACCAGGAGAGGCGGACAGGCGTTGAGACCATAGGTCGTCATGCGGTCCAGGACGAATTTGGTGATGCCTTCGTAACCTTCACCGGGCATGAGGACGGTCGCGTTGCCGGGAAGGGTGCAGCCGCCGCCGGCCATGTAGGTGTAGATCTCGCACTGATCGGAGTGGGGGACGATGTCCCACCAGACAGTCGGTGTGCCCTTGCCGACGTTCTTGCCGGTGTTGTACTCGTCAAAGGTCTGGACGGAATTGTGGCGAAGGGGTGTGTCGACGGTCGCCTGCATGACGGCTTCCTTGAGCAGGACCTCGAGATCATCAATGTAGGGGAACCGGGTGCCGCACTTGACCCAGAACTGGAGGACGCCGGTGTCCTGGCAGGAGGGGCGGCCGAGCTTGACAGCCAGTTCCTGGTTGCGGAACATGGTCTCGTAGATGGTCTTGGGCATGGGATCGGTCTCTTTTTCGCTGAGCTCCTTGAGCTTTGCGATGACGTCGTCCGGCAGCTTGATGCCGGTGAAGCCGACGAACTGGGCCATGATATCCTTCAGTTTCTTGAGCTGTGCTTCGTGTGACATGGTGTACTCCTTTCTGCGGAACCTCTGCGGAAATCCTGAAAATTCTTTCCTGTGGAATCTGATTTTGAATCGGGCAGATCGTATTCCCGTTTTGCGTTTTACGTTTTACGATTTTTCATTTTTGTTCATTCTCCGAAACCCGGCTGTTTTCAGCCTGGCTGCTTTTGAAGCGCACAGGCTCCCGGGGCCCCGTTCAGGGCGATCACGGATAGAAGGGGAAAGCGATCGGAAGGATGATCATACTGACGACGGTTGCGATGACGATCAGGGGAAGCCCGGATTTTACATAATCGATAAACTTGTAGCCGCCGGCGCCGACGACCATGGTGTTGGCGGGCATTCCGATCGGGGTTGCATAAGCGCAGGAACCGCCGATGACGCAGGCCATGAGGACTGCTCTGGGATCCGCTCCCATTCCCTGGGCGATGGAGAGACAGATGGGTGCCATCAGGGCAGTGGTGGCTGTGTTGGACATAAAGTTGGTCATGACGCAGCAGAGGATGAAGACGACGAAGGTGAAGATCAGCGGGGAGGGATTGGATCCCAGAGCGCCGATCACCTTTCCGGCGATCATCTCGCCCGCGCCGGTGTCCTGCAGGGCCGCTGCCAGAGACAGCGTGCCGCCGAAGAGGAAGATGGTCTTGAGATCGATGGATCTGAGGGCTTCCTTTTCGGAGATGACGCCGGTCAGGATCAGGAGGATGGCGCCGATACAGCCGGAAATACAGAGCTTGATGCCGATCTGGTCTTCAAAGATCATGGCTGCCAGGGTGGCGATCAGAATGACCAGGGACAGGGTCTTTTTCCACTGGGGCACTTTGGAAAAATCCTTCTGATCGTCAAAGACGGAGGCGCCGTCGTCTGTGGTCTCGTGGTTGGGCAGAAGGCGGAAGCCGACGGTCGCGTAGAAGAGGATGCCGCAGACCAGGATGGGAAGTCCGACGATAGCGTATTCAAAGAAGCCGAACTTCAGTCCGAGGGGCTCCAGGGCCGACTGGGCGATCATGTTGCCGGGTGCACCGATGAGGGAGAGGTTGCCGCCCATGGCCGCCGCAAAAACGAGGGGCATCAGGAGGCGGGATCTCTTAAATCCGGACTTGGCTGCAATTCCGATGACGACCGGAATCAGGACAGCTGCGGTTCCCGTGTTGGAGAGGACGCCGCTCATGAGGCCGACGATGACCATGATCGCGATGATCAGGCTCCGCTCCGTCTTTGCAAATTTCGTGACGATCCCGCCGATCTCATTGGCCATGCCTGTCTCAAAGAAGGCGCCGCCGACGATGAACATGGCAACAAAGAGAATGACATTGGAATCGATGAAGCCCGCAAAGGCTGTCTTGACGTCCAGGACGCCGGTGACGCAGAGGCCTACGCAGACGATCATGGACGTCAGACCCAGCGGGATTTTTTCCGTGACAAACATGATAATGGCAAACGCCAGAAAAATCAGGGTGATGGTGGCTGGACTCATGGTTTTCTTCTCCTCCTCACATAGCAGACTGTTTCTTTACAGCTGATCTGCATTTTTCTCAGGTCTGGTTTTTTCAGTTCTGTAATTCCATCAGGTCTTTCTGTGCTGTTTTAAAGAATGATCCGGCCGGATTCATTTGATCTGTCTCTATTGTATTTGAATGATAGAATAAAGTAAATTTGTGTATTTTTAGAATAGTATAGTTAAATTTTATACATTCGAAGCCGTATGTGCTGCTGTGCTGCTGTTCTGCTGCGGCCGGACCCGCACGGTGGGCCGCACAGGGTCATAGCATGATGCACGTATCCTTCAGGAGGCGCCGCGCTGCAGACAGACCCGCACGGTGGGCCGGAATATTCCGATCAGCAAAAAGCGGATGCAGCCACCGGTCTACCGGGACTGCATCCGCAAAAGAAAATAATATGAAGATGTTGATCACGAAATCCCGGCAAAGGCACTTTGACGAGACGGGGACACTCACCCTCCTTCTGCCTCAACATCATATTATGAACGATATTTCCTGACGTAGTCGATAAACTTCATCGTGCGCTCCGGGATGAAGACACCCTTCTTCCAGATCACACCGAATTTGCTGGTGATCTCAGGGCGGATGGGAATCTGGATAAAGTCCCTGGGATTGGCCGGCAGCTTCGAGTACAGGAAGGCGCCGCAATTTCCTCCGCGCAGGAAGTTCAGTATGGTATAGAGCTGGCTGGTGTAGGCGAGAACATCCGGCGTCATGCCCATGGCCGCGTACCGGCTGCGGACAGTTTCATTCTGGACGGAATCCGTGTTGAAGAGAATAATCTTTTCATCCTTCAGCATCTCAAAGGTGATCGACTGCTCCCGCGCATAGCGGTGGCTGCGCCCCACGCAGTAGACATAGGAGTCCTCCATCAGGACCCGTGAATTGAACTGATCGATATTGTAAAAATCCATGTTGACCAGAGCCACATCCAGTTCTTCCGCCTGTACCATGCTGCAGGCCTTGACAGATCCATATTCCATAAGCTGGACCGGAAGACCCGTCTTTTCCTGAAAGACATCCGTCAGCGCAGGAAAAAACAGGGTGCTGATAACAGGCGGAATCCCGATGCGGATGGGCTTCTCCGTTTCTCCCAGCGAAGAAAACTCCGTCACCATGGCCCTCGTCTCCCGCAGGACCGCATCTGCGCGCTGGTAAAAGGCCTCCCCCTCCCGGGTCAGGGAGATCCTGTTCTTTTCATGGTGAAAGAGCCGCAGCTTCAGCTCCTTTTCCAACTCCCGGATGGCTACCGAGATCGTCGGCTGCGTCACATACAGCTCCTCCGCCGCGCGCGTGATGCTGTGATAGCGGCAGACCGCGCAGAAATACTCCAGCTGGACCAGTTTCATACACGCTTCCTCCTGTTGTCTTCTCTCATCAAAATTCTACCACAGGCGGAATGGCCGTCACAAGTCAGTGGGCGAACGCAAGTTACTGTCACGCCCTCGAGGGGGCGTGAACAGCTGTATTATCGACATAATATATGCTACTATTCGTGTATAAAAAAGACGGAAGACCCGCTCCGCCTGCAGACTCCTGGCCTTGCGATCCCTTTGAGGGAGCTCCGGAATCCGCAGGATCTGAAGTCACCAGGAACATTTCTGTTTCATGCATGGTACTGAAAACGCGAAAGGTAAAAAAAATGGGACATCTGACATCGAGAGATGCTTATAAAAATCTGGAGGACCGGCTCAACTGGTTCACCCAGGGGGCGCCGTCCTCGGAGACGCTCACAAAGATCCTGCAGGTCCTCTTCACGGAGAAGGAGGCCCAATGGGTGGCAAAACTGCCCATCCGTCCCTTTTCTCTGAAAAAGGCCGCCCAGCTCTGGGGCACCACAGAGGCAAAAGCGGAAAAGCTCCTGGACCGGCTCTGCGAAAAAGGGCTGCTGGTCGATTCCTACGACCGCGGCGTCCGCAAGTTCGTCCTGCCACCCCCCATGATCGGTTTTTTTGAGTTTTCCCTCATGCGGACCCGGGGCGACATCGACCAGAAGTATCTGAGTGAGCTCTTTTACCAGTATATCAATGTCGAAGAGGACTTCATCAAGGACCTCTTCCTGGGCATGGACACCAAGCTGGGCCGGGTCTTTGTCAACGAGTCCGTTCTCATGACAGAAAAGACCAACCACATCCTGGATTACGAGCGGGCCACCCACATCATCGAGGAGGCTGATTTCATCGGCGTCGGAACCTGTTTCTGCCGCCACAAGAACTACCACCTGGGCATCCCCTGCAAGCTCAACGCCCCCATGGAGACCTGCCTGACCTTCGGCAACGTGGCCCGGTCCCTTGCCGAGCACGGCGGCTACACGCGCCCGATCGACAAGTCGGAGGCCAAAGAGATCCTGGAGATGTGCTACGGCTACAACCTGGTCCAGATGGGCGAAAATGTCCGTGAGCATCCCGCCTTCATGTGCAACTGCTGCGGCTGCTGCTGCGAGGCCCTGGAGGCTGTCAAAAAATTCAGCCCCATGCAGCCCATCGCCACAACCAATTACCTGCCGAAGATCAATGCGGATGAATGCGTCTCCTGCGGAAAGTGCGCGAAGGTATGTCCCATCGAAGCAATTTCTATGCGGGAAAATGCGCCAATGGAGACCCCGGTGTCCGGAACAGCCGGTGAAACCGGCTCTTCCCGCGCTGCCACAGCCTCCACGGGCCATGCATCCGATTGCGAAAAAGAAGCAGGTCCCTCTTTAAGCCCTGTTTCCATGCAGAAAAAAAGACCCGTCATCGACGAGTCCATCTGTCTGGGCTGCGGGGTCTGCGCCAGAAACTGCCCCAAAAAGGCCATCTCCCTGCAGCGCCGGCCGATCGAAGTGATCACCCCTGTCAACAGCACCCACCGCTTCGTCCTGCAGGCCATCGAAAAGGGAACCCTGCAGAACCTGGTCTTCGACAACCAGGCCTTTGCCAACCACCGCGCCATGGCCGCCGTCTTCGGCACCATCCTGAAGCTCCCGCCCCTCAAGCAGGCCCTGGCCAGCAAACAGTTCAAGTCCGTCTACCTGGACCACCTCCTTTCCGCGCAGAGAAAGGAAAAGCACTGAGATTCTGCGTCAGTGAACCACAAGGGACGGTTCTCTCCGGTATTTTTTTACAAGTGGTCAAAAGGGACGGTTCTCAATGGAGCTTTTTCATGAAAGAAGTGCCAATGAGAACCGTCCCTCCCGGTCGTCGTTAAAAGTGCCACGGAGAACCGTCCCTCCTGGTACATTTTGACCCCGTGAAAAAGGCAGGGGACAGGGAAACGTTCCCTGCCTCCTGCCGGATCCGTTAAAAATCATGAGCTGGAACTCTCCGCCCGGTCTTCCAGCATCTTCTGCAGCTG
>OCTW011602319.1_pt1 | contig 12120 bp, 6 predicted proteins | sample 1539671 | NCBI WGS metagenome assembly OCTW01 (sample SAMN02144230, study PRJEB22623) | gut metagenome | biome: sheep rumen | host: Ovis aries | place: New Zealand | reverse complement strand
CCGGTGCTTTCGCCGCCGCAGAAGCCTTCGTCAGGGTTGATTTCTTCACTGTCATGAAATGGCCTCGCTTTCCGTTCGTTCTATCTGAAAAAAATGGTGTGTGCGATGGGGACAACCGGTATACCGGTTGCGTAATCTTGTTCTAAAAATACCGCCGGAACGATTGAAAACACACGGTTTTCGTCGAAATACCGGGGCAGATATTTAATTTAACGTATTATACCATATTCTTGAATATGGGTCTACGTTGGGATATAATATTAGAAAGATTGTTTTTGCGAATATTCAGCCATGAATGGAGAGCGACATGACAGTGAAGAAGGACATCATATCGGAACAGAAATATCTGTTCCATCAGGGAAAGAATTACAGGACATATGACCTGCTGGGCGCCCATCCTGCAGGGAAGAAACCGGAAGACGGCATTGTATTCCGGGTATGGGCCCCCCGGGCGCAGGCTGTTTCCCTGGTCTCTGACCGGAACGGCTGGGATCCGGAGGCGGAACCGATGGTGCAGATGGCGGATGACCCGACCATCTGGGAACTGACTGCGAAGGAGATGCGGGTCGGTGACTTATATAAATACGCCGTAACGGCAGATGACGGCCGGGTGATGTTCAAGGCCGATCCGTACGCCTTCGAAAGTGAGAAGGGAACAGTGGACGAAGGGCACCAGATGGCATCCCGGGTCAGTGACCTGGCGTACTTCTACCAGTGGGGGGATCAGGAATGGATCCGGAGCCGGGACGGCCGAAACCACTATGAGTCTCCGATGAATATCTATGAAGTGCATCTGGGATCCTGGCGTCACCGGAAGGACGGCAGTGTCATGAGTTACCGGGAACTGGCGGGGAAGCTGATTCCGTATGTGAAGAAGATGGGTTACACGCACCTGGAAGTCATGCCGCTCACCGAGTATCCGTTCGAGGGATCCTGGGGGTATCAGGTCACCGGATACTTCAGTATCACGTCCCGGTACGGCACCCCGGATGATTTCAAATATTTCGTGGACAGCTGCCACCGGGCGGGCATCGGCATTATCATGGACTGGGTGCCGGCGCATTTCCCGAAGGACGCCCACGGACTGATCGATTTCGACGGCCATCATCTGTATGAGGACAGTGAACCGAACCGGATGGAACATAAGGGATGGGGCACCCGGGCCTTCGACTTCGGCCGGCCGGAAGTCCTGAGTTTCCTCATTTCCGATGCGTTCTTCTTCTGTGATGTCTATCATATCGACGGCCTCAGGGTGGATGCAGTGGCGGCCATGCTGTATCTGGATTATGACCGGAAGGCAGGGGAATGGACGCCGAACAAAAACGGCGGAAGAGAGAATCTGGAGGCGATCCACTTCCTGCGGGAGGTCAACAGTGACGTTTTGTCCTCCTTCCCGGGGGTCATGATGATCGCCGAGGAATCCACCGCCTGGCCGATGGTGACCCGTCCGCCTGAGGACGGGGGCCTGGGATTCAATTATAAGTGGAATATGGGATGGATGAATGACACGCTGGCGTATTTCTCCAAGGATCCGATTTTCCGGGGCGGGATGCATCATAATCTGACGTTCTCCATGACCTATGCATACAGTGAGAATTTCATTCTGCCGATTTCCCACGATGAAGTGGTTCACGGCAAGTGTTCCATGCTGAGCAAGATGCCGGGAGAATATGATGATAAGTTCGCCGGCCTCCGGTCCTTCTTCGTCTATATGATGACCCATCCGGGGAAGAAGCTGACGTTCATGGGCGCGGAGTTCGGACAGTTCATTGAATGGGACGAGAAGAAGGAACTGGACTGGATGCTGCTGGACTATGAGAAGCACCGGAAGCTCCGGAATTTCGTACAGGAACTGAATCATTTCTACAAGGAGCATCCGTCCATGTGGAAGAAGGATGACGCCATGGAGGGGTTCCGCTGGATCGATGCGGATAATGCCCAGGACAACACCTTCACCTATTACCGCACGGACGGGGCGGCGCCGGATCCGGAGGTGGAACTGGTGGCGCTGAATCTGTCCGGACTGGACTTCCCGGTATACGATATCGGGGTGCCGGATGCGGAATATTATGAGGTCATGATCGACACGGACCGGACCGGCTTCGGAGGTACCGGATCCCGCCGAAAACGCCGCTATCATGTGGAGGAGGGGCCTTGCAACGGTTATGAACAGCATATCACCGTTCCGCTGCCGAAGTTCTCCGGCATTATCCTGCAGAAATGCGGGGATTCCCATATTGCGAAGCCGAAGAGCACCGGGAAGAAGGCGAAGAAGGCGCCGGTGAAGAGTGCTGCGGCAGAGAAGAAAGGGAAAGGGGCTGCGAAGAAAGTGCCGGTGAAGAGTGCACGGAAGAACAACGGGAAGAAAACCCCGGCGGTGAAGAAGCCCCGGACGGCACACACAGAAAATACAATGAAGAAATAGACTTTTCGGGAGGGATGACATCATGATGAAGAAGAAATGTGTGGCGATGCTGCTCGCCGGCGGACAGGGCAGCAGACTGATGCCGCTGACCAGGGATATCGCCAAGCCGGCCGTGCCCTTCGGCGCCCGTTACCGGATCATCGATTTCCCGCTGTCCAACTGTATTAATTCCGGCATTGATACGGTGGGCGTGCTGACCCAGTACCAGCCGCTGGATCTCAACGATTACCTGGGCACCGGCGTGCCTTGGGACATGAACCTGAGAATCGGCGGTCTGCACATTCTGCCGCCGTATCAGCGGGAGGACGGATCCGACTGGTTCAAGGGAACGGCGAATGCGATCTACCAGAACATCGGGTTTATCCGGCGCTATGATCCGGACTATGTGCTGATTCTGTCCGGGGATCATATTTACAAGATGAACTACGACCGGATGCTGCAGGAGCACATTCAGAACAAGGCGGACTGCACCATTGCGGTGATTGACGTGCCGATAGAGGAGGCATCCCGCTTCGGCATCATGAATACAGATGACAAGGGGCGGATCTACGAATTCGAGGAGAAGCCGGCCCATCCGAAGAGCACCCAGGCATCCATGGGCGTGTATATTTTCAGTACGGACAAGCTGATTCAGTATCTGGAGGCCGATGAGGCGGATCCCCGTTCTTCCAACGACTTCGGGAAGGATATCATTCCGAAGATGCTGGCGGATGAGTGCCGGCTCTTTGCCTATCTGTACAAGGGATACTGGAGAGATGTGGGGACGCTGCAGTCCTACTGGGCGGCGAATATGGATGCGATCGGCATGGATCCGTCGATTCCGGAGCGGCTGGTTCTGAATGACCGGGGCTGGCGGATCTACTACCGGCATAAGTACAGTCACCCGCAGTATATCGGACGGAAGGCCGATGTCCGGCGGAGCATTGTGGGCGACGGTTGTGATTTGGACGGTCGGGTGGAACATTCGGTTTTGTTCAGTGATGTCACCATCGGCGAGGGTGCTGCGGTGAAGGACAGCATCATCATGGAAGGCGCCGTGGTGGAGCCCGGGGCCCGGGTGGAGTACGCAATCGTGGACCGGGGGGCATTCATCGGTGCGGGTGCCCGGGTCGGCGGTCCGGTGGAGGACGGAAAGCTCACGGTTCTGGCGGATCACGTCCGGATCGGGGAAGGCGCTGTGGTCGCCGCCGGCATGGAAGTGACGGAAGATATAGAGAAATAGGGAGGACAGCAGCATGGATATGGCAGGAGTAATTTTTGCGGATACTTACGACGTGGAGCTGGATCAGCTGACGGAGAAGAGAAATCTGGCTGCGGTTCCGTTCGGATCACGGTACCGGCTCATTGATTTCGCACTGTCGAATCTGGCGAATTCCGGGGTGCGGAATATCGGCATTATCACCAGTATTAATTATCAGAGTATGATGAGCCACGTCCGGGGCGGAATGGACTGGGACCTGGAGCGGAAGAGAAGCGGACTTTCGGTTCTTCCGCCGTTCGCCACCATGGGGGCCGGGGATGTGTACCACAACCGGCTGCATGCGCTGGAGGCGAATCTGAACTTTCTCCGGAACCTGGAGGAGAAGTATGTGATCCTGTGCAGCTGCAATTATGTGGCGAATATCAATTACCGGAAGATGCTGGATTTCCACATCCGGACGGAGGCCAGGCTGACGATGCTCACTTCTTCCCGGCTCCGGTTCAATCAGAAAGGGGTGCGCTGCGGGTGCATGCGGGCGAATGATGACGGCCGGGTGACGGATGTGGCAGTGACGAAGGATCTGGAACCGGGATGGGATCTGTCCATGAATACATTTATCATGGAACGGGAAGATCTGGTGGAGCTGCTGTACGATGCGATCCGGACCGGAAAGGAAAGTTTCCGCCGGGATATCGCCGACAAGCTGGCGCAGACGGACCGGGTCATGGAATACCGGGCAGAGGAAGAGGCGCTGCTCATCGACAGTCTGCAGGGGTATTTTCAGGCTAACCTGGCGCTGCTGGACGGGGAGACCCGCCGGGGACTCTTCGCATCGAAGAACGGGGCGATCATTACGAAGGTTCATGACAGCTGGCCGACAAAGTACGGCGACCAGGCGAAGGTGGAAAATTCTCTCATTGCAGACGGTGCTCTGGTGGAGGGAACGGTCCGGAATTCCATTCTGTTCCGGGGTGTTCATATCGCAGAGGGTGCCACGGTGGAGAATTCCATCATATTCCAGAACGCCACGGTTTCCGAAGGTGCCAGACTGAATTATGTGCTGGCGGACAAGAACGTGTTTGTGGAACCGGACCGCATTCTGTCCGGGTACATCACCCATCCGTTCTTCCTGGAGCGGAACACCCGGATTTAGCGGAATGTCCGGAGCGAGGAGAAGGCCGGCGTGAGGAAGGCCCGGACTGTGCGTAACGCCTGGGAATTCCGCTTCACCCGGATTTTCAGTCGGTAGAAAAGCAATGCCTCAGGGCAGAAAGGAATTATGAAGTCACCAGTTTTATTTGATTCGAGAGATCCCCGGTTCCGGATGCCGGTGGGCGCCGTGCCTTCCGGCACGAAAGTCTGGTTCCGGGTACTTGTGGATGAGGCGCTGGAGCCCTCCTGCGGTAAACTGATCGTCGAATTCGACCGCAATCACAGCACGGCAGATTATCCGATGGAGAACATCGGGCGGAGTGCGGACGGATATTACCGTTTTCAGACTGCCGTTACGATTCAGGACACCGGTCTGTACTGGTACAGCTTCGTCTTCCGGACGAAGGAGGACTGGATCAGTGTGGGCCGTTCGGCAGAACGGAACCGGGCGGAAATTCAGGTGTCCCCGGAGCCCTGGCAGCAGACAGTATACCGCCGGAAGTATCCGGCGCCTTCCTGGCTGGAAGGCGGCGTAATCTACCACATATTCGTGGACCGATTCGCCCACAGCGGGCCGTATGTGCGGGAGAACGGAAAGGTCACCAGGGAAGACTGGGGCGGCATGCCGGGCTACCGGCCGGACAGCAGCGGCAGGATTCTGAACAACGATTTCTTCGGCGGCAATCTGCAGGGGATCATCGAGAAACTGCCTTATCTGCAGGACCTGGGTGTGACCTGTCTGTATCTGAGCCCGATCTTCGAGGCGTATTCGAATCACAAGTACGATACGGCGGACTACATGCGGGTGGATCCCATGTTCGGCACGGAGAAAGATCTGAAGCAGCTGTGCAGGGAAGCCGGAAAGCGGGGCATTCGGATCATGCTGGACGGGGTGTTCTCCCATACGGGTTCTGACTCGAAGTATTTCGACCGGTACGGCACTTACGGCGGCACCGACGGCGCTTACGGTCATCCGGATTCCCCCTACCGTTCCTGGTATTACTTCCACCAGTATGAGCAGTACGAGACCTGGTGGGGCATTGACACCCTGCCCCGGATTAACAAAGAAAACCAGGACTACATCTCCTTCATCTGCGGCCCGGACGGCGTGGCCCGGCACTGGCTCCGGGACGGGGTCAGCGGCTGGCGGCTGGATGTGGCGGATGAACTGCCGAACTCCTTCCTGAAAAAGCTGGCGGAAGCGGTCAAAACCGAGAAACCGGATGCGCTTCTCATGGGAGAAGTCTGGGAGGATGCGTCCTCCAAGATCGCCTACAGCGAACGGAAGAACTACTTCGAAGGGGACAAGCTGGATTCCGTCATGAACTACCCTTTCCGCACCGGCATCATCGATTTCCTGCTGAGCGGAGACGCCCGGAAACTGGCGGAGATGGTGGAAACCATCGGGGAGCATTATCCCCCGGAGGTCATGAACTGTGTCATGAACGTTCTGGGCACCCACGATACGGAGCGGATCCTGACTGTGCTGGGGGGAAAGAATCTGGGCGAAAATCCGACCCGGCAGCAGCAGGCTGCGGAAGTGATGACGCCGGAAGAACGGCGGACCGGGGTGAAGCGGCTGAAAGCGGCGGTGCTGCTGCAGATGACGCTGCCGGGGGTCCCCTGCGTGTATTACGGCGACGAAGCGGGGCTGGAGGGGTATCGGGATCCCTTCAACCGGAAGTGCTTCCCCTGGGGGGAAGAAGATACCGAGATTGAATCCTGGTACCGGGAGATCATCCGGATCCGCCGCTCAATGCCGGTTTACCGGACGGGAAAGTACGCCACCCTGCAGACCGACGGCGGGCTGTATGCTTTCGTCCGGTGGGACGGAAACGATCAGGCTGTCACGGCGGTGAACGCCGGATCCGTGGCAGAAAGTCTGCTGGTTCCGGGCATCTGGACGGACCTGCTGACCGGGGCGTCGTTTCAGGATGATGTTTTGATGGCGCCCGGAGATCTGCGGCTGCTGACCCGGCGCACTGCCCCGGAACAGAAGAAAGAAGGAGAGGATATGTCATACAGAGAGAATTATGAGAAGTGGCTGGGCAGTCCGGCGGTGGATGAAAGGACAAAAAAAGAACTGGAAGCCCTCTCGTCCGATGAGAAAGAGATCGAGGAGCGGTTTACCGCCATGCTGTCCTTCGGAACGGCGGGCCTCCGGGGTATCATGCGGGCGGGTCTCAACGGAATGAACGTGTACACCGTCCGCTATGCCACCCAGGGGCTGGCGAACCTGATCCTGTCCTGCGGTGAGGATGTGGGCGGCGGCGTGACGATCGCTTGCGATTCCCGGAACAACAGCCCGCTGTTTGCGGCGGAAGCGGCAGGGGTGCTGGCGGCCAACGGAATTCACGTGAACCTGTTCGACGAACTCCGGCCGACTCCGGAACTGTCCTTTGCCCTGCGGGAGACCGGATCCATCGCCGGCATCAACATCACGGCCAGCCACAACACGAAAGAGTACAACGGGTACAAGGTCTACTGGTCCGACGGGGCCCAGCTGCCGCCGGAGCATGCGGCGGAAGTTTCCGCACAGATGGAGAAACTGGACATCTTCGATGATGTGAAGACCATGGATCCGGAAGACGGGAAAGCCCGGGGTCTGATTACCATGCTGGACCGGTCCATGGACGAGAAATATCTGGAGAAAGTGCTGGAACAGAAAGTGGGCGACCGGTATGTAAAGGAAGCGGCGGAGGATCTGACGATTATTTACACGCCGTTCCACGGCAGCGGCTACCGTCTGGTGCCGGAAGTGCTGCGTCGGCTGGGCATGAAACATGTGCTGACCGTGCAGGAGCAGATGGTGATCGACGGAAATTTTCCGACCGTGAAGTCCCCGAATCCGGAGTTTGTGGAGGGATTCGCCATCGCCATCGATATGGCCAGGGCGAATAACGTGGATCTGATCATCGGCACGGACCCGGACGGGGACCGGTGCGGCATCGTGGTTCGCAACGGTGAAGAGTACCAGTCCCTGAGCGGCAACCAGCTGGGCGTCCTGCTGCTGGATTACCTGATCCGGGCCCGGCGGGAGAACGGAACCCTTCCGGAGAATGCTGCGGCGGTGAAGAGCATTGTTTCCACCACCATGGCGAACCGGGTGGCGGCGGACAACGGCGTGAAGCTTTTCGAGACCCTCACGGGATTCAAGTACATCGGAGAGAAGATCAAGGAATTCCTGGCCTCCGGCGACTATTCCTTCCTGTTCGGTTTCGAGGAAAGCAACGGCTACCTGGCGGGCACCTACGCCCGGGACAAAGACGCCGTGGTGGCCTCCATGCTGACAGCAGAGATGGCCTGCTACTACCACACGAAAGGAATGAACCTGTACGAGGCCCTGCAGGCGCTGTACGAGCAGTACGGATGGTTCCGGGAAAAAGTCGTCTCCCACACTGTGGAAGGGTTCGACGGTCCGGAGAAGATGGCAAAGATGATGTCGGATCTCCGGCTGGATCCGCCGAAGACGTTCGGCGGTCTGAAGGTGCTCCGGGTTCGGGATTACCAGAGTGGTGAAATCCGGGATCTGACCGACGGCAGCACAGAACCGACGGGACTTCCGTCCAGCAACGTGCTCTTCTACGAACTGGAAGAGCAGTGTGCGGCGGTGATCCGGCCGTCGGGGACGGAGCCGAAGGTCAAGCTCTACGTTATGGTCCGGGGAGAAAACCGGGCGGATGCCGAGGCGCGGCTGGAAGCTGTGACAGCGGACGGCACAGCGCTGCTGGGCCAGTAAGGAAAGATGAATCAAGAGGCTGCTGCGGAACCGATGAAATGAAAATCGGTTCCGCAGCGGCCTCTGTTGGTATGGCGGTTGTGCGGGAAGGTTGTGCGGGAAGGAGTGGAGATAGAGTTGTGCAGATAGAGTCCCGCAGGTTGAGTCGTGGAGATAGAGTCGTGGAGATTGTATACAAACCGCGATTGTGAATCCATGCATAGCCGCAGACGGGCGAATTGTATACGAATCGTGGTTGTATATTGCCGCAAGGTGCGGAATGGCCATTTTCCCCCTTTCCGCACCTGAATTGGCGGATGCCAGGGTGCGAAAATCAAATTTAATCTTGAATTAAATATTCACCGGCGGTCTGAAGGTGCGGAATGGGCAGAAATGTTCATTTCCGCACTATGTGATGGCGCATCGGTATCCGGGTAATTGAATGAAAATCCAAACACCTCGGGGATGGCGTTTCTGAATCTCCGCTTTGCGGATGATTCTCTCTGTCGGGTGAATATTGACTGATATTCCTGTGTCATTATGCATCCGCAGATAATTAGCGCTGATTATTCAATTCGTGCCCGGATCGGCCGGGTGCGAAAACAGGATTTTTTGTCTTTTCGCACCTGCGAATTTCCGACCGCCGCACAGTTGGATCGAAATCGAAGCAAGTCGAGTGCGAAATCCGGAAAAACTCGAATTTCGCACCCGCCCGGCCGCTGCAGACCGTGATGTGACCGGCCGCCGCAGACCGTGATGTGACCGGCCGCTGCAGACCGTGATGTGACCGGCCGGAACCCGCCCCCGCATCTTAATGAAGAGGCGATGATGCGCCGGACGCTTCCTCGGCGTATTTGCCATTCAGGCTGAATGCGTGGTTCATCGGACCGGAGCCCTTCCCCAGATCCAGCATGGCGCCCAGTGCGCCGGAGATATATTCTTTCGCCCGGCCCACAGAATCGTCCAGTGGGAATCCTTTCGCCAGGTTGGCGGCAATGGCGCTGGAAAGGGTGCATCCTGTTCCGTGGGTGTTCGGGTTGTGGATGCGCTTTCCCCGGAACCAGAGTATTTCACCGTCTCTGCAGAGCAGGTCGTTCGCATCGTTCAGGCTGTGGCCGCCCTTCAGAAGGGTGCAGCATCCGTACCGGCTGGAGATTTCCCGGGCGGCGGAAATCATGTCTTCTTCAGAGGTGATGGCTCTGCCCGAGAGCTGCTCCGCTTCCGGGATGTTCGGCGTGATCAGCTCCGCCAGGGGCAGGAGGTATTCGGTCAGGGATGAGATGGCATCATCGCTGATCAGTTTTGCTCCGCTGGTTGCCACCATGACAGGATCGAGCACGATATGGGAGGCCTGGTATTCCTTCAGCTTCCGGGCGATGACCCGGATCAGTTCTGCTTCGGAGACCATGCCGATTTTCACGGCGTCCGGCCGGATGTCGGTGAAAACCGCATCCAGTTCTTCTGCGAGAAAGTCCGGTGTCACGTTCATGATATCGGTTACACCGGTGGTGTTCTGCGCGGTCAGTGCGGTGACGGCGGTCATCGCATAGGCACCGTTCATGGTGATGGTTTTGATATCCGCCTGAATTCCGGCGCCGCCGCTGGAATCACTGCCCGCAATGCTAAGTACTGTTTTCATATGCGTCCTCCATTCTCTTTTCTGCGTAGCCGCAGTAGCCGCAAGAAAAAACGTGCGAACCGGACCGGATCGCACGAAAAGAAAATACTCCTCATCATTTCCCTGCGTTGGCATTATCCAAATCAGGTCACAGGTCAGGAACTGCGTCCACTCTCAGCCCTTTCGAGCCCCCTCTTAACCTCATTATAGTATGGGGCATTCTGATGTCAAGGTGAGGGCGGGCATCAGCATCTCCCGTATTCTCCCGTGATGGTGCGGATGGTGCGGGCCAGTTCCGGGGTGAATGCTTCCTCTTCCATCTGCCAGCGCCAGCTTCCTTCCGGAATCCCCGGGGTATTCAGCCGGGCCCGGCTGTCCAGATTCAGCCAGTCCTGCATCGGTATCACCGCCAGGCGGCATCGGCTGTTCATCGCCAGACGGATGAGCAGGTGGGCCAGGTATTCTTCCGGAATCCGGTATGTATCTCCGCCTCGGACCGTCCCCAGGGTCCGGGATACGAAATCCTGTTCCCACTCCGGCAGTTTACGGTACCAGCCCCGGGAAGTGTCGTTGTCATGGGTGCCGGTGTAGACCACGGATCGGTCGGTCTTGTAATTTTGGGGAAGATACGGATTGTCCTCGCCGGAATCGAAGGCAAACTGCAGCACCTTCATGCCGGGATATCCGGTTTCCTGCATCAGCTCGTAGACGTCATCGGTCAGGAATCCCAGGTCTTCCGCAATGAAGCGGATCTTTCCCAGTGCATTCTCGATGGTTCGGAACAGTTTCATGCCGGGGCCGGGAACCCAGCGGCCGTTCAGCGCAGAGGATGCCGCAGCGGGAATAGCGTAGTAGGAAGCCAGTCCGCGGAAATGGTCGATGCGGATCACGTCGTAGAGAACGGATGCCCGTGTCATGCGGAAAAGCCACCAGTCCAGCACCGCCTCCGTATTTCCGTCCCAGTCATAAAGCGGATTGCCCCACAGCTGCCCCTCTTCCGAAAATGCATCCGGCGGGCACCCGGCTACGGCGACGGGTTTCCGGTCCTCTCCCAGCTGGAAAATTTCCGGATGTGCCCAGCAGTCCGCACTTTCCAGCGCGACGTAGATCGGGATGTCACCGATAATTTCCACCTGCCGGTCCGACGCATATTCCCGGATCCGCTGCCATTCCTGCTGGAATTCATACTGGAGCCATTTCAGATAGAGAAGATCTTCCCGGTGAGAAGAGACAAAGGAATCCATCGTTTCCCGGTCTCGGTCCCGGAGCCCCTCCGGCCAGTCCGCCCAGGGGGATTCCCCCTGTTCTTCCTGAATCAGACGGAAGAGACAGGCGTCATCCAGCCAGTCTTCGTTCTGCAGCGTGAAATCCAGAAATCCGCCCTCCGCCGGCTGTGCCTTCCAGCGGCGGAAGGCGGTGCGGTAGAGTGTGTCCCGGACTTCGTTCGAGGCGGTGTAACAGATGGCGGCCGGGTCATCCGGGTGATTTTTTGTCCATTCCCTGCGGGCATCGTCATACGCCCCGGCCGCCTCGTCCAGCTCAGCTGCAGTCAGCAGCCCGCGGGCCGCCAGATCGTCGGGGCTGATGAAGTAGTGGTTGCCGGCGAAGGCCGCATCGGACATATAGGGGGAGTCCCCGTTGCCGGCGGGATTCAGGGGGAGGATCTGCCAGTAGCGCTGGCCCGCATCATGCAGCCGGTCGATGAAGGCGTAGGCCTCCCGGGAGAAGCATCCGGCGCCGTAACGGGACGGAAGAGAGAAAACCGGGAGGAGAATGCCGGCGGAACGGGTTGCGTCGTTTTTTTCGGTGTTGGAGTGGGTCATAGGGTGCCTTCCTTTTTTTTCTTGACAGTCGTTTCCACCATTGTACCATTGAACACCCGGGGCGGGTAGAAGGAACTTCTGGGCCGGAATGGGCCGGGGCGTGCCCGGATACTTTACGGAATCCGGTTTCCTGTGATATACTATTTTAGTTTAGTAAACCGCGTCAGGCGGAGCATCAGTAAT